>Ga0310695_10007282_pt1 | contig 17728 bp, 13 predicted proteins | sample RumenRJG_04DNA_FD_203882 | JGI IMG/M metagenome (GOLD analysis project Ga0310695, IMG submission 203882) | Bovine rumen microbial communities from Lethbridge, Alberta, Canada - RJG_04 (v2) (version 2) | ecosystem: Host-associated > Mammals > Digestive system > Stomach > Rumen | place: Canada...
TTGCGGTGTATTACATCCTGAGATGAAGAACTTGCAAATCCGTAAAATAACTTGTGATTGCGGACTGACAATAAGCCGTGACCAGAATGCTGCTATCAATATCCTAAATGAAGGATTACGTCTACTTGCCAAAGTAGCTTGAAACAAAATATACAGTAGGGATGGAATAGCCCTAACTTATACGCCTGTGGACATTGTGTAAGACATTGAGTTACGTAACATTGTAGCCAACGCAGTAGTGGTTGAAGCAGGAAACTCCGACTTCTATAAGTCGGAGTAGTTCACTGTTTGAAATTCTTATAAAATTGTTGAATAAAATTATTCAAATATTGAAGTTGATCTTTTAATAATTAAAAAGTTATCAGGTAACAATGCTATAATGAAAAGATAATTTGAGGAAGTCTAGTTTGTGTTATCATGGGCAGACGGGCATTGTTTTAGATGTTTATTATTTAGTAATATTTTTCGATAAGGATTTATAAGTGAGTAACGAAGAATTACATCCATTGAATATCAAAGAAATTATGGATTTACTGCCACATCGCTATCCGTTTATATTGGTAGATCGTGTGATTGATTATACTTATACAGATGAAAAGAAAGTTCTGAAGGCTATAAAAAACGTAACAATCAATGAACCTTTCTTTCAGGGACACTTCCCGGGAAAACCTGTTATGCCTGGTGTTCTTATTCTTGAAGCTCTGGCTCAGGCTACCGGTATTCTTTCTTTCAAGGTGGTAGGCAAGCCGAAGGATGATGAATTGTATTACTTTGCCGCTATTGATAATGCCCGTTTCAAAAGACCTGTATTCCCTGGAGATCAGCTTGTACTTGATGTGGAACTGTTAAGGGAAGTTAAGGGTATTGCCAAGTTTACAGGTGTGGCTAGCGTAGATGGACAAGTTGTTTGTACAGCTGAACTGATGTGTGCAAAGCGTAAGGCGTAATAAATATGATTGACAGCACTGCAAAAATTGATAGTACTGCAGTAATTCATGAAACCGCAATTATCGGTAAAAATGTCAGGATTGGAGCTAACGTTGAAGTTGGTCCGTGGACGTTGATCGGTGATGATGTTGAAATCGGTGATGACTGCAAAATTCTATCTAGTGTGGTAATTAAAGGTCCGACCAGGGTAGGAAAACGAAACAAGTTTTTCCAGTTCGCCTCTATCGGAGAAGACTGCCAGGATAAAAAATATCAGGGTGAGGTTACTTATCTGGAAATAGGTGACGATAATGTATTTCGTGAACATTGTTCTGTACATCGCGGCACTATTCAGGATCACGGAATAACCAAAATAGGTTCAAGAAACCTGTTTATGATTAATTCTCATATTGCTCATGACTGCGTAGTTGGAGATGATTGTATATTTGCAAATAATGCAACTCTGGCAGGTCATGTTCATATCGGCAATTTCGTGATTTTCGGAGGTTTGACCGCAATCCACCAGTTCGGACGTGTCGGCGATCATGCCTTTGTTGCCGGCTGTGCAGGATTGAACAAGGATTGCCCTCCGTTTGTTATGGCTGCCGGACACTATGCGGAACCTGTAGGGGTAAATACCGAAGGTCTGAAAAGACGCGGTTTTTCAGCTGAAAGCATTGAAAATGTGAGGAAGGCATATAAGATTCTGTATCGCAGTAATCTTACTTTGGAAAAAGCCCGTGAGGAAATTGCCAGACTTGCCACTGAAGAACCTTGTCTTCTTGTCCTGGTAGACTTTTTGAATGATACTCAAAGAGGAATTATCCGTTAATTATGACCTTTGATCCGCAAAAAAAACTGACTGTCGGAATTGTTGCCGGAGAGGTATCCGGTGATAATCTCGGTGCAGGACTGATGAATGAGATCAGAAAACTTGTTCCCCATGCCGAGTTTGTAGGTATCGGCGGGCCGAAAATGCTGGATCAGGGTATGAAATCGTTGTATTCCATCGAAGAGTTGTCTGTGATGGGGCTCGAAATATTGAGCAAACTGTTCAGAATTCTTTCCATACGAAGCAGAATAGCTGAACAGCTGAAGTCAGAGGGTATTGATCTGTTTGTCGGGATTGATGCTCCTGATTTTAACCTGTCTGTTGAAACGAAACTAAAGGAAAGCGGAATACCGACAGTTCACTATGTATGTCCTTCCGTGTGGGCGTGGCGTGAAAAGAGAATTTTTAAAATCAAAAAAGCCACCAACATGGTATTGTCAATATTACCGTTTGAAAAGGAATTCTGTGAACGTTACGGGACGCCGTGTACCTTTGTCGGTCATCCGATGGCCGATGAAATTCCGGAATCCACTCAGCAGGAAAAGGACAGTGCACGTTTGAAACTGTCTTTGCCGAAGGACGGTCTGTATATAGGTGTACTTCCCGGCAGCAGACACGGAGAGGTTGTCAGATTGACTCCTGTTTTTCTGCAGGCCTGCAAACTGATTCAGCAGAAGCATCCTGATGCTGTTTTCATCGTTCCTATAGTAAATGCGAAACGAAAAGAAGATTTTGTTCCCCTGCTGCAGAAGTTCGGCAACGGTCTGAATATCAGGATATATGATGGAAGATCTCGGGAAGTGATGTTTGCGTCCGATGTGGTTCTTCTTGCTTCTGGGACAGCTGCTCTCGAATGCATGCTGGTGGGAAGACCTATGGTTGTAGGTTATCAGGTTGCCAAAGTTACGGAATTTATAGCCCGCAGACTGCTTAAAGTTGATTGTGTATCACTTCCTAATCTTCTGTTGAACAATCATTGTGTGAAGGAATTATTGCAGGATGATTGTACTCCGAAAAATGTAGCGGATGAAATCGAACGTTTAATAATCAGTGACAATACTGAATTATTGAATGATTTTTCAGGTCAGCGCAAACTTTTAAAAATGGACGCAAGCAAAATTGCAGCCAGGACATGTATCGATGTTCTGAACAATTCGTAAATTATCAGTTTTAAAAGGTATATTTATATTATATGATGGATTTTTTTTATCCTGCGGATCCCTATACTCACAGAATTGCCGGTGTTGACGAGGTTGGAAGAGGCCCTTTGATCGGCAATGTTGTTACCGCAGCAGTAATTCTGGATCCGTCCAGACCGATTGAAGGATTGAATGATTCAAAAAAATTATCGGAAAAGAAACGCGAGATTTTGAGTTCCGTCATTAAGGAGAACGCTTTGGCATGGGCCATAGGGGAAGCCACCCCGGAGGAAATAGACAGATACAACATTCTGAATGCCACCATGCTGGCAATGACAAGGGCGGTACAGGCTCTCAAGGTTCAGCCTGATTATGTGCTGGTTGACGGAAATCGTGTTCCGAAATGGGATTATAACAGTTCCTCTGTTGTTAAAGGTGATGCCCGTGTTCCTGAAATAAGCGCCGCGTCAATTATAGCCAAGGTGTACAGAGATCATCAGATGATTGAACTTGACCGGTTGTATCCGCAGTACGGGCTGGCAAGGCATAAGGGATATCCTACAGCTGAACATCTTGCTGCCATACGCAGGTACGGTGTCAATGAACTTTACAGAAAAAGTTATAAACCGGTAGCCTTGATTATCGAAGAGATGAAAGGACGGTAGAAATGAGTGAGCAGGAAACTGAAGAGATAGTTAAAAAGCCGTTAAAATTTATTCATTTGCGTATTCATACGGATTTTTCTCTGATAAACGGTATCCAGCATGTTGAAACCTATTCAAAATATGCGGTAAATAACCATTGGCCGGCACTGGCAATAACCGATCATATGAATGTATGCGGTCTGGTTCGTCTGTACGAGATTGCCGCAAAGGGAGGCGTAAAGCCGATAGCGGCTGTTGATCTTAATGTTCATGATGAGGAATCGGACTGCGTTTCCCGTCTTTCCTGCTATGCCATGAGCGAACTCGGCTATCACAACATCTGTGAACTGATGTCAAGGGCATATACCCGCGGTCACATTAAGGTCGCCAACAGCAAGGAAACTCTCCCGTGTGTTGAACTGTCGTGGTTTGAGGAAAACAACAGTCATGGCACTTCGCTTCTGAACAAGGATATTATTGCATTGTCCGGAGGCCGCGATGGGGCTGTCGGACAGGCTTTACTGAAGAATTATCAAGATGATTTGAATCGTCTGCTGTCATTTTTCAAGAAAAATTTCCCTGATCGCTTTTACCTGGAACTAATTCGTACCCGCCGTGAAAACGAGGAAAATTATATAAGAAAAGCGGTTAAATTATCCCGTGAGCAGTCTCTTCCTGTAGTTGCCACCAATGATGTCATGTTCATGAACAGGGAAGATTTTGAAATTCATGAAATACGTGTTGCGGTACAGCAGAAATCCACCATGGCGGATCCGGGACGTCCACGACTGTATTCAGCAGAGCAGTATTTAAAGTCTTCAGAGGAAATGTGTGAACTCTTCAGTGATATTCCTGAAGCTCTGGAAAATACGGTTGAAATTGCAAAACGCTGCAATGTTTATATCCGTCTTGGAAAACCGTTCCTGCCGAAATTCCCGGTTCCTGATGATTTCACTGCAACGGAGGAACTGCTGAACCGTGTGCAGGATATCTGGGAGCGTAAGGCTGAATCGGATCGGCAGAAGGCTGAAAAGGCCGGAAAAGAGTATAAGGTTCCGGAGCTTACCGAAGAGGAGAAGCAGGCCAAAGAGGAGGAGAAGAAACTTGCGGCATATCTGATCTGGATGTCTGAAACGGGTTTGGACAAGCGACTGGAGATCATCTATCCTGATGAGGAAACCCGAAAAAAGGAACGTCCTCAGTTTGACGAAAGATTGAAAATGGAACTGGATGTAATCATCGGAATGGGATTCCCTGGTTACTTCCTTATTGTGATGGAATTTATCCAGTGGTCCAAGGCAAACGGAATTCCAATCGGTCCCGGACGCGGTTCCGGTGCCGGTTCTCTTGTTGCATATGCCATAAAGATTACAGACCTTAATCCTCTGCAGTTTGCTCTTCTGTTTGAAAGATTTTTAAATCCTGAACGTGTATCCATGCCTGATTTCGATGTTGATATGTGTATGGAACGACGCGGTGAAATCATTCAGCATGTATCAGATACCTATGGTCATGATGCCGTATCGCAGATTATAACCTTCGGCAGTATGGCGGCAAAGGCCGCCATCAAGGATGTAACCAGAGCATTGAATCTGTCCTACACCTTTGGTGATCAGCTGGCTAAAATGATACCTAATACTCCTGGTATAAAACTGAAGGAAGCATTTCAGGAGGATAAAAATCCTGATTTTGCCAAGAAACTTCAGTACCGTTACGACACGGAGGAGGATGTTCATAAGGTTATTGACATAGCCTTCAAACTGGAAGGCGTGACCAAGAGTACCGGAAAGCATGCAGGCGGAGTGGTGATATCTCCGACCACAATTGTGGATTTTGCTCCTCTGCGCTGCGAAGAGGACGGCAGTGAACCGGTTACCCAGTATGACAAGCATGATATAGAAAATGCCGGTCTGATTAAATTCGACTTCCTTGGACTGAAGACTTTGACCATTATTCAATGGGCATTGAACATGATAAATCCAAAGCAGAAACGTCTGGGGCTTCCTCCTGTTGATATTGGAAATATTCCGCTCGACGATCAGCCTTCATTCAAAATGCTTCTTGAGTGTCAGACAACCGGAGTGTTCCAGTTGGAATCCGCCGGTATGCGAGGTTTGATTGCAAAATTAAAACCTGATGTGTTTGAGGATATGATTGCGCTGGTTGCTCTGTTCAGACCCGGTCCTCTTGATTCCGGAATGGTGGATAACTTCATCAACCGTAAACACGGGGTTGAAGAGGTTGCCTATCCGATGCCGGAATATCAGCATGAATGTCTGAAGCCGATCCTTGAGCCTACCTATGGTGTGGTGGTATATCAGGAACAGGTTATGCAGCTTGCCCAGGCTCTTGCCGGTTATACTCTCGGCGGTGCAGATTTGCTTCGTCGTGCAATGGGTAAAAAAATACCGGAGGAAATGGTAAAGCATCGTTCCATTTTTGTGGAAGGAGCCAAGAAACTGGGAAGAGATCCTGATGTTGCCGGTAAGATTTACGATATTGTGGAAAAGTTTGCAGGCTACGGATTCAATAAATCACACTCGGCTGCATATGCCTTTGTTGCCTATCAGACTCTCTGGCTTAAAACCCATCATCCTGCTGAATATCTGGCAGCTCTGATGACGGGTGATAAGGATAACAAGGAAAAAATTGTTGCATATGTTGCAGAACTGAACCGGCTCGGAGTAAAAATCGAGCCTCCGGATGTCAATACCTGCAAATATGAATTTTCCGTTAATGAAGAAGGTTCGGTTGTTTACGGTCTTTGTGCCGTATCCGGTGTCGGCCAGTATCCGATTCTGGAAATAGAAAAGGCCAGAAAAGACGGTCATTTTGAAGATTTGTTTGATTTCTGCGCCCGTGTTGATCTGTCCAAGATTAACAAAAAACTTCTGGAAACGCTGATCTGGGTAGGTGCCATGGATAAACTCGGTCCGCATCGTGCGGCTTTGATTGATGCTCTCGGGGATGCCATGGAATATGCAATGCAGCGCAGCAAGGATCTGCAGAGCGGACAGTATGACATGTTTGCCGACTCCGAGGAAGGTGATATTTTCAGACCTAAATTCAGAGATGTTCCGGTATTCCCTGATTCCGTATGGCTGCAGAAGGAAAAGGATTATCTCGGTCTGTACCTGACCGGTCACCCGATCGATCAGTACAGGGATGAGCTGCCGAATTACTATCATACCAGTATCTCCAGTCTTGTACCGAACAGCAATGCCGATCGTTCCGCAACTTCGACTATCATAGGATATGTTCTTGAAGCCAAGGTGTTTACCACCAAAAAGGGAAAACGCATGGCGGTAATGAAACTTGACGATCGTACCTCGCGTATTGATGTAGTTGTATTCGGTGAAACTGTTGAAAAGTATGAGCATCTTATTCGTACTGATCAGCTGCTGATGGTCAGAGGCATGCCGAAAACGGATTATCAGGGAAATCTGTCGGTAACGGCGGTGGAGCTTACCGATATCACCCAGGCCCGTATAGATTACGCCAAGTATGTACTGATCAGAATCAGAGAGAATGTACTGAATGAAGAAATAACCGAACAGATCATGAATATATTAGAAAAACACAGATCTAACGATTTTTCAGTTAAAATGTGTTACTATAGTAGCAAGTGTTGTGTCATGATGAATACTCCTCAGACGTACGGTGTTCTGCCGTCAGACGAGTTTCTCGATGATTTGCGTATGGTGATTGGAAAAGACAACGTTAGTATCCAATTTTAGTAACCGATGTAGACAGAATGAAGTAATTATTATGGATATGAATTTTTTAGATTTTGAGCAAAAAATTGCTGAATTAATTGCCCAGACCAATGAGCTGAAAAGAGTCAGCAACGGAGAGGGCGGTATAGATTTAACCGCATCAATTACCGCACTGGAAAAGGAAACCAACGAGCTGACAAAGAAAATCTTTTCCAACCTTGGCGACTGGCAGGTTTCAAGATTATCACGTCATCCTATGAGACCATATACAAAGGATTATATTTCCAGAATCTTTACGGAATTTGATGAATTGAGCGGTGACCGCAACTTTGCGGAAGATCAGGCGATTATAGGCGGCACTGCCAGAATTGACGGAAAACCATGCATGGTGATCGGTCATCAGAAGGGCAGAGATACCCAGGAGAAGATCAGGCGTAATTTTGGTATGCCGCGTCCTGAGGGTTATCGCAAGGCTTTGAGACTTATGCGCCTTGCTGAGAGATTCCATATGCCTATTTTTACTTTCATTGATACTCCTGGTGCATATCCAGGTGTAGGCGCCGAGGAGCGCGGACAGGCTGAAGCGATAGCCAAAAATCTTAAGGTTATGAGTTCTCTCAAGACTCCGATTATCTGCACGGTAATAGGTGAAGGCGGTTCCGGCGGTGCTCTTGCAATCGGTGTCGGCGATCGCGTAAATATGATGCAGTATTCCACCTATTCGGTAATTTCTCCTGAAGGATGCGCTTCCATTCTGTGGAAGAGTGCGGAAAAAGCTCCGCAGGCTGCTGAGGCAATGAATATTACCGCCAGCAAACTGCAGTCTCTGAAACTTATTGACAGTGTAGTGGAGGAACCTCTGGGCGGCGCTCACAGAGATTATGACCTGGCAGCTGAAAATCTTCGTGCCCAGCTGATAAGTGATTTGGAACAGTTGTCCGGCTGCTCAACCGAAGAACTGCTTGCTAACAGATACGAAAGACTGATGTCCTACGGTTACTGTTAACAGGTTATTATTATCATCAAAATTGCTAAGTGATTAAAAATGAGTTCAAAATCTCTGACAGAATCATTTAGAAATCAATGCAGTTTACTGCCGGGATCAATCACCGGAATAGTGGTTGGTCTCAGCGGCGGAGTCGATTCGGTAACGCTGCTTCATTTAATACACAGTTTTAGAAATCAGATCCTGGGCAGATGTACTGTTCAGGCTGTGTATGTTCATCACGGATTAAACAGTCAGGCTGATAAATGGTCCGAATTCTGTGCCTGTTTGTGCGCGGATCTGCAGATTCCTTTCTTTGAAGAGCGAGTTCATCTCGATGCGAAAGATCACAATATTGAAGCACAGGCCAGAGAGAAGCGTTATCAGGCGCTGGCAAAACACCTGGACAGCAGCAGTGTTCTGGCAACAGCTCATCATTTGAACGACGTTGCTGAGACATTCTTCATAGCATTGAAACGCGGAGCCGGTCTTCCCGGACTGTCAACAATGGGAGTGCTGCAACCTTTCGGTGAAAGTCATATCTGGCGTCCCCTGCTTGAGATTTCAAGACCTCAGATTGAACAGTATGCCACAGAACATAATCTGTCACACATAACTGATGATTCCAATTTTGACACCCGTTATGATCGTAATTTTTTCCGTCATGAGATTATTCCGAAGATTGTGGAGCATTTTCCTGAATTTCTTGATTCAGTGAAAAAGTCCTCGTCATATATTTATGAATCCCAGCTTATTGTCAGAAATGTTGCCCTGCAGGATTTGTGTGAACTGGAAGATCGAAATGGAACTCTGGATCTGTCAGGGTACCGGTTGCTTCCTGCCGAACGGCAGCATAATGCACTGAGAACTTTTATCCACAGGAAAATTAAAAAATATCCGTCTGCTCAGTTGATCAATCAGTTTGAAAGGGATTTTCTGTCGGCACGTGACGATGCAAATCCTATTTTAAAAATTGATGAATGGGAATTGCGGAAGTTCAAAGATCACCTGTATGCAGTAAGAGACTGTGATTTGAATCGCGGATATGCAGGAGCGGTAAAACCTATGCAGATAGTGGAAATTTTAAATAACCGCTATCAGCTGGTCAGATCTGCAGGAAGCGGCTTCAGACTGCCCGAAGGCAGTATTCTGACGTTGAGCTATGACTATTCGTTTTCTCTGAAAATTCATCCTCAGGATCGCAGACACGGCAGAGAACTGAAGAAACTGTTCATGGAATATGAAATACCACAGTGGCAGAGAAAGATTACTCCGATTGTAGAAATAGACGGAAAGGCTGCCGGATTGTTTCCAGATCATATAGATCGTCAATTTTTTGCTGAAAGGGACGGCTATGTGTTCAAAAAACTGGAAAACTGACATCAGTTTTTAATAAATTTTTAATCGGTTGCGTTTGTTGAATGAGAAAAAAGGAATATAAAAGGGCGGTCACTGCTGTGGACTGCCCTTTCTCGTAAATTTTTTGCAGATGACTGTTAACCGCCAAGCAGATTCATGGCAATGGAATTTTTCTGGTTCGCCTGACTCAGCATTGAGGTGGATGCCTGCTGAAGGATCTGCTGCTGTGCCATTTTTGCTGTTTCTGCCGCGTAGTCTACATCTCTGATCCTTGAACGTGCATCGTTAACATTTTCTATAATATTTTCCTGGTTTGAAATTGTTGATTCCAGACGGTTCTGTGCAGCACCAAGAGCTGCTCGGAAAGAGTCTACATTTTTTATCATGTTGTCAATATTGTCGATTGCCGACTGTGACGTAGAAATTGTATCGATTTTAATAACGTCACCTGCCTGTAAATTTGCAATTGTTGACGAGTTTGTGTTAAGCAGTGAAGACATTGATTTGAATTCAATAGAGATAACCTGATTTGAATTAGCTCCCACTTGAAAATTAACTTTATTATTAGTGTCTCCGTTTACTTTTACTAATGAGTCACTGTTACCTGAAGCACCAAATATTTTTATTGTTCCGCCGAATGATGTATCAGTTCCGATTCGCGCAATTTCTGCCTGAAGCTCTTTAACTTCGTCATTCAATGCGGTTCTTTCTTCAGAACTGTTTGTGCCGTTTGCCGACTGAATTGCGAGTGTTCTCATTCGCTGCAGCATATTGGTTACTTCGTCCAGTGCGCCTTCTGCAACCTGGGCAAGAGAAATTCCGTCATTGGCATTCCGGTTACCCTGTGTAAGTCCGTTGATCTGGGATGTCATTCGGTTTGAAATCTGCAAACCTGCGGCATCATCCTTTGCAGAGTTGATACGGAAACCGGAGGCCAGTTTGGTGTACGAACTCGATAAACTGCTGGTTGATTTACTCAAATTCCTTTGAGAATTTATCGAACTGGTATTGGTATTTACGTATAGAGCCATAATAAATTCCTTCTTTTGTAAACTCTTAAAATTTAACTTTATATTAAATAAAACAAGGAACAGTTTTCCTTAACAGTTTATAAAGCATAATGTGTGCCAATTTGCAGATTCTATTTCACCGCCACATGTCTGCATGCAGGTGATTACAGTTTGAATAACGGAATTTACAGCTGACAGATCCCGGTTTTCTGACGATTGATTTTTATCAGGACTGTTGATTTTCTGACAAAAAAAAGCGATTCCGCAGAATCGCTTTCTCAATAAAAAAACTGAAGAAAACTGAACTATTTTTTAATAAGTTTAGTTAATTCGCTGATTAAATCAGTAGCAGGAAGAACTGATTTTTCTCCGGTTATACGGTTTTTGAATTCAACGGTGTTATTTGCTAAATTCTTGGCACCGATTACCACCTGATACGGCACACCGATTAGTTCGGCATCAGCGAACATAACTCCCGGACGTTCATTACGATCGTCATAATAAACATCAAAATTTTGTTTTTCCAGATCTGCATAAAGCTGTTCGCAGAATTCCTTAACTTCAGGGGACTTGTGCATATTCATCGGTATAACTGCAAGATCGTACGGAGCGATTTGCGGAGGAAGGGCAATACCGTATTCATCATGATGCTGTTCTATTGCCGCTGCAACCACGCGGGTTACACCTATACCGTAGCATCCCATTTCCAGTATTACGTTTTTACCTTCATCATTAAGCACGGTGCAGTTCATTGCTTCTGAATATTTTCTGCCCAGCTGGAAGATATGACCTACCTCGATGCCTCTTTTCAGGATAATCGTTCCTTTTCCGTCAGGTGACGGATCTCCGGCTTCAACATTGCGAAGATCGGCTACTTCATAATCAGGAACATCTCTCTTCCAGTTTGTTCCTGTATAATGTGTACCGTCCTCATTTCCTCCGGAAATAAAGTCGCTCAGGTATTCTGCGGTGCGATCCACAATGATGCGACCTTTGAATCCTACAGGTCCGAGCGAGCCTGTATGACATCCTACGTACTTGACAATCTGTTCATCGGTGGCGAAAGTCAGAGGTTTTGCAATTCCCGGAATCTTTTCCGCCTTGACTTCATTCAGTTCATGATTTCCGCGCAGAACCAGAGCGATTAATGGAGTTTCCTCCTGCTCTGTTTTTTCTCCCACAACCAGGAGTGTCTTGGCAACCTTTTCCGCCGGCTGTTTAAAGAATGCGGCAACCTCGTCAACGGTATGGCATCCCGGAGTCTGAATCTTTTGCAGTTCTGCGGTTCCTTCTGGTTTTTCCCCTGTCGGAGCCAGCGCTTCTGTCAGCTCTATGTTTGCCGCAAAATTTGATTCGGTTGAAAATGCTATCAAATCCTCTCCGCTGTCGGCCAGTACCTGGAATTCATGGGAAGATGAACCTCCTATGGAGCCTGTATCAGCCTGAACAGGTCTGAAATCCAGTCCCATGCGGGTGAAGGCATTGCAGTATGCCTGATACATATCCTGATATGTCTTGTCCAGAGATTCACGATCGGTATGGAATGAGTATGCATCTTTCATGATGAATTCCCTGCCGCGCATTACACCGAAGCGAGGTCTTATTTCATCACGGAACTTGGTCTGGATCTGATACAGGTTGATCGGCAGCTGCTTGTAGCTGCTGATTTCATTTTTTACCAGATTGGTGATAATTTCCTCGTGTGTTGGTCCCAGTACGAAATCAACATTGTGGCGATCCTTAAAACGGCATAATTCCGGACCGTAATGCTCCCATCTGCCGGATTCCTGCCACAGTTCGGCAGGCTGCACCACCGGCATAACGAGTTCAATGGCGCCTGCTTTGTTCATCTCTTCACGGATAATCGCGGTTACCTTGTTCAACACCTTCAGACCGGTAGGCAGCCATGTGAACAGACCGTTGGCTAATTTTCTGATATAGCCTGCTCGAAGCATTAATTTATGACTTTCAACAACTGCTTCCGCAGGTGTTTCCTTTAGGGTACTTAGTAAATATTTACTTGTTCTCATACAAATATTCCAAAATTAAAAAATTTTAGGAATTATATCACAATTAGATGTTTTTCTCGCTTTAATGACGATTTTTTATTGGCGTTTTTATGAACTGCAATGAGTGCGGAAACAGAATGTGACAACCGTAAAATTCGGTTTGATGCAACGGCTTTTTTTATCAACTTTATTGCTAGAAGGAGTTATTTTAACTATAATTACAACATAGATCTTAACGTCTAATATCTAAAAAGATTTTCTCTTATTTGTGTAGAAAATATACAAATATTTAAACAAGTTAAAGGTTGATTAACAAAATGACTATCAAAACTAGATTTGCGCCTAGTCCGACAGGTTTTTTGCACGTCGGCGGTGCCAGAACTGCATTATATTCATGGTTATACGCAAAGCATAACGGCGGACAGTTTGTTTTAAGAATCGAGGATACCGATCGTGAACGTTCAACCCAGGAAGCCATTGATGCAATAATTGAATCCATGAAGTGGCTGAATTTGAGCTGGGATGAGGGTCCGTATTATCAGACCAAAAGATTCGACCGCTATAATCAGCTGATAGATGAAATGCTTGCTGATGGTCGTGCCTATAAATGCTACTGTACCAAGGAACGTCTGGAACAGCTTCGTGAAGAGCAGATGAAACGCGGAGAGAAACCATGCTACGACGGTCACTGCCGCTGCTCGCAGGAGCATCATTCTCCGGATGAACCTTACTGTGTAAGATTTAAAAATCCGACTGAAGGTACAGTCAAGTTCCACGATCACATTCGCGGAGATGTTGAAATCAGCAACAGGGAACTTGATGATCTGGTTATCAGAAGAACTGACGGTACTCCTACCTACAATTTCTGTGTGGTTGTTGATGACTATGATATGGGCATTACCCATGTTGTGAGAGGCGAAGATCATGTTAACAACACCCCTCGTCAGATTAATATATACAAGGCTCTGAATGCAAAGGTTCCTGAATTTGCTCATGTGTCCATGATTCTTGGATCCGACGGAGCAAAACTGTCAAAGCGTCATGGAGCTGTAAGTGTAATGCAGTATCGCGATGACGGTTTCCTGCCGGAGGCTCTGCTTAACTATCTGGTAAGACTGGGATGGGGCCACGGAGATCAGGAACTGTTCAGTGTTCAGGAAATGATTGAGTTGTTTGATCTGGATTCCGTAAGCAAATCAGCTTCAGCGTTCGATTTGAACAAACTCAAATGGATGAACAACCATTACATCAAGACACTTGATCCTGAATATGTTGCAACTCATCTTGAGTGGCACATGAAGGATCAGAAGATCGATTATTCGAAGGGTCCTAAGCTGTCGGCAATTGTGAAGGCATATGCTGAACGCTGCAACACCCTGAAGGAAATGGCTGATCAGTGCCGTTATGTGTATGAGGACTTTACAGATCTGGATGAGGCTGCCTCTAAAAAATGGTTCAAGTCCAATACTCCGGAAGCTTTGACCAGATGTCTTGAAAAGTTTGCTGATTTATCTGAAAGCGAATGGAAAGCCGAAAATATTCATCCGATTGTTGAAGCGGTAGCCCAGGAAATGGAAATCGGCATGGGTAAGGTCGGCATGCCTTTAAGAATTGCTGTTACAGGACGGGGACAGTCTCCTGGAATCGATGTAACCATGGAACTTATCGGCAGAGAAAAGAGTCTTGAGCGAATTGCAAAAGTTCGTGATATGCTGGCTGCAAAGGCGTAGGTTGTTTTTTATTGGAATAGTTAATTTAATAAGGTGTAGAGAGTAATACATGGCTGTTATTATTAATAGTAATCGTGTAAAGTTTGTTATCAGAGCACTGGTTGCTGCCGGATTATGCGGTGTTGATGTTAGTGAACTTGGTCAGGTTGAATCCTTTATGGAAAATCATAAGGATCTGCTGAAAACGCTTTTTGATATGCGTATCTACCCTAATCCGAAAGTGGATGAATATAGAAATCTGCTGATTTCAATGCATCCTTATGCTCTTTTATATAATTTGGGCAGTACTGAAAAAATGTCTCCGGTTTGCCCTGCAATGGCCCGCGAAAAGAAGGTGTTTGAAAAAAGCGCCCGTCATGAGCTGGCTTATGAAGGCTCTAAATACTATTCCATTTACGTTGCTGATACTGCTGTTAATCCGGTTATTCCGAAAGGAGATTTTGTTGAAATCAAAACACGTGAAAACAGGGTTAGCGGCAAACTGATGAACATGCTGTTTGTTAATCCGAACAGCGTTATCGTGTTTGATGCAAGCGACTGTGCAAAGACCATCTTCACTGTAATAGAGGAATTCAAATCGAAGTACTGCGCCTACTGGAATTTTGACTTTGATGTCAGCATGAATACCGACTTCCCGAATAAGCGCAGAATCATCAGCAAGGCCTACACGCATTCAAGCAAGGAATTTGTTCCTAATCCTTCCATAGGTGTTATCCCGTACACATTTTCCAAGGATGATTTCTGGCATCTGCCTAACATGTTCCAGGATGCACAGTACCTGGCAGATATTGATTTTACATATTTCTACCGTGATATTATCGGCAAGTCGAAGAGTACGCCTTCCGCTCCTAAGACTGCTCACAAGAATATGATTTCAAATCTGGAGTTTTCCAATATAGATCCTATCGACGGTATAAGAAATTATATTGCGTACCACTGGTTCTTCAGTGAACTGCCTGATGCAACCATGGATATTTTTACCAACCTGAATGAGTCTGTGGTGGGTGAGGAGGAATTCCTGAATTTGAATCTCGGAATCCTGAAGTATTATATTTCCTCGATTCATGCATTGAATATGGCAACCATTAAAAAGAATCCGGAAATTGAAGAAACAGTTGAAAGAAATGTTCAGTCGCTGCAGCAGTATACTCTGGAACATCCGGAATTTCTGTATGAATTGCTGAGCAATACGGATGATAATTATCAGTATCTGATTGATAATAATCCAGTTGAGAAATTATTTTCAGGTTTATAGTTTTTATAATTTGCAAAAATGCGTAACTTTTGATACTATAGGTCTGCGTTTGGGGTCATAGCTCAGTTGGGAGAGCGTTTGAATGGCATTCAAAAGGTCGGCGGTTCGATCCCGCCTGGCTCCACCAATGCGGTCTTATAGTTATTTTCTTAATATCATTTCCACATATTCATTTTGTTTCAGCTTTTTGTTATGAAAAATAGATATTTTATTCTTTGTTCACTGGTTTGTTTGACCGGATGCAGCTGGTTCAGTTTCAGCACTAATGTGGATCCTGAAAACTTTACCGAGTATTATAAATCAAGTCTGGTTAAACAGTATCACAAGGAAGACCTGCAGACTTTGGAGAATTATGAAGATCTGGGTCCGGTTGAAGGAATAAGCTGTCAGGCTGCACCGGAGGAAGCTGAACCAAAGGAAAAACTGGCAATGAAATATATGCTGGAATCCGCATACGATATTGGCGCCAATGCGGTTGTTACAGGAAAATGCATTGAACTTGAGGCAACATTGCATTGTATAAAGGAATATACCTGCTACGGTCAGGCTTTAAAGGTTAAATAACTGCGCTCATGATTGAAAAAACTGTCAGTGCCATTGGAATAGTTCATTCGCCGTTCAAGGAAAAATTTGCAGTGCCGCGTCAGGCCAAGCTGGTTGCCGATATTGAATCCCGGATAGAACTTTTTCCTCCGTATGACGATCTTAACTGTTTTCGCGGAATCGAAAATTTTTCTCATCTGTGGCTTATTTTTGATTTTAATTTAATTGAAGATCATTCCTTCAGAGCTCTAGTTCGTCCGCCCCGTCTTGGCGGCAATAAAAAGATGGGCGTTTTTGCAACAAGATCTCCGTACCGTCCGAACAATCTGGGTTTGTCATCGGTTGTCAACAGAGGCGTCGAACGTCGAAATAACAAAACATATCTGCTTATTGCCGGAGCCGATTTGGTCGAGGGAACACCGGTAATCGACATTAAACCGTATATAAAATTCACTGATGCAATAGAGCATGCCGACAGTGCGTATGCAAGGATTCCTCCTCCTGAAATGAATGTTGAATTTTCAGATGAGGCAGAAACCTTTATTGAAAATCTGGATTTAGGCAAATACCCCAGTCTGGTGGAAATAATAAAGGAAATTGTTTCCTATGATCCGCGTCCTGCATACAGAACGGATTCTGATGAGCATGAATACGGATTTAAATTCTATGAATTTGATATAAAATTCAGAGTTATGCAGAGATGTATTATGATTACATCGATCGTTTATGTATAAAAAAGCGGGTGTTTGCTGTCAGTAAAGATCTTCGTCTTTTTGTTTATTTAAAATGTCGTCAAGAGCCTCGTCCAGATCCGGATGTTTAAACTTGAAACCATCCTCTGTCAGACGCTTCGGGCATGCGCACTGTGACGATGTTATAAGTTCGGATCTTCCTCCCATAAACAGTTTGATTACCCAGTTCGGAATGGTCAGAAAGTTTATGCGGTGAAGTGTTTTGGAAAGTGCTTTGCAGAAGTCTTTATTGGTGCTTGGATTTGGTGTGCAGACATTGTACACGCCGGTACATTTTTCGTTATTGATGATATAAAGCAGTGCACTGGTAACGTCGTCAAGATGAACCCAGGGAACATACTGATCCCCTTTTCCTATTTTCCCTCCGATGTTCCATTTGAAAAAAGGCAGAATACTTGCGAGTAATCCGTATTTTTTTACCAGAACAATGCCGATCCTTACCACACAGTGACGATTTACTATATTGGAAATTTTCTTGCTGTTGTTTTCAACCTGGTCGGTAACACTCTGCAGAAATGATGTCGGTGACACGACTGTTTCTTCGGTCACTTCCTCTGAACCGCAGTTGCCGTAATAACCGGTAGCGGAAAATGTTATCCACAGTTTCGGTTTGATTTTATTCTGCAGACAGCGTATATAAATATAGTCTGTACTGAGCAAACGGCTGTTGATGATTTTCTTTTTCTGATTTTTGGTCCATGGCTTTGATGCTATCGGCGTTCCTGCAAGGTTAAGAATTATATCAATCTTGTCTTCTTTCCAGCCTTTCTTGTAATCAGTGAAGGTTATGTTTTTGTTCTGAAGGGGAAGCCTGTTTTTGGCCTGTT
>Ga0310695_10007285_pt1 | contig 17726 bp, 16 predicted proteins | sample RumenRJG_04DNA_FD_203882 | JGI IMG/M metagenome (GOLD analysis project Ga0310695, IMG submission 203882) | Bovine rumen microbial communities from Lethbridge, Alberta, Canada - RJG_04 (v2) (version 2) | ecosystem: Host-associated > Mammals > Digestive system > Stomach > Rumen | place: Canada...
CCCAATGCCAAAAACTTATTTTGGTATTATACAACAATATTATAAATTTTGTCAAATTTTTATATCTTTTAAAAATATCTTGCAAAAATTTCATTTTATTCCTATTATATTAGCATGGGTATCAAAGATACATTTTCCGATATATATGATTCTTTTTATAAAAAAAGATTTCATATTCTTATAACATGTTTTGCCGTGTTACTAAATTGGGCAGGACATAGTTTCGTTTATGAAAACAGTTACAGATTTTTGACTTTCGATATGGTTGGAACTTTTGTTGTTGCAATGACACTCGGAACCGTTTGGGCATTAATTGCCGCAATTGCAACTCCTATTGTTTTATCAAACATTACTTCACCGCACTTTATTTATTTAGCAGTAATAAACATGACAGGAGCCATAGTTTGGGGATGGCTTGCGGAAACCGGTAATTTAGTATTGTTTAACACCAAAAGCAAAAACAGGAACAATTTCAAACAAACATTTTTTATAGCTGTAAAATTTGTATTGTTTGCAGCAATTGCCGCAGGTTTAATAATAGCAATACCTTCGTCAATAGTAAAAAATGTAATTTTCCATGATGCAATATTTAAACAACCTTACTCTATTTATTTTACGGAACTTTTCAGAAATCTTTTCCTTATTGATAATTCCGGATTTTTATCTATAGTTGCAAACTACATTGCGGAAACTTTTATAGAAATTCCAAACACCATAGTTACAGTATTTATCGGTTCAATAATTTCCATGACCATTTTAAAATATAACACAACAATGTTTACACAACATTACCAACAAAAAATAAAAAATAATAATATTTCTTGGTTTAAAATATGCATGTCCAATATTTCCGTTGTAGAGTTTATAACTTTTGTTATTGCCGGTTACATTTATATAACAACCGTAAAATCGGTTTCAAATACAATATTAACAACCATTATGACGGATATTTCGGTAAATTCCATACAAGGTTTTATATTTTTGGAAATGATTTCCATCCCTTTAATTATGCTAATACTCTTGTTGTTTTTAAAAATAATAATTCCCGTAAAGAAAAATTCTTTTGATTTCAGCTATCTGCAAAGAAATATTTTAAACAAAAAAGAGTTCGATTCCGATATAATAAATTTTATATTAACATTATTTTTGATATCGACATTTGTGGTTCTTATATACATATCAATTATTGTAAACTTAACCGGAATAACTCCTATAAAATATTATCAGTCCAACTCGGTTTCACCGTCAAATGTAAGTAACTTTTTATGGCTTATAATTCTTCTTGTAACATTTATTCTTATAGACAAACATAATAACAACATGACAAGAGATATTACTCTTGAAAACGAATTAATAAAAAAACAAACCATAACCGAAGTTTCGGATTCTTTCGATACACAAAGACAAAAACTTCAGGCACTGGAACTTAATTGGTCGCAAGATACCGTAGAATTGTTGAGAAGCAGCAGACACGATTTGATAAACGAGTTGGAAAAAACCAAAACAGGATTTAACGATTTGTTATCGGAAGTTTATGAAAAAATAGTGAGACCGTACAAAGACGCAATTTTGGAAAATCAAAAGAACACAAGAGAACATATTGAAGAGTTGGGAACCGGAAAACTGTCTAAAAACAACGTTTCTTATATTCAAGAACAAATAGAAAATCAGGTGGAATTTTATAATTTAAAATTAGCTCCGTATATAAAAATTAATTTCGATAAATTTAATAATGATATAAACTCTTTCTATTGTTATACAAACAGATTAATTTTTATTGCAATAAACAATGTTTTGGATAACTCTATATTTGCTTTGCAAAAATTGTTGCTTGACGATAAGTTTGTTGCCAAATTAAATATCTCATTAAAGTTGTCACAAGATTCAAAAAATTTGATAATATCGATTACGGATAATGCCGGCGGAGTAGATGAACTGAAATTGCAAAAACTTTATAAAGAACAAGTTGAAAGTTCAAAAGGTAAAAGACTCGGAGAAGGAACAATTCATACCGCCTACTTTGTTTCTGTGTTAAACGGTAAAATAAATGCCGTAAATGTTACGGATAATAATGAAAAAGGGTTGAAAACAAATATTTCGATACCTGTATATAAAATTTAAGGAGAACAAATGGAGAAGAAAATTATAGCTTTAACCGATGATGATTCCAATATAAGAAACGCTCTTGAAAGAACCATACTTAAACATTTCGATAATGTTGAAGTAAAACAATTTTCTTCGACACTTGAAATTAAAAAGTTTTTACTTAACAATCCGAACACTATTAATCTTTTAATTTTGGATATTCATTTCGGTGTAGGTGAAACGGGAATAGATATTTTGCCTTTTATAAAACAAACCGCACCGTCAGTACAAGTTATTTTGTTATCGGCAATGGAAAAAACTTACGGAGAATCCGTAACGGAAGTTGCCGGTGATATGATTTTTGATTTTATGTCCAAACCGGTTACGGAAACCGAGTTAATAGTAAAAGTAAAAAAAGCACTTAGAGCTCAAGAAAATTCTTTAAATAAAACCGTTCAGGATTTACAATCGCAAAATACTCTTTTATCTTCCATGTTGGATAACAAACAACAGGCTCAAACCGGTGCGGGAAGAATGTTTGAAGAAGAAATTTTTAATAAAGTATCACAGTTCAATAAAGTTATTTTATCTCCCAAAAAAAATGTTGTTATTTTAGGACAAGAAATAGATGTTATAGCTTTTACAAAACCGCCTTTGCCGTTTGCCGTTTTGATTTTTGAAACAAAATATTTCCCTAATGCCAAACTTATAGGAAGTGCAAACGAAGACACAAAAATTATAATTGACGGAAAAGAAATATTGTCGGAAAAAAGAAGAAACCTTTTTGAACAAACAGATAATCAATTTAAACAGGTAAGCAAAAAAATAGAAAAGATATTGAAAGAAAACAATTTTAATATTCGTGATGAATTTTACAGGCCTTTCATACAAACTTTTGCCGTATTTACGGATTCTACCGATATTACGGGACTTGATTTGAAAAACAGTAACAGATATACAAAATTTTTGAAAGCAAAAGAATTGACCGCTGATTTAATAATAAAAACGGTTTTTGCTTCCCCCAAACGAAACGTTACCGAACAAGTAAAAAATTTAATTCTCGAAAATTTAACGAAATAAGAATAAATTGCAAAGCAATTTGTTGGCTATACGTTAAACGACAAACGGTAAACAAAAAACTCTTCGTGCTTTTTACCACAAGAATTTTAGCGGATCTAAACTTACACCGTTTTTCTTAACCGTGAAATGTAAGTGCGGCCCTGTAGATCTTCCCGTAGAACCGCTTTTGGCTATTATTTGACCTGCTCTTACTTTTTGACCCACCCTGACAAGTATTTTAGATAAATGCCCGTAATGAGTTATATATCCGTTTTGGTGATCGATAAAAACCGCTGTTCCGTAATGACCTACATCGGTACTTGCAACGGTAACTATACCGTCGGCCGCGGCACCTACCAAAGTTCCGGTTTTTACCGCAATATCTATACCGCCGTGTTTGCTTACTTTGCCGGTTACCGGATGTCTTCTTGTTCCGAATGTACTTGAAAGTCTTCCTGCAAGCGGAGATCTGAACAAATCTCTTAATGCATACTTTTCCTGCATAGATTCGTTCAACAAATCAACGGCAGGTTTTTTACCCGGGATAAAAACATAAAATTCTTTTGATAAATCTTTAACACCGATATTTGTTTCTTTTAAAACAGTTTCATCTATATCGTATTTTTCCGCTATAGATTTCCATGTATCCGTTTGACTTACGGGATGAAGACTGCCGCCTCTTGAAGGCATCAACAATTTTTCGTTAATACTGACATTATATGTTTTCATTTGAGGGTTACAACCTATTACCGTGTGTACGGAATATCCGTGTTTTTTTGCTATACCCCAAAGATTTTCGCCTCTTTTTACTTTATATATAAGAAACCTTACTCCTTTAGTTCTTGTGAGCAAATATGTCATCCTTGCTTTAACATCATCAAGAAGTTCCTGTTTTGTGTATTGCGGTAAATTCACCACCATTGCGGATTGCAAATTTGCCTGAGCAATTGCATGAACTTTTGCATTTGCAACAAAATAAACAACAAATAAACAAACAAAAAAAACAGACCATCTTATGATAATATTTTTCATTATTTTTATCTCTCTATGGCGAGTTTGCCTTTAACTTTTTTACCGTCCGAAGTTTTTATATAGTAAAAATATACACCGGAAGAAATATCGTTACCGGCATTATTTTTAGCTTTCCACAAAAATTCATCGGAATCTTCGACCGTTGTTTCAAATACTCTTTCACCCGCAATATTAAATATTTGTATATTTGATCCTTCATCAATATTCGAAAAATATATTCCGTCCCCGCCATATTTTCCGCCGCTGTTAGGTTTGTACGGAACAGGATAAACTACAATTTTTTCCGACGGTGTTTCTTTAGACAAATCTTGTGTCATTGCAAAAGATCTTTTCGGCACATGCAAATAGCCCAAAGATTCTCCGGTTGAACTGTAAAACATAACATTTTTTGAACTGTTACCGGGATTATATGCACAATAAGTATTTATTCCGTCTTTTTCCAAAACCATATAACTTGATGTGTCTGCCGTATGTGTAAATTCAGGTGTTCCATACTTATCAAAGAAATTTATAAAATGGTAAGTAAAGCTCATTGAACTGCCTTCTTCCGGATCAGTTTCTTTATAGGTGTTAAATTTTGTTATTGCCCCTGACGGATCATACAAAGCAACAAGCCTTGCCCATACATCGTACCAAAATGCAGGACTGGCTCCGCTTTCCGATACGGATTCATTATAAAAATCGTTAAGGTAATATTTATCATATGCTAAATATGTCATTGCCGGAGTCATCGGTAAAACCTGTATTCCTTTTATCGTTTGAGGAATCATCGGATAAAAAAATAAGTCGTAAGAAACACGCCCGCCGAAAAGTCGTCCCACGGAATTGTGATTGTATGATGAAGTTAAAATTTCTCCGTCTACATCAAAATAATAATATTTTATTGCTTCATATTCGTTGGAATATAAATATATTCCGAGGTTCTCATATTCTTTGTTACCCGTGGCAATTCCCCACAAATATATAGCACTCCATGCATTCATAGCTTCCGAAGATGATTCCTGATCGATTCCTTCATCATTTTGCCCGCCCATACCGTTTGCCCAACTGTGAGATTCATAAAAATCGAAATGTCTCATAAACGGAAAATCGGGATCGTTTCTTTTTGTATTTGCAATATCTTTTATTAAAAGATTTATCATCTGTCCGTAATCGTTCACAAACTCCGTATCATACATTGCAAGAATTGCCGCTGAATAAATAAAGTATCCGAAATGGAAATGATGATCGTTATATTTAAAAGAATAGAACTCATCATCTCTTATTCCTTCGAGACCGCCCCATGTTTCATCATAAGCAAAATATCTGCCCTCTTCACTTCCGGAATAAGTTAACCAATTTTTAAGCAAAGCTTTCAGTTTGACAATAATGCTGTGTTTGACAGTCTCATCTTTTAAGTTGTCCGATATAGGTAATAAGTTAGCAAGTTTTGCAATAACCTTTCCCGCTCTGTAAGGATTATCATAATAAGGGTTTGTGTCTATTTTTATTCCGTTGGCATCATTTGTCAAGTAATACGACAGATCGTCTTTTATATCTTCCACATCATACTGAAAAAAAGGAACTATTCCTTTAAAATTAACTTTTGTTGAAAAACCGGTACCTTGTGCCAACTTTAATTTTCCTCTTAAAGTATTAAATGTTTTACCGCTTACATAACTAACCGAAGTTGCATTATTGTATTGATGAGGATACAGACAAAAAAGCGTACCGTCCCGCTGTCCTGCGATATCGGTTCTTTTTGGTGTAGTTTTTATATTGAAAGTGGTTTTTGAAGAATAATCCGACGAAGAAACTTCCCAACTTACTTTTGTGTCGGTAACAAAATTATATGCATATTTATAATAAGTACTTACATCTTCCAATGCTTCTTCCAAACTTGTGGAAGGTAAAAGTGCTATCGACATATACCTGTCGTTACCGGAAAAATCAATTACGGTTCTAACCCATGGAAAATAGTTCGATCCTCCGCTTAAATTTCTGCTGTCTTGCCTGAATTTTGTCCCTTGCGGAACAAATATCCCGTAATAAAGATCTTTTGTTGCAAGATGAATGTGTAAAATTACAGCATCAGATGTATATTCCAATACGGATTCTTCCACCTGCTCTCCTGTTTGTGCGTTATATAAAGTGTATCCGGGAGTAGATCCGTCCCAATAGCTGCCCCACTCGTAAGGGAATCCTACAGACGGATATACTCCTTCACAAAACTCATAATAAGAAAAAGGAGATCCTTGAACTATGGTCGATTTTATCCAATGGTTATCTTCGTTTTCCCATTTTATTGTTGCCGCAAAATCCGAATAATCGTCCAATTTCGCGGACGGAAATGTAATTGTGTATCCGTTGGAAACCGTTGTAGAAACAGAAACCGCTACAGTATTGGCAAACTTATCTCCGCCGTCTTCCCAATAATTGCCCCACTGATCATAACCGGAAGCAAAATCTTTATATACTATTTTGTCATTGTAATATTGCATTTCGGGATACTCAATTAAAAGGCCGGTACTTTCGGCTCTGACAACATGAGGATATGTGTACATATTCAGCGAATAGTTATGATACTGATTATTTATCACCGAATTAAAAAATTTGTTTGTAGGAATAGGAGTTTGAATATTCGATGTTACAAAAGTCGGTTCCGGAGGCATATATTGAGGCGGAACCGATGTGCTGAAAGAAGACTTGTCTGTAGGCCGAGCCGGAACGGCAAAACAAATTGAAGAAAAAAGCAGTAAAGCCGTAAACAGTACAAATGTTTTTTTCATCATACTCCTATATTTTTTTCTTTATATTCTTTTTTGCAACATCAACTTATACTGATTAGAAGCTGTCGTAACTCTCAAATTCAAATGATGCCTTTTGGCATAAGCATTAAATTTGTGCATATCAAAAAAATGATCGATTATAAAATAGATGCCAGCAATTCCGATAAATACTCCGGCCACACCTTCCAAATCACTTTTATGTCTTGTTTCGTATATGGGAGTATATTGTTTATTTTTTTCCAGTTTTACTCTGACTTCCATGAGAACAGCCGAATCTTTTCCCAAGTTCAGCCCTGCTGTTCCGTCGTTATAAAACTCCTTACCGGCCTGTTCAGCTTCTCCCGGATGATTATCCAAATGAGCACTCCTCGGATCACCCATAGGCTGATTAGTGCCGAATGCATCAAAGTCAAAAATATCCTGCCAAGTTAAAAAATCTTCTTTTTTCAAATCATTTAATTTTTCAATATGTTCATAATCATATATTATATCACCACTCTCTCCTTTCGGTGGGGTTGTTGCACTGCTATTTGTTCCTGCAGTATGATACCCTTCCTCGGTTACCGGAGTACCGTGTTCATCACTAATATAAGTGCCGTCGTTATATATATACCTAACTTCTATAGTAATATTTCTCAAATCTACATTACCGGTGTTATACAAAATGTTGGGTTCTATCGAATATTTATCATAGTTTTCTTCTATATACGGTTCCTTATCTTGCACATACCCTTGTTTTCCTTCCTTCAATATCTCATATTTTGTGAAATCCGCATAGTTATAATCAGTACCGGGAACATTATTAAGAGAAACTCCGGATCTTATTTGATATGAATATTCACTGGCTTTGGGAGATTGTATCCATTCCGAATGGGATACGGTAAGAAAATCAACACTCGGTTTTGAAACATCAACTTTTTCCAAAGAAAAACCGTCGTAGGCAAGAAAGCCGCCAAGCAATGTGAGTGCTATACCGTAATATAATTTTTTGTATGATTTTTTTTCTACTTCTTCATCGGCATAAGGATCGAATGCAAAAGAAACATTAACAAATAAACACAAGGTTAACAAAACAGACAATATTTTTTTTATTTTCAACTTTGTTCTCCGAAATCTTTTTTTATTGTATCTAATGTTTCAAACAAAATATCTATATCAACAGGCTTCTGTAAATATCCTTTTGCTCCCGCCATTTTAGCGTTTTCTCTTGTAAAAAGAGTGTCCGAACCGGTAATATAATAGACGTTTACATCCTGTTTTAATTCTTTCAAATATTTATGAATGTGGTCACCGTCCAAATCGGGCAACATAACATCCAGGAAAACCACTTCCGGGTTTTCCTTCTTAAACAAATCTATGCACTCTTCCCCGTTGGAAGCGACAACAACGTCAAAACCTTTCCTTCTGATGATTTTTGCCATTGCATCCCTGGCAAAGATTTCATCATCACAAACCAAAATCTTAATCATTTCTTCAACCAACCTAAAAACTTTATATACATAAATTATACAATATACTTACTTTTTTTTAAAGAGTTTTTTATTATGAATAATGTTATAAATATAGTATAATTTTTAATATATTTTTAGAGGCAATTTATGAAAAATACAACATTATTGTTAACCAACAGTAAAAACATCTTTTATCTTACCGGAGCAACTTTTGAAGGTTTTTGGTTGTTAATACACAACAACAAATTTATTGTGATAACATCTCAGATGATTTTCGGACAGGTAAAACAACATTTTAAAAACAAAGCAAAAATCTTTGTTATAAAAACTTCTTTCAGTGACGAACTTATAGAAATATGCAAAAGGTATAAGATTAAAAATTTAAGTATAGACACAACCGACATTGATTATAATCTGTTTCAATTGTTAAACACTAAACTTCAAAAAAACAATATATCTTTCAGTGCCGACACAGACACTTTTTCCAAAAAAAGAATAATAAAGAACTCTCGGGAAATAAAGAATATTCAAAAAGCATGTGCTATTGTTTCCGAAGTTTTTGAAACGGTGAAGAAAAAAATTGTTCCGGGAATGACCGAACTTGATATTCACTTTAAAATAGAAGAAGAGTTTGCCAAAAAGCATGTTGTACAAAGTTTTAAAACGATAGTTGCTTCGGGCCCGAACTCGGCAAATCCGCATCATATAAGCGGTAACAGAAAAATACAAAAAAACGATATTGTTTTAATAGATATGGGATGCATTTATAACGGGTATTGTTCCGATTTAACAAGAACATTTTTTACGGGAAAAGCAAACAAGCATCAAAAGAAAATATGGGATATCGTAAAACTTGCCCACGATAAAGCCTTAATAAATGTAAAACAAGAAATGAAAGCAAGTGATATAGATTTGCTTGCAAGGCAGGAAATAAAAAAAGAAGGTTACGAAAAAAATTTTATACATACAACGGGGCACGGTGTCGGATTAAATATACATGAAGCACCTTCAATAAGTGCAAAATCAAAAGAAATTTTAAAAGATTCCATGGTAATAACCATAGAGCCGGGAATATATTTGGATAAGAAATTCGGTGTAAGAATTGAAGATACCGTTCTTGTTACAAAAAAAGGTTACAAAGTTTTAACAACCGCCAAATATTAGGTGTTTTTTTATTTGACAACATATCTGCTTTTTAGATAAAATTATTAGACATATTCTAAATGAGTTTTAGATTAATTTTAATAGATGTAATAGGAGAAAAAAATGATTTCCACAGCAGATTTCAGAAACGGAATGGTAATTTTAGTAGATAACGAGCCTTACCAAATAACATGGTTCCAAAACCATAAACCGGGTAAAGGCGGTGCCGTTATGAGAGTTAAGTTAAGACACGTAAAAAAAGGCGGTACCATCGACAGAACATTTAAGTCCGGTGAAAAGTTCGAAGAATTGTCGGTAACAAGACACAAAAAACAATTCTTGTATGCCGACGGTGACAAATACAATTTCATGGATATGAACACATATGAACAAATTGAAGTTCCGGTAGAAAAATTGGACGGAAAAGAAAAATATTTGAAAGAAAACCAGGAAATCGATGCAATATATTTGGAAGAAGAATTAATAGGTATAGATATGCCTTTAATAGTTGAAATGACTATTATCGAAGCAGAACCCGGAATAAAAGGTGATTCCGTAACAAACTTAACAAAGTTTGCAAAAATAGAAACCGGTGCGGAAATAAAAGTTCCTTTGTTCATTAAAGAAGGCGACAGAATAAAAGTTGATACAAGAACCGGAGAATATGTAGAAAGAATTTCACAATAATTGTTTACTTGAGGTATTATGAATACTAACGAAATTAAAAAATTTTTAGAATCCATAAGAGAAACGGATATCGAAGAAATGGAATACGAAGCAGGTGAAACTTCTATTTATATAAAGAAAAGCGAAGTAACACCGAAAATCGAAGTTCCGAAAAAAGAAGAACTTGTAAAAAAGAATAATACAATAGTGCCTATAAAATCTAAAATGGTCGGCACATTTTATAATGCTTCTTCACACGACAAACCACCTTACATATCGGAAGGCAGTCATGTGGAAATCGGTCAAAAAGTCGGTGCTATCGAAGCTATGAAAATAATAAAAGATGTTATGTCTACCACTAAAGGTAAAGTTGTAAAAATTTCCGTATCCAACGGGCAATCCGTAGAATACGGACAAGAATTGTTTTTGGTAGATACTGCCGCTGAATAACTGTAATCTGGAGAATAAAAATGTTTAAAAAAATATTAATTGCTAACAGAGGCGAGATAGCTTGCAGAGTAATAAGAGCAGCTAAAGAGCTTGGTATAAAAACAGTTGCCATACATTCCGAAGCCGACAAAGAATCTATGCATGTAACCATGGCGGATGAGTCTGTATGTGTAGGTCCTGCTTCAGCAAGTGAAAGTTATTTAAATATTCCAAGTATAATATCCGCTGCTGAAATTACCGGAGCAGATGCTATTCATCCGGGATACGGTTTCTTGGCTGAAAACACATATTTTGCGGAAGTTTGTGAAAGTTGCGGTATCACTTTCATCGGTCCCAAAAGAAGTTCCATTGAAAAAATGGGTGACAAAATTGCCGCAAGACAACTTATGATAAAATCCAAAGTTCCGGTAGTTCCCGGTTCGGACGGTCCGGTATCGGCAGATGATCCTAACATATATAAACTTGCCGAAAAAATAGGATATCCGGTAATCATAAAAGCTACTGCCGGCGGCGGCGGTAAAGGTATGAGAGTTGTTGTAAGTCAGGAAGCTCTTAAGAATTCCATTATTATGGCACAAACCGAAGCAAAAGCAAATTTCGGTAACCCTGACGTTTACATGGAAAAATATATTGAAGAACCTCACCATATAGAGTTTCAAATATTGGGAGATGCCAAAGGTAAAGTCGTATATCTTCCCGAAAGAGATTGTTCCATTCAAAGAAGACATCAAAAATTAGTTGAAGAAAGTCCGTCTCCGTTTATTTCGGAATCGTTAAGAAAGAAAATGGGAAAAGCTGCTCAAAGTGCAGCTGAAGCCGTAGGTTATATAACTGTAGGAACCGTGGAGTTTCTTGTAGATAAACATATGGATTTTTATTTTATGGAAATGAATACAAGAATACAGGTGGAACATCCTGTAACCGAAGTGGTTACGGGTATAGATTTGGTAAAAGAACAAATAAGACTTGCTGCAGGTGAAAGACTTTCATTTGATTCAAATGCAATAAAAATAAAAAATCATGCAATTGAGTGCAGAATAAATGCCGAAGATCCGGATAAAGATTTTATTCCTTCACCGGGAAAAATCGGCAAACTTTATTTACCCGGCGGACCGGGAATAAGAGTAGATACTCATGTATATTCCGGTTATACAATACCGCCTTTTTATGACAGTCTTATTGCAAAAATTATAGCTTATGCTCCTACAAGAGAAGAGACCATATCTAAAATGTCAAGAGCATTAAAAGAAGTTACTATAGAGGGAATAAAAAATACAGCTCCGTTACACGCAAAAATTATGGCTAACGAATATTTCCATGAAGGGAACATTTGCACGGACTTTTTGCCTAAATATGTTTTCAATAAATAGAATCTTGGAGGATAACAGTGAAAGACACAATAGTATCTTTAATTCAAGAAAGTATTGACGCAAAGAAAAAAATGTTGGACGAAGGTCAGTTGGTATATATACAATCCATAGCAAATAAGATAAACGAAGCATATCAGCATGGTAAAAAAACAATAATTTTCGGTAACGGCGGTTCTGCTTGCGATGCATTACATTTTGCGGCGGAACTTGTTTGCAGATTTGAAAAAAACAGAAAAGCACTTCCATCAATTGCATTAACCGAAAACATTTCCTCACTTACCGCAATAGGTAACGATTTCGGATATGAATATGTATTTTCAAGACAAGTGGAAGCTTTCGCAAATAAAGGTGATATCATTATTGCCATAACAACATCGGGAAATTCCGAAAACGTTATAAAAGCCGTTGAAAAAGCTAAAGAAATGGGGCTTTTTGTTATAGGCCTTACAGGTGAAGACGGCGGCCAATTGAAACTTTTGTCGGATATGTGTTACAGAGCTCCTTCAAAAGTAACCGGAAGAATTCAAGAGTGTCACATATTGGTTTTACATATACTTGCAAAATTGGTAGAGGAAAAAATCTTTGCAGAATAAAAAAATCTGTTCCAGAAAAAAAATAATAGAAATCGTTAAACAACTAAAGAAAGAAAACAAAAAGATTGTTTTCACTAACGGTTGTTTCGATTTGTTACATATCGGTCATGTAAGTTTATTCCAAAAAGCAAAAACTTTGGGTGACGTTTTGATAGTTGCAATAAATTCCGATAAATCTTTAGCAGGACTTAAAGGGCCTAAAAGGCCGTTGGTTCCGCAGACAGACAGGACAAAATTGTTGGCAGCATTAAGTTGTATAGATTATGTTGTAGTGTTCGGTGAACAAACTCCTTACGAATTATTAAGCAAGTTAAAACCGGATATTCTCGTTAAAGGCGGCGATTACAAAATACAAGATATTGTCGGCAGAGAATTTGTAAAAAAAGTTTACAGATATCCGTTGGTTGAAGGAAAATCAACAACCAACTTAATAAAACTTATCGTAAAACGTTACGGGAACCAAAAATAAAAACTTGAAAGTGGAAAAGAGATTTATAAGAATTTTAGATACTAACTTAAACAGATGTAAAGAGGGACTGCGGGTAGTTGAAGATACCTGCAGATTTGTTTTGTGTGATGAAACTCTATACAAAAAAATAAGAAAAGTAAGACATTTATCATCAAAATATTTAACCGATCAATATGAACAAATGCTTTCCGCAAGAGACAGCGTAAAAGATTCCGGAAGAAAAGCCAAAGAACAATCAAGGCAAAATCTAAAAAATATAGTAATAGCAAATTTTAAAAGAGCTGAAGAATCTTTAAGAGTGTTGGAAGAATATTCAAAAATTATAAATTTTGATACAGCTTTAAAATATAAAGCTTTGAGATACGAAGTTTATACCATAGAAAAAAAGATGTTCTTGAAATACAAGAACATCTTTTAATATAAATCTTTTATAAATTGCTGTTTTTATCTTATTACAGCAACCTTAAAAACTTTTTTCTTAGAATCGTTTTTAACCAAAATCAAATATACTCCGGGAGCAACTTCATCTCCGGAATCATTTTTACAATCCCATTTTAAAAATCTAAAACCGTCATCCGTAAATTCGGTATCATCTATAGAGAACGATTTTACCAATTTGGATGCAGCCGTAAAGATTTCAACACTGAAATCTTTTTCTGTTGTCGGAAGGCCTGTTATTTTAATATATCCGTCTCTTATAGGATTAGGATAACATCTGACATTAGACAAATCATCAACTACAACCACATCTTTACCGTAAACAAAAGACATATTGGAAGAACTTGAAGAAATTTCTGAAATTTTTATGCCGGATGGATTTCCCGCATAACTTTTACTGTTGGGACTTGAAGTACACTCATCGTTAAAATAAGATACCGTATTATTTCTAAAATAATCCGAATCAGAACCTAACACACCTCTTCCCATCAAAGGAAAGCTGGCCCAATTAGATGTTCCTGATCCTGCTTCTTCCAATTGAACCAAATAATTTGAATGACTTATTGTTCTGTAATTACCATTTTTAGTTTCATCCACATGATAAATCAATATACCCTTTTTCCCGCCGGGTAAATCTTTATCAAAATCTACGGATTGTCTGTTTTCCATTAAAAAATACTCTTTTGCACTGAAATTTGAAGGAGCAAATTTATAAAAAGCATTTTCATCCGTTGCAGACTCTCCGATACTATTTACACCTTCAACAGCAGTTTGAAATTCTCCCATCCATCCTAACTTACTTCTTACCCAAGCACATGGATACCCGGGTCTTTTACCATCTTCTCCGTTCCATTCTCCGGCAGCCATAAGACAAAAAGCACCCAAACCGCTCGATCTGTATGTAACATCATACAAGTCAGGTATTCCATAAAAATGTACGGATTCGTGACAAATAACTCCTATTCTTATAAGGCCTTCGTCACCGTCAAATCCTCTTCCGGCCGGAGCTGTACAGTACTTTACAAAAGAAATATTATCTACAACCGTCTTTTCCATGGGAGCTTGGTGAGACCATATAAAATTCATATTACCGCTTTCGGCTCCGCCGCCGGCATGAATTACGAAAAACAAGTCAGGCTCATTTGAATCAGGCCATAATTCTTTAAAATTGTATCCCTGTTTATCTAATTGACTCAAAGCTTCTATTATTGCATCTTGAAGTTTTGCAACGGCAGCATCTTCTCCGCCCGGTTGATTCCAGGCAAAATCGAGATAACTTTGCTTCAAAGATATTATAGGTGAAACAACCGAATTATATGTAAGTTTTCCATAAGAAACTTTATCGAAATAATCTTTTACCGAACCTACCGCACCATCACTGCTATAACCTTTTTTATTAAGCAACTGATCAAAGGCCGTACGTATTTGGTCGTTACTTAAATGTTTAAAAGGAGGATTGTCGTTAAATTTTAAATCTTTAAATTCTATCAATAAAACAAAGTTTGTTTTTTTCCCGATAAACTCGGTAAATTCATCATCGCTTATATATTGAGGATCGGCTGAATTTACTTGAACTTTGGATAAAGATTGTGTTTTTTGCGAATTACCGTGTTGTGCTCTTTTTTGTTCTGCCTTAAAGAATTTACTTTCATTTTTCAATGATTTTCTTATACCCAAATCCAAAGGATTTACTTTTCCTACAACATTTTTGGAAGGTTCCAATTCGCCGAAATCATTTTGTTGAGCATATGTCCAAACTTTTGTTTGTGTATCTTGCATAACAGTGTATCCGTCGGCATCTTCGAACCAACTATAAAATTCATCTCCGTAGAGTTTTATATCTACGGATGTTCCATCCGGCTGTTTCATCTGTTTGATATTAGGATTTGCCATAACAGCAAAAGATAAATCACACAAAATTAAACTTAAAAAAATAAATACTAATATAAATATCTTTTTCATAATATTAAAAATTTATCCTCACAGTAAACATATGCACATTACCCAAATCTCCCTTTGGTAACCATGCATAATCAACAATAAAATTTGTTAAATCTATTCCCAAACCGAGTGTTAAATTTGTAATAAACGAATTGTTTGTTCCGTTATACTCTTTGCTGGGTATAATATAACCGAATCTCATTGCTAATTTATCCACTTTCTTTTCAAGGGCAATTTTAAATTCACACAAATCTTCATTATAATAATCATCAGCTTGAATAACCCACGTGGTAGTTTCGTTAACGGTAGCTGTCAAACCGCAATAAAGACTTGTAGGCATGCTGTATCCTTTAACATCCGAACCGAAATTTTGTATACCGGCTGTAACAAATACTGTATTTGAAAGGAAGCATAATCCGTTTAAACCAAATAAATAGTTTGAATAAGAAACATCATCTATATTTTGTTCAACATATTTTAATGATAAACCTGCCGAAAAAACAGAACCCAGTCTTGTTCCGTAAGATAAGTTAAAAACCTTATCGGTTGCATTGAATGTACCACCCGTTTTATAACTGTTACCGCTTTCTTTAATTCTATCCATATCTCCGGAATCAAAATAGCAAAAGCTGAAATTTATACCGGATCTGCCGCCCAAAGGAACATTTATATCACCCACGCTGTATCTCATGTTTTCAAGATAAACAACATGCGACAATGTTAGCGAACGAAACAAAAAAGGAATTAAAGAAGGATTTGCCAATGAGGAAACTTCACCGGAAACATAAGTGTTTGCAAGTGCCGCATCGTAGGCGGTCATAGGCATCTGCAAAATTTGGAACATCGTAGTTCCGACACCTTTTGCAAAAACAAATTGTGCAAATATTATAACCGACAAAAGTGTTATAATAATTTTTGATTTCATATTATCAAATTATAACCTATTATTTATTTTTTATCAATAACAATTTTAATATGATGTTATCTAACAGAGCTTATTATATCTTTTAACGGCTGAACTTTATTCAGAGAATAAAAATGGATTCCGGGAGCACCGTTAGACAAAAGTTCTTTACATTGAGCTATCGCAAATTCTATACCGGCTTTAACAATCTGTTCGGAATTATCTTTTATAGGAGCAAATATCTTGTGAACTTTTTCCGGAACTGTTGCACCGCATGTGTTACAAAATTTTATTAAACCGTCATAAGATGTTATAGGTAAAATTCCGGGAATTATCCTTTTTGTTATACCGGCACTTCTTACCGATTTAACATAATCAAAATAAATTTGGTTATCAAAAAAAAGTTGAGTTATTATAAAGTCTGCACCGCAATCAATTTTGTGTTTTAAATATTTTATATCAGATTCTCTTGTCGGTGATAACGGATGCATTTCGGGAAAACCGGCAACACCCAAACAAAAATCATCTTTATATTCGTGTCTTAAAAAAGTTATTAATTCACTGCTGTGTTTGTAGTTATCTATACCGGGAACCATATCGGGATTATCTCTCGGAGGATCTCCTCTTAATGCAAGAATATTTTGTATACCTTTAGCTTTTATTTTTTTTACTATTTCGTGTATTTCATCTTTGGTATGGCTTATACATGTTAGATGTGCCATCGACGGAATATCGTAAGCTTTTTGAATATGTTCAACCAATGCTAAAGTTTTATCTTTGTTCCCGCCCGCAGCGCCGTAAGTACAGGAAACAAAATCAGGCTTCAGCAAAGAAAGCTCTTTTAGTGTTTCATGTATTAATTTTATATCTCCTTCCGGAGTTTTCGGAGGAAAGATTTCAAAAGAAAAAGTTTTTTCTTTTTTTTCAAAAAGTTCTTTTATTTTCATTTTATTTATTTTTATCCTGTGCAATTCTGGAAATTGCTTTATCAAAACCCAAATCTATTATCGTATCGACAATATCTTTTATTTTATCCAATACCGAATTCATTTTTTCCGTATCTTCGTCATAGAATCTTGATAAAACAAAATCTACTATTTTTGCATATTTGGGTAACGGTCCCATACCCAACTTCATTCTCGGGAAAGCATTTGTTCCGGTTTGCGTAATAATAGAATTTACACCGTTATGCCCTCCGGAAGAACCTGTTGCTCTAAACTTGTATTCGCCTATAGGTATGGAATAATCATCATACAAAACCAACATTTCCTGCGGTAAAATTTTATAATACTTTAAAAGAGCTACCACGGGAAAACCGGAATTATTCATAAAAGTCATCGGTTTAGCTATAAGTATA
>Ga0310695_10007286_pt1 | contig 17726 bp, 15 predicted proteins | sample RumenRJG_04DNA_FD_203882 | JGI IMG/M metagenome (GOLD analysis project Ga0310695, IMG submission 203882) | Bovine rumen microbial communities from Lethbridge, Alberta, Canada - RJG_04 (v2) (version 2) | ecosystem: Host-associated > Mammals > Digestive system > Stomach > Rumen | place: Canada...
AAGCGCCTAAAAAATGGCCTCCTTGCCATTTTTTAGCCCGGGTTTTCTGCGAAAACCCGCAAACTTCTCCGCGAACATCTGACGCGCCCTCCATGGCGCTGCTTGTTATACAAAAGGAAAAATGGCAAGGTGTTCTTTTATGGAACGTTTGTATTACCAAGAAAGTGCCGCAAAAAAAGAAAGAAAATTAGAGACAGAGTGCAAGTCTTTTTTTATAATTGGAGGTGTGAATGAATTTTATGGAGACTGGAGCAGATTATGGAGTCGAAGGTAATAATTAGCAAGGATTTTAGGATTGGAGAGGTTGACAAGAACCTGTTCAGCTCTTTTGTGGAGCATTTGGGGCGGGCGGTTTACAATGGTATTTATGAGCCGGGGCATCCTTTGGCGGACGGGCAGGGTTTTAGGAAAGACGTTATAGATATGGTTCGCGATTTGAAGGTTTCGCTGGTGCGCTATCCGGGCGGGAATTTTCTTTCGGGCTACAACTGGAAGGACGGTATTGGACCAAAGGAGAAGAGGCCCAGGAGGCTTGACCGCGCATGGCATACGATTGAGTCGAATCAGGTTGGTATTGACGAGTTTTACGACTGGTGCAAGAAATCAGGGACAGAGCTTATGGCGGCCGTGAACATGGGAACCGGCAGTGTTCAGGATGCGGCTGACCTTGTTGAGTACTGCAATTTTGAAGGCGGCACTTACTGGAGCGACCTTAGGCGGGAAAACGGTCATGATAAGCCTTACGGAATTAAGACCTGGTGCGTTGGCAACGAGATGGACGGGTCCTGGCAGATTTGCCATCTTACCGCTGACGATTACGGTAAAAAGGCACGCGAGGCTATTAAGCTGATGAAGTGGACGGACGAGAGCATAAAGACGGTTGTTTGCGGAAGTGCTTCTTCGGGGATGCCGACTTACCCTGAGTGGGACAGGATTGTTCTTGAGCATACTTATGATCTTGCAGACTACATAAGCATTCACCGCTACTTTGAGAATTTTGGCGATGATGATGAATTTTTGGCTTCTTTTTACGATATGGATGAGTTTATAAAGACTTCCATTGCAACTTGCGATTATGTTAAGGCGGTTAAGCGTTCCAACAAGACGATGGGCCTTTCTTTTGACGAATGGAATATCTGGTACCAGCAGAATCAGAAGCCGCACCCCTGGACGGTGGCACCAAGGATTTTGGAGGACCATTATTCGCTTTTGGATGCACTGGCATTTGGCGGCATGGCAATTACGCTTTTGAACCACGCAGACCGCGTTAAGTGCGCATGCCTTGCCCAGCTTGTGAATGTTATAGCTCCAATTTTTACTGAGCCGGGCAAAGGGGCTTACAGGCAGGCCATTTATTTTCCTTTTAGGGACATTTCTTTGTTTGGCAGGGGAAAGGCTTTGCAGCCGGTGGCAACTTCTCCAAAAAAGGTGATAGAGAAATACGGGGAAGTTCCGGCGGTTATTTTTGCTTCGGTCTTGAGTGATGATGAATCTGAACTTTCGCTTTTTGCGCTTAACACCAGCAAGACGGAAAGCAGCCTTACCGCAGTTGATTTGTCCGGTGTGGGAAAGACGGAGATGTTCTTTAGGACTGAGCTTTGCGGTGACGACCTGGGGGCAACTAATTCCCTTGAAAGACCCGATGCGGTGGAACCAAGGCAAGTGGCTCTTTCGCAGGGGGACAAGGGAGTTTACTCTCTTGATCTAAAGAAGGCAAGCTGGAACGTTATCCGCTTTAAGGTGAAGTAGCGGGCTTGTTGCGGTATGATGGCTTGTGATGCAAAGAGCTGGTAGAGCAGCGGGGTGTTGTGGTAGGGCTTGCAGGGGGCGTAGAGCAAACAGGGAACTCCCCCCATTCGTTGCTTGGGTTCGACCCTTCGACTTCGCTCAGGGACCCCACCCAACGGCTACGCTCAGCCCTTCGACTTGGTTCGACTTCGCTCAGGGACCTCGCCCAACGCCTACGCCGCCATGGAGCCCCTTTAGTCCCGCGCGAGCGGGATGAGGGTTACCGAAGGGCGGAACGGCGGTGACGCAAAATGGCGCTCGGTCGAGTTAGCCAAGGAATAGACTGGTAGAGCGGAAACGGGTTCGTCCAAAGAACTACCGTCCGCAAAAGTCAAACAGAGAACTGGTCCACCTGGCTTCCAATGTTACCGATGGATTTTTCCACAATCTCGGAGATAGAAGTCAGGGTGTGTCCAGTCTCGCTGATTTTTGACGCGCTCTTGGCCATTTCTTCCATAGAGTTGCGGATAGAATATGCGCGGTCCTTAAGGGCATTAACCTCGTCCATAACAACCTTGCTTTCATCGCTCATCTTTTGGGAAGCAGACTGTACACTGTAAGTGCTTTCGTTCATATCGTGGAGCGAGTCCGTAATCTGTGAAGAGCCAATCTGCTGCTCGCTCATTGCAAATTTTATCTGCTGAACAAGACCGTCTGTCTCGCGGATTTCACTAGCAAGGCGGGCATAACCTTCGACACCCTTCTGGGTTGAAGAAACAACCGCCGTAATTGTGTCCTGAATGTGCTTAAGCTGCTCACCGATAGTCTTTGACTGGGCAGAAGATGTTTCCGAAAGCTTACGGATTTCGTCCGCAACAACCGCAAAACCCTTACCCGCTTCTCCAGCATGGGCAGCCTCAATTGCGGCGTTCATAGCAAGAAGGTTGGTCTGCTCTGCAATACTAGAAATTACGCTGTTGGCCTCGGTAAGAAGCTTTGACTGCTCATCAATCTGCTTAATCTGCACCTGGAGCGATTCCTGAGTCTTTGCACCGCTTTCCGCATCACTTGCAAGGATTCCAAAAGAAGATGCCATCTTGTCCACGGAACGGTTCACTTCGCCAATGTTGCCAACCATTTCTTCTATTGCACTGGAAGCCTGCTGTACAACCGATGACTGCTTTTCAACAAGGGCACCCAGAGAGTCAACGTTGGAGATTATTTCGCTCATGGTCTGAGCCGTCTGTTCAACGCTGGCATTCTGGAAAGAAACGCTGTCCTTTACACCGCCAATTGCAGACGCAATCTGTGTAATTGCAGCACCGGTGTCCTGGGTTCCCTTCCTAAGAGAGTCTCCCGCAGAAAGAAGGGCATTTTTGGAATGCTTCATGTTTGTGATGATGTCCTGAAGCTTCTGGCTAAAGGCATTAAAACCGTCCGCAACGCTTCCAACCTCACTAATGGCCTTTACGTCTATGCGCTGCTTAAGGTCAGCCTTACCAGCCGCCATCTGGTTGGAGAATTCCACTATGCTTCCGCTTATCTTCTTGAGCGGCCTTATGGTCTTGTTGGTTACAAAGGCAGTTATTATAGCTATAACAACAGCCATAAAGAGGCTTGCAAAAACAATCGTGTTGAGTGTCGAGTAGAAATTCTTGTATACGGTGGAAAGTGGACAGAAAGCCGCAATCGTATAGCCTGTCTCCGAGTTTTTAATGGTTTCGGCAAGATATACATTACCGTCTATCTTTATCCTCTTCTGCTCCTTGTCCGAAGCAAAAAGCTCTTCCAGACCGGGAATGTTCACTTCGTTTATGTTCTTAAAGTTGTTTTCCGTAAGGTGCGAGTCAGCAAGGATAGTTCCATTGCCTTCCGCCATAATAAGGAAACTTCCTGCCCCAAGGTCTACCATGAGGAGAACCTGGGTAAGAGTTTGCAGGGAAACTTCTATAGAAGCGTTGCCTATAAAATTATTGTCTCCGTCATAAATGCTCCTTGTAATACCTACAACCGTTGAGCCAACCGTAGACGCAAAGGCATCGGTAATCATAACTTTTCCCGAACCGCCGCTCGCCTTTTCGTACCAGCCCCTCTTCCGCGGATCGTAGCCACCGTTCATGGAACCGTCAAAGTTGGTGGCATAACCGCCCCATTTTGTACCAAGGTAAATCTCCGCAATATCCTTGTCAAAAGCGGAAAAACGCTTGCAAAGGGTCCTAATCCTCTCTTCCGTATGGCTCTTCTGGTATTCCAGAATATGAACCGCACCGCTTTCGTCCACAAAAGAATGAATTGATTCGTCCGCCGCCCTTACCTCCGGGGAATCGGAAAAAACGTTCAGCTCTGCTTCCTTAGACTTAAAAAACATGGTAATTGTATCAGAAAAAATCATTAGCTCCGTTTTTGCGGAACCGTAGAAAGAACTCATGCTGTCTCTGGAAAAAAAATAACCGGCGATGTTAACGGAAATGGCAAGAACTATCAGCACAATAGCAACTGAGCCGGCAGTAAAAATGGTTGCAATCGAAATTGACTTATTCCTCATTTGTAAATTCTCCAAACCGAATTATTCAAATTTTCGGAACTTTTTAAAATACTCCTAAATTATATTAAAAAATAAAAGTTTTGTGTTAAAAAAATTGAAAAAATTTAAGATCTTTTGGACGATCCTTGCACCGTTCTACCATATTATTTCTTGGCTAATTCGACCGAACACTACTTTGCGCCACGGGCTTTGCGGGGTTCCGCGGGACCCTACCCGCTCCATTGCCTACGGCAACGGCTGCGCCGCCCCTCCAATCCCGCGTAGGTCGCCTGCATTCAAAAAATCCATCCATGGATTTTTTGAATGATTGCAGAAGCAAAATGCTTCTGCATGCGCTAACCCGCCTTCCTTGGCTCGGTATTCCTTGGCAAGGAAGAAAAAATCCTGCCAGAGAAAAATCCCTCCTTGGATTTTTTGAATGATTGCAGAAGCAGAATGTTTCTGCATGCGCTAACCCGCCATCCTTGGCTCGGTATTCCTTGGCAAGGAAGAGGAAATCCTGCCAGAGAAAAATCCCTTCCCCAGCACAGTCGAACCACGGTTGGTGAGCCTGTCGAACCATGGTTGGTGAGCCTGTCGAACCACGAGCAAGGCAATGACATGTTTTTTGCAAAACCGCCTGACTTTTAAAGCTTCCCCAATTCTTTTTCAAGGGCTTCTGCGCTGGTAAAGTGGATTGCCCTTATGCCAAGAGAGGCTGCAGCATCGCAGTTTTCCTTGCGGTCATCAATAAAAACGGCATCCTTGGCTTCAATCCCTTCCGACACAAGTATTATCTTCCAAAACTCCGTGTCCGGTTTTGAAACACCCATCTGAAAAGACGCGTAAGTCTGGTCAAAAAGGGCATAATCTCCCCTTTCCACGTGGTTTGCATAGTGGCTTTCCATCGTATTTGTTCCGCAGACAACCCTATTTCCTTCCGCACGGAGCCTTTTTATAATTGCGGCAGTACCTTCATTCATGCGGGGGTGAAAGAGTGCGTGCCACCAGTCTGTCCTTGCGTGAATGCCGCTGCGCTCTTCAAATATGCCCCAGAATTCCTTTACAGAAATTCTTCCGTCGCTAACCTGCATCAAAAGGTCGCCCTTGCCGTCCCTGCAGTCCATGCAAACCTTGCGGAAAGCTTCCCTGCCAAGACCAAGCATGTCCCCAATTACCCGGCTGCCGTCAGCATCGTTTGTTACCACGCCGCCCATGTCGAATATGTAAAGCATAAAAATTCCTCTTTTAATGTGACAAAATCTGCGTAAGGTCGGAGAAGCGTTCCAGTTTTGCAAGATAGGAGTCTGCCTTTCCAAAGCCGTAGGATGCCCACACAAAGGGAATGCCTGCCTGTTTGCAAGCGTCACAGTCAGTTTGTGTATCGCCAATGTAAAGAGGGGATGTGATTTGGTTGCGGGAAACAAGCATCATAAGGTTTTCAGCCTTGCCCCGTCCTGTCCTGCCGTAACATTCAAAGTCGCACACGTAAGGCGTAAGGCCGGTCTTTTCCAGGGTAAGCTCTATGTAGCCGCTCTGACAGTTGCTTACCACATAAAAATTGTTAAGGCCAGAAAGCTCTTTTACGGTTTCCACAACACCGGGGTAGCTTATGTCCATGTCCAGCTTGTAAAGGGCTTCCTGTTCCTGGGCACAGCAGGACGTTATAAGAATTGCGCGCTCGTCTGCGTTCAAATCTGGCCAGAGGGATTCAGCTATCTTGTCCATGGTCTTGCCAAATTCCTTCTGCAAATCCTGGGCAACAACTTTTCTTGCGTTAAAGCCGCTCATGTCTATTGCCTTGTTCCACGCAACGGCCACAATACCCGTCGTGTTCCAGATGGTTCCGTCTATGTCCAGAATAATTCCGTCGTACTTGATGATGTCTTCCATTCCGGCAAGTGTAGCACAAAAGGCATGTTTGTAGAATAGGCTGTTAGTTAGCTGCGGAAGGCAAGTGCAAATTCTAAGGTATCTGACTCCCTTCGGGGCTTGAAGCTACGCTGCCGGGTTCGCACCGCGCAAAATGGGTTTTCGGCACGAACCCCGGTTCCATTACAGCCTACCTACACTTTTATCGCATAGTGCAGTTTCTGTTTACGAACAGCACTTGTTAAATACTTAGCAGCTATTACTGTGCCGTCACCAAAGCCCAGTAGTAGTGATACTTTGAATCAGGGTAATAGACGTAAGCAATGCCAACTTTTGTTGCGTTAGATGCAAGAAGAATTCGCCTGTGTCCCTGGCCAGCGTAGCGCTCGTTGTCTTCCCGCCAGCCAGTGGTAACGCTTGCTCCAGTGGAATAGCCCGCCGCAATACACTCACCCCTTGCGGAAAGAGAGACTCCCGCATCCTGATAAGCCGAAAAACAGTCCTGTCCATTGGGACGCGTGTGGGAAAATTTCTTTAAAAGTTCCTTTGCCCTAAGTTCTGCAACACGGCACAGGTCTTGGTTAAGTTCAAATGCAGAAAGGTTGCTAAGAATCGTTTTTGTAGAATTATCCTGATTCCAATACCAAGTATAGCTTGTACCGCTAGTGCGGAAAGAATTTATAGCGTTAAAGCAGTTTGTAACCTCGTCCTCACCGTAGCCGTAGACCGTAACTTTTGACCAGTCAATATCATCCTCATCATCATCGTCCCCCTTTGAGCAAGAAGAAAAAGAAAAAAGCATGGCGCTTGCAACAAAGGCAGTTAAAAGTAAAAACAAAAAACGTCTTTTCATGGTTAACCCCCACCCCTTATTATGGAATGGTATTCTTTATTTGTAAAGGGAGCCTATAAAATCCTTGCCAACCAAGCCTAGCCGGGATTGGAGTGGTTGCGGAGCAAGTACCCGAAAGGTACCGGCCTTAAGGGCAAGCCCCGAAAAACTTGCCAGTCATTTTTGCCAACAAAAGACGCGACATCCATGTCGCTATCAGTTTACGCGTTATGGACATCCCGAAGGAAAATCAAGTCAGAACCGGAAAAAGAAAAAGCCACTCCCCTTTTACGGAAAACGGCCTTTCTTATAAATTAAATTCTGTTACTTAAAGTCAAAACGAAACTTATCTAACAGCGCAACTTCAAGCGTACTTGCCCACAATTTAAGCAGGCGTTGCGGGCGGCGTTTGAGCCCGCAGAGGGGGTAGCACGCAACGAAGTGCGGGCGCAGGGGGAGACTTCCCCCTCCTAGGCAAAACTAAAATCCTACCTAGACAAAAGCGCGTTCAGTGCCTTTACAAAGTCAGCAGGATCCTTTAGCTCTGCCCCGTCAACAAGCATTGCCTGGTCAAGAAGAACTTCGCTAACCTGGCCAATAAAGGTCTCGTCGCTTTCCGCAGCAAGTTTCTTAACAATCGGATGCTCTGCATTAATTTCAAGGATAGGCTTTACAAGAGAAGCATTGCCCTGGCCCATTGCCCTCATCATGCGCTCCATCTGAATGCTGGGGTCGTTCTCGTCAATAACGATGCATGAAGGGCTGTCGCTAAGGCGCTTGCTAAGCACAACGTCCTTTACGCGGTCACCAAGAGCCTTCTTTATCTTTTCCTGAACAGGCTTGAATTCCTCTTCCTTCTTCTTAGCCTCTTCCTTGTCCACGCCAAGCTCTTCATCGCTGCCTGCGCGGTTAACAGCCTTAAGGTCAAAGTCGCCGTACTTGCCGTAAGCAGGAATTACGATGTCGTCAATCTCGTCGCAGCAGATAAGGACTTCAAAGCCCTTCTTCTTGTAAGCCTCAAGCAGCGGGGAAGAACGCAGGTTCTTTTCGTCAGTGCCTGTAATATAGTAGATAGCCTTCTGGCCTTCCTTCATGCGCTTAACATAATCAGCAAGGCTTGTCCACTTGCCGTCGCCGTCACCACTTGCGTCCGTACTCTTAAAGCGGATTATAGCGGCAATCTCGTCGCGGTTTGCAAAGTCGGAATAAAGGCCTTCCTTAAGCGGGCGGTTGTAATTCTTAACAAACTTTGTCCACTTTTCAACCTTTGCCTTTTCTTCATCGGTCAGTTCCTTTGCCTTACCGTCTGCTCCACCGTCAGCTGCACCCGCACCATCAGCGGCATGCTCCTTTGCAATCTTGTCCGCATCCTCACCAATCTTCTTAAATTCGCCAAGCAGCTTCTTTACAGACTGGGTCTTAATAGTCTCCAAAATCCTGTTCTGCTGCAAAATCTCGCGGCTAACGTTAAGAGGCAAATCCTCACTGTCTATAATACCGCGTACAAAGCGCAGGTAGCTAGGCAAAAGCTCGCGGTCGTCGTCCGTAATAAAAACGCGCTTAACGTAAAGCTTAAGACCGCTCTTGTAGTCCGCCTGGTACATGTCAAAAGGCGCAACCTGTGGAACATAGAACAAAGTCGTGTATTCCTGGGTTCCCTCCGCATGAGTGTGAAGGTGCAAAAGCGGATCCGTACCGTCGTGGCTTATGGTCTTGTAAAAGTCGTTGTAGTCTGCTTCCTTAAGCTCGCTCTTGTTCTTCTTCCAAAGTGCATTTGCGCTGTTAACCTGCTCAACCTTGCTCTCCTCTCCCTCAGCCTTGCCGTCCTTGTCGTACTTGGTCTGGGTGTAGTGAAGGTAAATGGGGAATGCAATGTGGTTTGAATACTTCTTGATAAGCTCGTCAATCTTCCAGCGTGAAGCATAATCCTTGCTGTCGTCGTTCAAGTGAATCTCTATGGCAGAACCAAGTGTCTCCGCCTTGTCAAAACCGTAAAGCTTGGCCTTCTCGTTTGAAGAATCAATCTCTTCTATTTCGTAGGAATTAGTTCCGTCGCTGCTCCAGTGCCAAATTTTACCGTCCCCACCGGCGCGGCGTGTATAAACGTCAATCAGCTTTGCCGCCATAAAAGCAGAATAAAAGCCAACGCCAAACTGACCAATCAGGTCTGAATTGGGGTTACCGCTCTTGGAAAGCTGCTCAATAAAAGCCTTTGTGCCGGAGCGGGCAATAGTACCAAGGTTAGCGGTCAAATCCTGCTCGCTCATACCAATACCGTTATCCTGAACCGTAAGCACCTGCTTCTTCTCGTCAAAAGTAATGTCTATGCGGGGGTTAAACACAATGCTCTTGTAGGCATCGTCGCTCACCGTAAGGTATTTTAGCTTGTCCAGGGCATCGGATGCGTTGGAAACAATCTCGCGCAAAAAGATGTCCTTGTTTGAATACATTGAATGGATAATTAATTTTAAAAGCTGATTTACTTCCGTCTGGAACTCATACTTTGCCATTTTTGCCCTCTAAATCAAAAAAAGATTAATTTCATTCTATAAAATAACAAATTTTACTGGCAATCGGCAAATTTTTTTATTTTTTTGGACGGAATTCCTCCTTCACCCCCCATTCTTTGGCTAAAATCGGGAATCCGCCCCTTTTGAATCCCCGCTTTGCGCGGTTCCGGCCTTCGCCTCCATTCCTTCGGAACGCCCTTGCGGGCGCCGCTCCAATCGGGCGTAGGTTGCAAAAAACTACTTGTATATTCTTAGAAACTGGTATTCACCGCTCCCAGATCTCCAAATCGTACATAAATTATCCTGGCTCACACTGGCAACCAAACCACGAAAGCTATGTCCAAAAACTTCTGCATGGACTGTATGACCAATAAGTTCATTGGGACACAAAATCTCCTCATCGTCTTGAAGTTTGAATATGTCCATGTATTCCCCTTGGCGCACAAAATTTAGGCGTACAGAATTTTCATTTTTCTTAACACTCACAACAACAGTTCCGTCTTTCGGCCCATATTTATCCTTTGGCTCTATTATTGCGCCGATGCTTTCTTGCGGATCAAACAGATTAAACTTATTCATACTTTACCTCCTAATTAATTGTATAGCACGTGGCTCTAGCACCCCTTGCGTAAGAGGCGGAAGCCAATGTTTTTATAGCGGAAGGCCGAAGCAGCACCGTCGCCCCAGTTTGCAAATATACAACCATCCTCTGATGAAGAGTAACAGCCACCGCGGTTGTCATGACTGGAGCCTATCTCGTCTTCGCTGTCCCAGACCCACTCGCACACATTGCCGCTCATGTCGTAGAGTCCGTAGGCATTTGCCATTTTAGTAGCCACAGGATGCGTTACTCCGTTGCTGTTTTCTCCGTTCCAACTAACCTCATCCATACTATCGCAGCCGGGAAACAGGTAGCCCTCGCCGCCAGCCGCAGCATCTTCCCATTCATCATTCGTGGGAAGACGATAGCCGTTGCAGGAAAAATCACAGCAGACTTTTGAGCCAATGGGTTCTTTTTGGTGAGGTTTGTAGCCCCAGTACTGGGGATCGTTTTCTCCGTCAACAGAATATGCAGGTGTAAAACCTTCCAAAATGCTCAGTTTGTTGCAAAAGTACACAACATCATACCAGCTTACATTTTCCACAGGATTGTTCTGCGTATTGCCTTCTCTACTAAGGATGCACTGCAGCACTTCATCCAGCTCCTTATTCGCAGTCTGAAAGTAGCTTGGGTTTTCTCCCATGACCTTTTCGTAGAGACGCTGCGTTACAGGAGTTGCCCCCACCACATAATCCTTTCCCGGAATTGCCACCATTCTGGATGCAGTGTCCAAGCCAATTCTTGCCATATCCGCAGAAGGCAGTCTGCCTACATCGTATTCCATAATGTAATCGTAAGCAATTCTCTTACACAGTCCATTTTTTGGATTGGAAAGCTTTATAGAACTTTCGCCAAAATCTTCCACCTTGCCTGCAAAAAATCCGTCCTTGGTCTTAACACTTACCAAATCACCAAGGTTCAGGCCATTCTCAACTTCTGTCCTTTCCATAGAGTCCTCCTTACAAGTAAATATTTTAGCCTTAGTATACAATGGCACTCTATCATACCACGATAGACTCGCAAAAAAAATGATTTTTTTTCTCTCCCCCCATAATCCTAATATAGAAGACAAATGCAGATTTCTAATAACATAACGTAAGAAATATGTTAAAAAAGCGCTAGAATCACACAATGTTGACCAGGCACTTTCCATAGTGGAAGGTTAAGCAAGCGGAAACTTTTCCTCACACCCAAAAAGCAATATCGCAGAAAGATAAAAGATATTTTTCAGCAGAAAAATCAAACTCATTCCGACATCCGTTTTCTTACCAAGTCACAAAAATATTCCAAAGAACCTTTGCCCTGCACTAAAAGCGATGCTTCTGATAAAAATTCACCGTCAGCATTTGATTCGTTCATGCGCGGAGCATAATCTACACAGGGAGTAAAAAAAGATTCGTAAACAAAATTTCCATCATCATCCAGGCAATCAACAGGTACGGTTATGTCACTCGAATCGCGGCAACGCTTGCAGATGTTTTTTAACTTCCAGTTTTTCTCTCCTCCAAGATGATTTACGACACCAATTTTTCCGCTCGACAAATCTTGAACAAGGTCACCGTCATTAAAAGGGAATGGTATTTCGCAATAAAAATTATCAAGGCTGTTATCTGAATTAAAAATTTCTGCTCCTATAAAAGAAGAGTCAACTTGTAAAAGCTCGCCACTATTATTGAATGTTCCGGAAACACATTCATTAGGCTTGTCAATTTTGCGAAGAGTGATTTTAAAAGTCAGAAGATTTTCCCCTGCCTCGGATTTTACAAACTCGATTGCATTTTCCATACAAGAAAATCCTGTACAGCAAAAGCTATCGGATGGTTCGCCCAGAAAAGTTTCTTTTTTCACAAAATAAGTCGCCTCGTAAATTCCATCCAGTAAATTTCTGAACAAGACTGATTCAATCTCCATTTCCGATTTTATATGGACTTCAATTTGAGAAGACAGTTCATCCGCTGTAATCTTTTCACCAGAATCAGGAGCCCCGTCAATGCAGTTTCTGTAAGTTGGAAATTGAAAAGAACTGTTTTCTGGCAACCGTAAAGACCTTGCAATTTCATTCAGAGCATCCAGTCTTTCGTCCTGACGCAAAAAAGGATTTTTATAAACCAGGGCTGCCTCTTCACAAAGCGTAAACTCATGTCCAATTTCCTTAAGATATAGCCGCAGCGATTTTGACGGAATCAATTTTTTGAGATTTATCATATTTCACCTCACCCTTTCGTGTTCAAGCCTTCAGAGCCACATCAAGTTTTTCTGCAATCCGATCAAGCATTTCTTTCCCGCGAAGTTTTTCAATCCAATCATCGGGGAACTCTCCGTAATAAAGGCCTGCAAGCCCTCCAGATACAGCGCAAACAGTATCAGCATCATCCCCAAGATTCACCCCTTTTATGATGCAGTCGCGGTAATTCTCCGTATTGAAAAAACAACAGATTGCGGCTTCAAGAGTGTCCACAACATAGCCGGAAGATTTTATAGATTCTTCACCAGACTCAAGAAAATCAGGAGCAAAAAGTCTTTCCCAATATGTTGCGGCATCCGTAAATTCTTTCTTGCGTAAAATGTAGTTTCTGATTGTTTTCGCGACGGCTTCCCGCAAATCAGATTTTTGTCTTCCATTTAATACTTCAAGAAGAAAGGTACAGTAGATGCAGCAGCCAAGTTTCGCCACAGGATGCGCATGTGTCAGGCTTGAAACATTTTGAATCACTTCAAAGGCTGCGTCCACAAATGCTTCATTTTCTAGCAGATTCGGCCCGAACTTTTTTTGAAGATAAAATACAATCGGACTGATTCGCATAAGGGAGCCATTTCCGTTTTGGTCAATTCTTTTTCCGCCGCATTCAATGGCAGGAATTCCTTTTCTAAAATTGAAGATGGCCACAGAACAGGTTTGTCCCATGTCAAAGGCTCGTTTTTCCGTCGTATACTCGTTGTCAAAAAGCCAGGCCTCAAAGCGTTTCATAATGTCCGCATAGTCAACATCTTTTCCGAGAGCCATTGTATCTGCAAGGCTGTCCGCAAGTGCAAGCGTCATGCTTGTGTCATCCGTCCACGTACCTACCGGTTTGTTGTATGTACCGTGGCCCACCATATCGGTGATGTTCAGCTTTTTTACGTCCCCGCGTTTAAAAAATTGCACAGGACATCCAGCAGCATCTCCAATAGCCACTCCGTAGATGATATTTTTAACTGCATCTTTTCCGCTCACTTTTCCCTTCCTTCTTCATGTTCACACTTCCATGCTTACTACAGCTTTTCCCTTGATTTTTCACTCGCAAGATTTTTAAACGCTTCAATATGCTCATCGATAATTCTGTTTCCAATGGAAAGCACCTCCTCGTCAGTCATTTGCGTTGTCTTTAGCGGCTCCATGTTATAGTCCTCCGCGCTGATGATTTCCACATTTAGCGAGAAGTTTTTACTTGAATCTTTTAATTCTGCCATTATAAGTTTCCCATTTTAACTAAACCGCCAAGCATCTTTTCTAACCTCTTGATGGCATTTGAAAGCCGAGCCTGATAGAACTGTTTTCGTGGTGCATTTTTCATGTTGGTAAAAAATTGAATTCTTTCGCAGGCCTGTTTGCAGTCTTCGTAAATTTCTGTAAAAACCGATTTTGCTTCTTTTAGATAATTCCATTTTTCTGCAAGTTGGTCATCGTTTTTGAGAGCATTTATCGGAACTATCAAATCTTTCACATTGCTCTCGATTGTCCCTACATTGCGTTGCATTCGCCAGACATAATTACAAGCCTTTTCTTTTTGTTCTTTCGCAAGTTTTTGAATCGACAAAAAATCATTAGGTACATAAAGCTCGCAATAAGAATTAAAATTTTTCCATACATATTCGTGAATTTCTTTCATGATTGATATTAAAAGCTCGTTCAAATGCTGTCCACTTTCGAGATATTTGTCGCAATACATTTGTAAAAGTTCGATCGAGCCTTCTCCTCGCATCAAATCAGAAGCAACTTCAAGATAATCGGTCTTTGGAATATCCTCTGGCAGTGCACCTTCTACGTCACAAGCAAATTCTAGCTCCATAGGATTCGGATGCTGATGGCTAAATGTTCCGTCAAGATACAAAAACTCTACCGTTGTAGCAACATCAGAAAAATCCGTGATGCTTTTAAGTCGCGTTTTTACATCATTATCCCAGTATGCCCAGTCTTCATCGTCTGCAAAGCTCTGCATAATGCCTATTTCATATTTGCCAGCGTGTTCCCTTGGATTTGCAAACACAGGACAAAAGCCGTAACAAACAACAATGTCTCCCTTCCTAAACGGATGCGGAACTGAAACATAGCGGCCTTTCTCCCAAAGTTCTTCCGACATTTCTTTTTTGCCAGGCTCAAGACAAAGCCATAAAAGATATCTGTCCCGTTCGCTAAATTGGTGTCCTGTTTTCTCCAGATATTCGCGAACTGCCTTTGAAGGAATCATTTTGATAATTTCTTCATTTGTAGGAATATTTTCTTTTTCTGATTCAATCAACTTTTCAAGGCGTGCATCCTGTTCAATACGCTCTTGGTTCATCGCCTTGTGAAACCTGTCCATTTCTTCCTGCGGGATATCAAATGTATTTTTTGCCATATTTCTCCTCAATCAAAATCAGTGTTTGCACGAACAATGCCTGCAATATCTTTCATCGGGTTCAACACAAACCTTTTATTTTTACACCAAAGTTTTCACCCAGAATTACAATCTCACCTTTTGCAATCAACATATCGTTCTTGTAGACAAAAACATCCTCGTACCATTTTTGATCAAGCTCGATTATTGAACCTTTATCAAAACCATCGGATTCTTTTTTGCTTACATTCGCCCAACCAAAAATCACGCGGGTGTTGTAAAAATCATCAGAATCTTTTGCATCGGAAAATTCAAACATACTGTCACTCACTCCATCAATCCGAACGGCTTTTGAATCATCAAGGCAAAGAGCCTCACACGACCACTTTTCATATCCGTCAATAAAGATTTTCAGAGTTGCATCTGTCAGGGCATTCAGTTCCAGAATCATATTTTTTTCAAGTTTCAGCTCGTTGCTAAGTCGGCACCTGCCAATTTCAACCAAAAGATTCCCCTGCGGTTTTTCAAGTTCCACCACCTTGTTTTTTTCGCCATGATAAATTATGTTAAGTTCGCAAAGTTTTTCAAGAATCTGCTCGTTAAAGAAAATATCCATCGTATAAAGTTTATCTTTTCTATTTGTCCCAGTCCCCCCAAAAGTCAGTTCAATAGTTGCCATTGCTCCCATCTCGCAGTAATTTTCGCCATAAGGAAGAAAGGTTGGAATGTCCTCAAACTTGATTTTTGTTATGGGTAAAAGAGCAGTTTCGCTTCGCTTAAAAAACGCCTGTTCAAGCATCTCCATGCATGGATTGGCCACAAAATTTCTGAAAATATTTTTCTCGAATGCATTTGGGCTTTTCCACAAGAATCTTGCTTTTTGACCTTTTTTCATTTTCCTTGCTTCTCTACCCAAAAAGCCTTTTAGAAAAGTTGCAGGATTTACATTGAACAGGAGTACACCGCCAAGCCAGGATGACGAAATCGAAAACGTCGGAGTTGGAATGCAGCGGATAAATTCCTCGCGTGTCAGCTGGTCAACCGAAGCAAGATGAGCCTTTGCAGAAATTTCCAAATCAGTATTAAAATATTTTGTAAGGGAAAGGCAATATTCTTCCAAAATATTACTCAGGTTCCAGATTGTACTTTTACCGATTATATCAGGACGCTTAAAGTCTAAGATTTTGACTTTGCTGGTTCCTTTTTCAAACTTTGAATATTTTTCAGCAGATTCAATCGCCCCCAAAAGCTCATCGATTTCTTCTTGTGAAAGAACATCGTCTTCATCGCTCATTTTTTCACTCCTTAGAATGGAATATCATCATAATCTTTATAAGAAACGTTAAGTCCGTGCCGCTCGTGCCATTTTGCGAGAACGGCTTTTTCTTCGTCGGTTGGATCAGCGTTTCTGTCAATCCGTTCCTGCATGATTTTATTTCTGCTCGCTTCAATGCATATTTTATACTCACCGTCTTTTGTCACATATACAATCGTGCATTTTTTATCTTCAACATTTTCAGCGTAGCTTGCCACGCAGTTATGAAGTGCCGTTCCTATTTCGCACATCTGAATGTTAGTTTTCGGAAGCCTAAAAGAATAGCCGTCGATGTCATCCTCCAGATTTTTCTGCTCTACCGTATATTCAAAAGTGATGTGGCGATTCTCTGCACTGTAAGAAATTTTTGCAAGTGCATCATGATTAAAGCGGGTGAATCCATCTTTCAGAATATCCTTTCGCAATTCTTCCGGCACATGGCGAAAATATTCCTGGAACATGCAGAGAGCATCGTCCTTCATGTAAGGATCTACATCCTCGCTTTTTCTGAGAAGCGTGTTCATCGTGGCAATCTCGCCCCGCTTTTTTATGCTGTATTTTGAGAAGAAAATAAGGGCTTTTCTGTCAAGATATCTGATTTCTTCCCGATTTTCTTCGCTTTCGATCGCCCGGTTGTACAAATTGATGTCGCGGAAGCCTGAATCATGCAGCCGCATACACAAGAGAAGAATCGTTGGATGCTCGGCAAAAACTTTCCGCAAAACACGGTGATTTTTAATGTGAGCTTTTTTCAAAAACTTGTTGAAAACTTCCGTGTCAGTCCGCTCATAGTTGAAGGAGAATTTTAACTCATGCAGCTCACGGCTCATAAGAACTGCGTAAAGTTTTGGCTCACAGGGAAGCATCGTAAGCACATACATTTCAGAAAGATAACAAGGCTTCACATTCTCTTCGCTCAAATATCTGCTCGTAGTTGGAGTTTCTGAAAGCCCTGTGAATTTCTTCGCAAGGGCCGAGAGTTTTTTGTACGCTTCAAAAAGCACGCTCTCTGGATAATAATAAAATTCCAGATTTCCGAGGAACTGCAGGATTCTTTGATGTCGCTCAAAAGGCAAAAGCTCTCTCTTGCTGTTTGCATTCAGTCGCCAGGGTTCAAAATTTTCTTTTTTCTCTGAATTTCCGTCAGATTCAAAAGAAAATGAAATCTCGCCGTTTTTCATGTCAAAAAAAATCGTTTCCATAATAAAAGCTGGTGGTTCCTGCAAATCTTTTGGGCAATCAGAGGAATACACAGGAAATGCAGATTTAATGCGACGACTCAAGTAATCTCTTCCTTCAAGCTCTTTTCGCGCGAATTCTTTGAAAGTCAACGAGAGTGTGAGATTTTCTTCATCAACACAAATCTCTGCCGCAAAATAATCTTTCTGACTGTCGTTTGAGTCCTTGAAATTCCGCGAGTTGAAAAAATACCGGCTTTCTTCTTTTTGCCAGGCGCAATAATCAGCCATTTCGCACGGAGAAAGGTCTTCGATTGCAAGGCCGTCCTCGTCAGAAAGAACTCCGTTGCCGGTAAACGTTGGCTTTACAGGACGCACAGGAAATTCGACAAATTCAGCAGGAAGAATCTCATCAGTTTCTTCTGGAATTGAATCTGATTTCTCCCAAACATTTTTTTCTGAATTAAAAACAACCGTATCTGGAACAAATTGATTTTTTAGACGAGCAGGGATTATTTTCTTTTCATTTTCGCTCTGAATAAAATCAGCCGTACCAAGTTTTCTATAAAAATAAATCTTCTCCATCATA
>Ga0310695_10007287_pt1 | contig 17725 bp, 16 predicted proteins | sample RumenRJG_04DNA_FD_203882 | JGI IMG/M metagenome (GOLD analysis project Ga0310695, IMG submission 203882) | Bovine rumen microbial communities from Lethbridge, Alberta, Canada - RJG_04 (v2) (version 2) | ecosystem: Host-associated > Mammals > Digestive system > Stomach > Rumen | place: Canada...
AATGTTTTGTCCTTTGAAGGAAACTTTGTACTTTTGCATACTGGTACGGTTTTAATTTGTTGTTTGATTCTTGTTTGTTAGCACTTGCAAAAATACAAACCAATTATTATCGTACCAACTTTTTCCTTCAAATTTTTACGTTCTACCGCGAAGCCCTTTCATCGTTCTGATGACAAGGAGGGTTCTCGGAGCATAGCAGAGAGGTTCGTCGTTGTCATCAGAACGAAACCTTCTCCAGCGCATGTTCAGCGCTCATTGGTAACTTTTCCAGTTGCAAACATAGTAACTGTGATCCAGTAAAGACGTGTCAGTGAAATCATGATCGGCAAGAGCGAGACCTCGCTGAAAATAGGCAGAGAATTGAGCCGTCAGCTGAACATCGACTCTGCTGTGGTGTTGGGAGTGTGAGAAGTGAAGTCCCTGTGATTCTCGATTAACAGCGGTATTTCATACTCTCATTTGGGAATTTCATCGTAAACAGATGAAATTTCCGTCAGATATCTTGCAAGTTTCAACAAAATTGCATATATTTGCAAACAAAACAGAACGATTGAGCAATCAATAGTCCCACGTTCAAAAAGAATACTAACCTGCTTTCATCATGGGAACTGATAGCATAAACATTTATTGGTATGAAGAAAGTTCTTTTTTTTGTATTCCTTTCAGTAGTAAGCATAGTATTATTAATCTCTTGTGGTGATAATGACTATGAATTTGTTGGTTCAAGGCAAGGAGAATTGTTTATTAAAGACCCCAATAACGTACCAACATTGGATGATATGATAAACATGAGAAATGGCAGCAAGCCTATATATGTAGGAGTTGATATATATAGGAAAAAGGCGAAAGGTGATGGTTTCTATGATTATATGGTAAAAAACCAAGAAGGGATAGAATATAAGGTAATTGGGTCTGTAAAGCCCAATAACAATTCAATATTAGTAGTTAATGATTTTAGACATCAAAACGATATTGGAATACTTCATGTAAGACCGTAATAATGAATCATACCCTTCCTGAAGTATGAAAGAAGATATTCTTCCGTTATTAGTTCCGCTCGGAGCAGGGCTTTTTGGAGCATTGTTTGGGTATTTAGCAGATATGAATCCCATTGTGTGGTTTCTTATAGGGACCTTTGCAGTATAGATCCTTATACATAGTACTTAATCGTAGAATAGTATTGATAAGAAATGATAGAATTTGAGTTTTATAAAAAGGTCTATAAAGACTATTGTCCAAACTCGATAGTTGTCAATGATAAGATTCCTAATTCTAAAGACAACATTCGGTTTTTTGGAGTTTGGGATTGTAGGGAAAAAGAATTAGCTGTTCCCATAAAATATACTTACTTGACATTATATGACAGTGATAACAATTTCAATGCAATCGTAGGTGAAGAATATACAAATGAATATGGAACAAGAAGTATTCAGTATGGATTAATATACAATGGGAAATTGGTTTTGCCGTGTAATAATAAAGAAATACAGGTATTAAGCCGAAATTTATTTATCATAAAAGAACAAAATAAACTCTGCCTAATTGCAAATGGAAAGAAGATAGGCTCATATTCCTCTATTTCATGTTCTGCAGTACAAGGTAAGAAAAACATCCTCATGGAAGATGAGGAAAATTATAAGTGCTATAAAACATGCAATTATGTATACTACTGTGCTATTTTACATGAGGAGGGTAAAATAGGTTTTTATTCACCAGACAAAGATATTTTGATTGAGCCACAATTCAATAATATACTCCCAATTATTGAGCAAGATTTTGTATTAGCGGACAAAAAATTGTACAAAATAGCTGAAAAATCATTATCTATGGTAAAAGATATGGAGGGTTACACTTATATTGGAGGTATCGAAAACTGTTACTTATTCATGATTAATGGCGAAGACAAATATTGCATAGATAACTATATATATTTATGGCTAAAAAATGGTGATTATAAGGAATGCTACGATATTGAACACATTGAAGATTATTTTAAAGAGGAGGCTTATGAAGTAAGAAAAGTCAAGTGGTACTATTCTCCAGTTTTTATTTTTTGTGGATATTATTATAGTGTAGAAAAAAATGTATTTTCAAAAGAATTATCTGATTTTTGGGGAGATTCAGACTCTTCAAGTTATGATAATTGGAATTATGAGCGTGATACATATTACGCTCTAGGTGGTACAGACTTTGACCGATTTAGAGAAGAAGGAGGAAATCTTGACGCTATGATGGAAGGAACGGGTTACTAATATGAAAAAGTTTTAACTAATGAAAGCAAAAGGAAAGGAACTAAAAGATATTATGGATTATGGAAAGTTTATTTGATATATTAAGGTCAATAATAGTAGTACCATTCTCAAAATTACGTGCATTGTTCGAGAATAAAAATGGCAATATCTCTACCGCAACCGATGATGTAGATGAATTATCGCAACCAGAACCTGCCCCTAAATCATCAGACTCAGATAATGTATTTATAGATAAAACCTCCGAAGGTATTGTCATTGTACCAAATGATTTGGCGGTTGGCGAAAGACGAGCTATGGGTAAGACCGATGAGTCAATGGAGTTTCGTTACATTGGCAAGGTTCAAAATGGAAAGGACAAAATGGATGTGTTGACGCATGACAACTATCCTTTTATACTTATTCCCCAAATAGGTACACCAATTTTAGATTGCAATCCATTTGAAGGAATCGTAAGTGGTGTGTCAGAGCCAAAACTATTTGAAGCACTTAAGAAATTGAAGAAAATTGAGACAGAGATCGAAGTCATTCAAAATGTTTCATTGCCTATAAAAAAACGCAACTATGGTTATAAGCCTGACATTGCTGTCCTATGGAAATCAAAGGGAATTGCGATTGATGTCGAGATTGATGAGCCATATGACATTAAGAGCAGAGAGCCTATACATTGTACAGATGATGAGAAGGATTATATTCGAAATGCTTATTTCCTTGAAAATGGTTGGTTTGTTATTAGAATTGCAGAGGAACAGGTCATAAAGAATGTTGATGGGATTTATGGGTATGTATCTAAAATTTTCTCAGTTTTCGCAAAAGATGAGCGTTTTACAAGAGATTATAGTATTGATTCTGTAATACGATGGACAAAAGAAGAAGCGCAAAAGATGGCTGCAGATGGATATCGAGAGAAGTATTTAGATTTGAAAGATGAAATCAAAGAATCCACATTAGATGAGAATAGTGATGATGGCTATATTGCCCCTCAAAACTTTGACTTCAAGAAACCTACAATTGAAATAATTGACAATCGCTATGATGAGTTATCGAACGAGATAAGAAGCGTTGCTGAGAATCATACATACATCAGAATTAAACGATTAGAGGATGGATATGAGTATATTACAACAAAAGAATTGATAACGTTCTCGGCAATAGGAATCACTTTCAAAGATGTTGTGGAAGAGAAAGAGTTCTATTTGCCTTATGCCAATATTGATTCTTATGAGGGATTGGATACTAACAAGATAGAAAAAGGTGATATTGATTGGCAGAAATTTGTTTATGACACGATGGTACATTGTCGGCCTATACATATTAAGTATGAGAAAACATCTGAACCATGGCCCACAGAGCGAACCGTTTTATACATAAAGCCCTTTCTGACATATACAGAAGGAGCGCAGAAATTCATTGAGAAATATTCCAAGATGGGGTGGTTAAGATTTGTTTCATATGGTTTTCACGAACGACTATGTAATTATCATAGTATGTCTGAGTTTTCTGGTTTCTGCTTATATCGAAAGGATGTGAGAATGTTTAATAGTTTTAGAATCTTAGAAGGATATGCATACGATTGTTACAAGCCATTAGTTAAGCATGATACAAATGATGTTTTACAAGTTTTGGAAAAGGGCGATGGCAAATTGGCTGAAATTATTTATTCCCACTTTACCAATGAAGAAAAGGATGATTATGCGAATATAGCAAACAATGGTCACGCATTAGTGATTCAAGGTAAGTATGATGAAGCCCTAAAGTACTATTTCAAATTCTCGGAGAAGAAGGTTATATCTAATAATGTTACGTGGCGCCAAGCTCTATTGGAAGACATCGAAAAGTTTTGCAAGAATGAAACATATGGTTCTAAATTTGACCATGTAAAGGAACTCATTTATGACAATGATGAATGGCATAGTAGAGCGGACACCAATTGATCATTACATTAATAAATGAATATGTTAACAGATTACGAACAACTTACAAAAGTCACTCAGCAGGACTTGGACGAAGGGGTCTGGGATGCTGAGCATAAGGGATTGTATAGCAAGGACGGAAAGAGGTTCTTGCGATATATGAGACCTAAGGACCTTGAATGGGGTGTGCGGGATACATTCCAACTTAAATCTGGAGTGAAGATAATCTGTGAGAAAGCATTTTCCAATGAACATTCCCTACTTACTTCTTTTGTTATTCCCAAAAATGTCGTCGCTATTGGAGACGAGGCTTTCCAGCAAATGAGATTGCCTCAACATAGTAGTTTTACTATCACTAAAGGGCTGAAATATATCGGACGCGACATCTTAGGAAGTTATCATGGAATACTGAATTTGATTATAGAAGAAGGGATAAAGGAAATAAATCTAGGTTATATCTTTAATTGTGCGCCAGCAGTCACTCTTTACCTGCCTTCCTCATTAGAGAGTATTGGTGATAATGGCCTGGGGGAAGTTGATAACACGGAGCATATTCATCTGGCTGAAGGTAACAAACATTTCTGCTTGGAGAACGGTGTCTTGTATAATTATGACAAGACAAAACTGTTAAGATGTCCTGTTACAAAAAGGGGAGAGTTCGTTATTCCTGAAGGAGTGACAACCATTGGTGCCTATGCTTTTCGTCTGAGTGGTTATAAATACGCCATCGATGCTGAACCAGAACCAAAATTAAAAGTTATTCTGCCACAAAGTCTTACAACAATTAAAAAGGGGGCGTTCCAGTCAACTTGGATGGAGTCGCTTTTCATTCCAGCAAATGTATCAGAGATAGAAGAAGGAGCATTCGATCCTTCCATGCATCTATCTATAGAGGTGTCGCCAGATAACGAACACTTCGAGGTGTGCAATAACTTGTTCATAGACAAGAAGAAAAAGAAAGTGTTGCATGCTGTGGGTAATAGAATAAGGATACCTGACGGGATAATGGAGATTGCAGACTTTGCATTTTATAACGTCACTGCAAAAAGGATAGTGATTCCAGAAGGTGTAACTCGCATAGGCAAAGACAATCTCAATCTTAACAATGCACTGAAAATTAGTCTGCCATCTACCTTAAAGGACATTACAAGGTCTTCGTTTTGGGGATTCTTTGGCGTACCCCATACAATAGAGGTTCCTACAGGTATGGGAAAGGTGTTCAAAGAGAAATTGTATGACTTTGGCGATTATGATATATCTTCATATATACAGGAAAGAAAGAATTCCATCAATTTCGATTCTTCGGATCTGCTGAAAATCAGTGATGATAGAAAAACAGTACTTGGTGTGTATGATAATTCCATCACTGCGATTGTGATACCTTATGGCATAGAGGTTATCGGAGAAAGCGCATTTAGGGGATGTAAGTTATTGAGAAAAGTTGTTTTGCCACAAACCGTAAAACAGATAGAAAGGTGGGCCTTCCATGGATGCAAATATCTTCGTTCTATTAATCTGCCTTTAGGACTTAAGAGAATTGAGAGTCATACTTTTTATGATTGCAAGTTCTTGAAGAATATTGAAATTCCTTATGGCGTAGAGAAAATCGAAGATAGAGCATTCGACGGCTGTGAATCGCTTAAATCCATTAAAATCCCTGGTAGCATTAAGGAACTAGACATATATGATATCTTTTGTGCATGTAGAGGACTACAAAAAGTAGAGTTAGGGGAAGGTGTTGTGAAGTTGATTGGTTCTTTTTGGATGTGCACATCTGTAAAGACGTTTGTCATACCTAGAAGTCTTAAGATTCTCGATGGCTACGTTTTTACACATATGTCTGCAATTATGAATGTCATATTGCCAAAAGGCGACTCCAATTTCGTGTTGATTGATGGCGTATTATATACAAAAGACATGAAGTGCCTCATCCGGTATTTTCCTAAACTTCACAAGAAAGACTCAACATTTGTGGTGCCCAAGAGTGTGAGGACTATTGAAGTAAGCGCTTTTAGGGAATGCCAGCAATTGGAAGAGATTATAATTCCAGACAAAGTAACATCAATTGGAAGGTGGGCTTTTGAAAAATGTAAGAAGTTGAGAAGAATTGTACTTCCTAAAAAAATAAAGAAGTTAGAGCAGCTATTATTTCGTGATTGTTCATCTTTGTCGGAAGTGATTTTGCCCTCATCTTTAGAAACAATAGAATACGCGACTTTTAGTGGTTGCAACTCATTGTATAAAATTTACATCCCTAAGTCTGTTAGGTCTATTTATATGGCTTTTGACTATACAATACGTGAATTTGTTGTGAGTCCACAAAATAAACATTTTGCATCAATAGACGGAGTGTTATATAATAAGAAAAAGACAATTTTAATCGAGATGCCTAGGGGGCGTAAGCTTACTGAATTCACCATACCTGATGGTGTAAAGGAAATAAGGTACGAAGCTTTCAGATGTTACGATACTCTAAAACATGTGGCTTTCCCACGAGGTTTGAAAAGAATCGGCCCCTCAGCATTTTGGGGATGTAATTCGTTGTTGGAGGCTGATTTACCAGATGGGATTAATTTTATTAGTGAAGAAGCATTTTTGGATTGTAAAGCATTAAAGTCAGTAAAGCTTCCTAAAGGTCTGAAAAGTATTGGAAATAACGCATTCAGAGGATGTGATAACTTGACATCTATAACAATCCCTCCAAGTGTCTATGATATAGGAAGCGCTGCATTGCCAATGAAATTGAAAGAATTGCACGTAAACTATAAAGATCTCAAAAATACTTGCCCTAACTACTATCCGTTTTCCGAGAATGAAGAGAATACCATCTTGTATGTCCCCAAAGGCACAAAAGAGATGTATAAGAATAATGAAACGTTTGGCGATTTTTTGAATATTGTGGAAGAATAATGATTATGAACATGATAGAAGAACAACAGAACGAAGTCCGTAATCGCAACCTCCTACGATTCGTGCATGCGCAAGATAGTGGAGGCATCTATGATGGTACCGGCACTTACGCTGAGGCTTTGCAAGAAGTGAAGAATGGGCATAAGCGTGGGCACTGGATATGGTATGTGTTCCCGCAGATGAAAGGATTGGGAAAATCTGAGATTTCCCAGTTCTATGGTATCAACGGACGTGAAGAGGCCAAAGCTTACATAGAGCATCCTGTGCTTAGGGAGCGTCTTGTGGAAATATGCGAGGTGGTTCTAAATAGCGAAACGTCAGTTTATAATATCTTCGGACAGGATGCCATCAAGGTCAGGGCCTGCATTCTGCTCTTTGAATCAGTTTGCGACATACCCGTTTTTAAACAAATAAAAAACAAATATAGGTGGTAGGATTGGATGAAGATTATCTTTCTCGACTTTGATGGTGTGATGGATACGGAGTATTACGACCACATTCTTAGTGAAGCAGGTGAGCCTATATCCGATGAATATGGTTTACTGTTTGACCCAGAGTGTGTCAAGAACCTCAAATATATCATTGAAAATACAGGGGCTGATATTGTTGTGACATCAACATGGAAGTACTTTATGAGTTACCAAGATTTCCTTAATATGTGGAAGGCAAGGGGATTGCCTGGATTTGTTACTGATGTGACTCCAAATATTCATGGTTGCCAATACAGAGGAGATGAGATTGATGCTTGGCTTAATGAATGCAAGAACGAATGTCAGTATGTAATCTTGGATGACTTAGGGGCTGACAATTTCAATAGCCATCAAATTCCAAGGCTGTTGGTGGTGAATCCCTTTTATGGAATTGATGAAGATATAGCAGGCAGGGCAATAGCTTTGCTCAATGGATGGCAGAGGGACTGGTGAGTGGCACGTTATTTGTGCTTGTGAATCCTGTTTCTTAACAGTACCGCTATGATTAATACTGCCGCTATGATAAATAGTGGTATATAACTTTCCAGGTCGTTACAGTGTAACTTTTTCGGATTTTGCATACTTTATTGATAGAAAAGTATTAGTTTTGCAAGCGAAATATGAAAAAAGTAGATAAAGACATATTGTTACGATTGCTACAGCAGCACAAAGGTTCTGAATTTCTAGGATGAACAGAGATATCTTGATGGTTCTTGTTATAATAATAGAACTCGAAATCCAAAATGCGATATTCTTCATTCTGGAACTTGATAACACAACCGTTCATCAACACTTCTGCTATTCGCTCAAAGGTCTGCATAATGGTATCCTTGCTTGCATCGGCAGGAATGCGCATCAGGGATTTTAGTTCTTCTATAGTCATAAAGCAATACTCTATTATTTCCTAAATGAAAATGCACCATTTCCGACTGGTAATGCACCATACTTGTCGTAAAAGCCCTCCATCGCCTTGCTTTCAAGCGCTTTCTCGTTTTCTCGACCAGTTATACGCATATAAAAAATATCGGCGTCGAAAGCAACCGCATAGTTATATCTGCAATAATTCCATGATGAATGTTTGTTGAAATCAGCTTTGGCTTCTTTGTAAAGCTTAAGATGAGTCTTTAGCCGACTTCTTAGATGCTTGGATGTACCTATATAAAACACTGGCGAGTCTTTCTTGGGATATACAAAATCTCTTTTCTTCGCAACCATAATGTATATTCCAGGTTCGTTGGGAACATCATTGAAACAATCATCAGTTTGGAAAGCATCTTCAATGCACCAAACTTTTGACTCGACAATAGTCTTTTCGATGTATCCGGTTAGAAATTGTAATATTCTCTTCATGTTTAATTTTGTAGATATGGGGGGACTGATAGTCTTATTATGTACTATAAATTTGGGGACGGTTCTGAATTTTCTATGTCTATTATAAAAACGGCACCATATAAACAGGCACCATCAGTGTCTCTTCATCCTTGCGCAAATCCTTTGTATAAACGAGATATCGCCATAATATCTCTTTCGAGAATTTCTTGCAGAACTCGTCAAGCGATACATGAGCCTTATAACCCGACGACTTCACTTCTATCGGACAAAGCTTATTGCTGCGCGACAACAGGAAGTCAACCTCATAGTTGTGCTTGCCGCTTGGCGTGGGCCACGTGTGATAGAATAGTTCGTTGCCACCAGCCTTCAACATCTGAGCAACCACATTTTCATACACATAGCCTAGATCGGCACTCAACTTATCAGATAGCAACTTCTGATAGATGATATTCTCCGTAACATCTTTGTCCCAGAATGCGAGCGTGATAAACAGTCCTGTGTCACCCACAAACATCTTATACTGGTCCTTATCCTTATGCAAAGCCAACCCTACCGACGGATTGTTAGCATGATAGGCAAAGTTTACGCAAAGGCTATCCTCCATATCCTCCAGCAACTCGTCCATATCCGTATTCTCGGCACTGCGTCCCAATACGCTCATTACCTGATAGCGAGAAGTGTTTTTCGAAAGCTCCGACGGAATGGCCTTGAACAGTCGCGAAGTCTTGCCCGATGGGTCAATCTTGCGAAAATCGTCAGTGTATAGGTCGATGATTTCACGTTTGGTCTGGTCTACTTCACTTAGATTGTTTGTATCCAGATAGGTGTTTACAGCCTGCGGCATACCTCCAACCAGCATATACAATCGGAAGTCGCGCAGCAATTGCCTGCTCACCTGATCGCCAACAGAACGTTTCGTTTCAAAAGCCTCCTTCAGCAGCGGTAATGTTACTTGGTCGCCCAATGCCCAACGAAACTCCTCATAGTCCATAGGATACATCGTGATACGAGTTTCTTCACTAGGGATAGTAATACCCTGCGTGTTCTTCTTGATAGACAGCAGCGAGCCTGTCTCGATAAAGTCGTAGCGATGGTCCTTAACCATATACTTGATGGCCTGACGCACCAGCGGAGCCTTCTGTATCTCGTCGAAGATAATCACAGATTTGCGCTCTACCAGCTTCACCTTATAGATGAACTGCAATTGGAAAAAGAAGTTGTCCAAATCGGCAATATTCTTCACTGCCTCCCAAACGCCGTCGGGCGCATTGGCAAAATCTACTACTATGTATGAGCCATACTCACGCTTGGCAAACTCCTCTGCAATCGTTGATTTACCCACACGTCGTGCACCCTTTATCAGCAGCGCCGTCTTGCCGTCCTTGGCCTGTTTCCAGTTCAGCATCCGCTCATAAAGTTTCCTCTTGAATATGCGATAATCTGTACCCATACCTCGAAATGTTTTAAGTTTCTGAGGGCAAAATTACACATTTTTGTAGAAATCTCAAAGTTTTTTCGCAAAAATAATGTAGAAATCTCAAAATCTTATGTGGTCAAAGTGGTCATGGTCAAAATGGTCATTTTCGATTTCGGAAACACGGTCATTTGCTCACTATAATATATATATATATATATTATAGTGGAGGTTTTGACAGCATCTGTTTTCGATTTTGACCATTTTGACCTTGACCAAAATGACCGCCTTTCAACCTGTTCCTAAAAAAATTCGCGGGGGAACAAAAAAAGTTGGGAAAACATTCGTGAACCGCAATGAAAGATTATTACCTTTGCATTGTCAATAGGGACGATGGATTTTGAGCGCAGGGCACCAAAAATTTGTTTTCAGGCCTGACAAAATTTTCTGCCTGCCCAGAGCGTCATGACAGGAGGGACTGGTACCTGTCATACGAGTGATTTTGTTTTTGCCACTTGCGTAAAATCTATCTTCCAAGATATTATTCTGAAAATAGTCCAAAGCGAGCCGTTATTCATCAGCGGCTCGCTTTGATTGTTCAAGGAATGGGAATGGTCTATCATCCGAAATCCCAGTCTGTTTCGTAGTGGTCGAATTTGATGGCCTCGATTTCTAACATTAAAGGTAGCAATTGCGAGCATTAATGGTAGCAATTGTCAGCATTAATAAAACTTGAATTTCCTAGGCAGGGAATATTTTTTCTCTGGGCAGGGCGCAAAATTTTCCTAGGCAGGGCGCAAAAAGAGCCAAGAGTAACCCCAATTTGCGGGACAGCCAGTATATAAGGGACTTCCGCTGGGGTGACTGTTGCCAAAACACTAACCCCAACACCCAACCCAAGACTCAACCTAACACTCCACCCAAAGGATTCGTAATGTCGTCGCGAAAAGTGTTAATTGAGCGAATTTTACAAGAAAAACAAGGCGAAAAACTTGCAAACCGCAATTTTTTTTCGTACCTTTGCAGTGGCATTCTAAGGTAGGGTGCTATAGGCTATGAAGAACACCAGCCTATCTAGTATTAACTTTTTCGATTCTTTGTAATTATCATGAGTAAGTCATTACTTTTGAGTGGCGAGGCTATGAATGCTTCGCTCGAAGGAACGCTCGCAGTAGGGCAGTTTCTGAAAGACAATTACCGATTCCGTTTCAATGAGTTGAGCGGGAAGGTAGAGTTTGTAACCTTGCCGTCAGACGACAACCCCGTCTGGCGTGTGCTGACGCAGAAAGCTTTGAACAGTATCATCATTCGCGCCAAGTGCGAGAATGTGTGCGAAAAGGGCAGTCCCAAGACGGACATTGTCGAGTTTGTGCAGTCTGACGAGGTTGAATCGTTTAATCCCATTCAGGATTACCTCTTGCATCTGCCCCAGTGGGATGGGCAGAATCATGTGGCACGCTTGTTTAGTCGTTTGCTTGGCGTGAGTTCAGAGCAGCTGGACTTTCTTTCCGTCTGGATTCGCTCAGCTGTGGCCCATTGGCTTCAGATGGATACGCTTCACGGCAATGAATGCGTGCCTACGCTGATTGGTGCGCAGGGCTGTGGAAAGACAACCTTTATGGCTCGATTGCTGCCTCCAGAGTTGCGCGTGTACTTCTTGGATCACCTGAATCTTTCGAACAAATTTGACAAGGAGATGGCCCTGACGAACAATCTGATTGTCTGTCTCGATGAGTTGGATGCCATTCGTCCTTCTCAGCATGCGGCTCTGAAGCAGACGCTGTCGAAGAGTAAGGTGAACGGACGCCCTATCTATGGTGCCTCGCAGGACGACCGCCCTCGCTATGCGTCGTTTGTGGCGACGACCAACAATCCTCATCCGCTGTCGGATGCTACTGGCAGTCGTCGATACATCTGCTTGACGATCCCTGAAGGGCTGTTTATCGACAACACGGGTGAGATTGACTATGAGCAGTTGTATGCGCAGGTGGTTCACGAGGTCGTCGACCTGAAAGCGCCCTATTGGTTTAACAATGATCAGGTGGCGCGTATTCAGGAGTTGAACCTCAACTATCTGGAGCAGAAGGATATAGCCGAAGTCGTTGAGGCCTGTATCCGCAAACCCAAGGAGGGCGAGCAGGGCGTTCGTATGAAGAGCGGTGAACTGGTTGAGCTGATTCGTCGCGAGTATCCGTCCATTAAGAACAACCACAGCACCAAGATTCACTTGGGAATGGCCATGAAGGAACTCGGCTTCGAGGGCAAAACCCATGGTGGTCAGACGTATTACAGGGTAATACCGTTAAAGGCTGCCTGAAACACTGGGTTGGGTCTTGGGTGGAGTGTTGGGTGTAGTGTCGGGGTGAGTGTTGTCGTAACACTCACCCCTCCGCTTTCCCAGTATTTAAAGGAATCCCGAGCGATTGGGGTGACTGTTGGCCCTCAGTAAGCAAACTGCCAACGAGCAGTAAGCAGACCGCCAGTCGTTGGGAAGCGGGCTTGCTGCTTACTACCGGTAAATTCCAATTTTAGCGTCACTAAACTTTAGGTTTACCGGTATTAAATACAATACTCCGAAAGAAATTTCGAATACTCTTGGAGTATTTCCGATTACTCCAAGAGTATTGTCTCTGACAGCTTCCCTGCTGACTGCCACTCTGCTCCCTGCTGTCAAGCCGACAGCAGGGAAGTGTCGAGGCGACAGCAGGGAGCAGAGCGCCGTTCAGCCAGTAAGGTGGGAAAATCGTTCGTGGCAAGCAGAAAAATTGTTTTTTTCTTTTGCTCTTTGCATATTTTTTCGTACCTTCGCAAACAATATGACGGTATATGTGTTTGACGGAACGATGGATGGGCTGCTGACGGCGGTGTTCGACGCATTCGCGCTGAAGGAGCAACCTGAGCAGTTGCTGGCGGAGGGCGACGCGCTGCCGTTGTTTTGTGACCATACCTATCATGTGACGTCAGACGAAGAGAAAGCTCGACGAGTGTGGACCGGACTGGAGAAGAAACTGACGCGCGAAGCCCTGCGGCTGATATCCGTCAGTTGGCTGTCGGAACTGCGGGAACTGAACACACCGCTATTCCTATATATATGTAAGGTCTTTAAGTTGGGCGATATCTCGCGAAACTTTGCTGATGCCGACGTGTTGGCCGTGACAAATATCGCGCGACGGGTATTGCACGAACAGCTGAGGATGAAGCAGTTTATCCGCTTCCAAAAGGCGAAGGACGGCACGTATCTGGGCGTTGTCTCGCCTGACCACAACGTGCTGCCCATCATCATCGACCACTTCCAGGACCGCTTCAACGACCAGCCGTGGTTGATATACGATGCGAAGAGGCATTATGGGTATTATTATAGCCTCACCCCCGGCCGCTCTCCGAAGGGCGAGGGGAGTAATGTGCCTATCCGCGTGACGTTCGAGGACGAGGCTACTGTGCCGTTTGATTTATCGAACGGGAAACTTAATGCCGACGTGCTGAGCGACAACGACCAGCTGTTCCAAGACCTCTGGCGCACGTACTTTAAGGCCATCTGCATCCGCGAGCGCATGAACCCCCGCAAGCAGTTGCAGGACATGCCGCGCCGCTATTGGAAATACATGACGGAGAAAAATTGAAAAATTATAGAATTAAAAAATTAAAGGATTAAAAAGTGACACAGAAATACGCATTATTCTTCGACATCGACGGCACGCTGGTGAGTTTCCAGACACACGAGATTCCTGCGTCGACCATCCTCGCGCTGACACAGGCCAAGGCCAATGGTTCGCGGGTGTATATCGCCACGGGCCGTCCACCGTTGATTATCAACAATCTGGGCGCGATTGAGCACCTCATCGATGGCTACATCACCACCAACGGCGCGTTGTGCTATGTGGGCGACGAGATGGTCACGTGCCAGCCCATTCCCAAGGACGACGTGATGACCTGCGTGGAGGACTGTCAGGAGCGGGGCAACAGCCTCATCGTCGTAGGCCGTAAGGATGTGGCAGTCGTTGACCCCAGGGGCGACGTCGACCGCATCTTCCGCCAGATGCTCGCCGTAAAGAACCTCGACAAGGCCTCGCCGCTTGACGTCGTGCTCCAGCAGGACATCCTGCAGTTGACGCCCTTCTTCCCTGCCGACTACGAGCCCGTGCTGATGGCGCGTATGTCGCAATGCGTCTCGGGTCGCTGGCATCCGGAATTTACGGACATCACCGCCAACGGTGCCGACAAGGGCAAGGGCATCTTGGCAATGGCCCGCCACGAGGGTTTTGACGTCAGTCGCACGATGGCCTTTGGCGACGGCGGCAACGACACCTCAATGATTCTCCAGGCCGGCATCGGCGTGGCGATGGGTAACGCCATCGACGCCCTCAAGCACCACGCCGACTACGTCACCACCTCCGTTGACGACGACGGCATCCTCAACGCCCTCAGGCACTTTAACGTAATATAAAGGTAACAAGATAATTTGTGATATGATACGATTGGAAAAATACCGGGTTTGGTTATTATTAGCCGTCCTGACCATTTTCGGAACGGCCAGCTTCGCCTCATGTTCTTCCAATGAGGATAACGCTACAGAGCAGCGCAAAATATCAACTATTGCTGATATGGTTTGGGCTTTCTGTCAGGCCAATCCAGGCGGATTCACACTTGACATCCGCACGATGACGGTGCCGACGGAAGGAATAGCCGTCAGTTATGCAGCTACCCAGAACAGCCATTCGCGTGACCAACTCCACAAGGTGGTAAGCCATGCCTTGCAGCACGACGGCTATGTAGGCGGTTGGTACAATAGTGAGGATGGCTTTTATTACTTCGATAGTACGAAGCTATTCCCAGAGAACGACCTGAAAGGTGCTATCCAGTTCGGAAAGGAGAACGGCCAATCCTTCGTTTTCATCCTGTCAACATCTACAGACCTTCCCATCTATGGCAGAGTAGCGGCGATCCTGGATCGAGGAACAATCCTCTTTGGTACTACAGGCGACTACCGTCCGTTATCGTTCTGCGAGGCTGACGGGACATATTGGGGCTTTGGTATTGAGGTGGCAAAGGAGATTGCTTCACGATTAGGCGTAGCACCAGAGTTCAGGAAGACCTCGTGGCCTACGCTGACAACCGATGTGTTGACGGAGCCTCAGTTGTTCGACCTCGCTATTGGCGGCATCACCATCACCGATGCCCGCCGTGAGACCATGCTCATGAGCGACGGCTATCTGGCTAACGGCAAGACCATCCTTTGCCGTGCTTCGGATGCAGACCGCTACAAGTCGTTGGCCGACATCGACAAGCCCGAAGTCCGTGTGATGGTGAATCCTGGCGGACTGAACGAGAAGTTTGCCAACGAGAACCTGACGCACGCCACCATCATCGTTCACCAAAAGAACGAAGAAATACCAACACTTATTGCCGAGGGCAAGGCCGACATAATGATCACGGAGATTACAGAGGCTCCCTACTATGTGCAGACAGACAACCGTCTTGCAGCCCCACTGTTGGACAAGCCTTTCAATCACGGTGAGATTGGTGTCCTCATGCAGAAAGGGCAGGAGGATTTGTTGCAGATGGTGAACAATGTCATCCGTCAGATGAAGTCAGATGGTTCACTTCGCAAACTACACGATAAGTATGGGCTTGTATATGCCTACTAATCAGGAAACCGTCCTATGATCTACCATCAGAATCAATTCTTGACCAGCAGATCGTAGCGGATATGGTCGTCAGCAACAGGACGGCCAACGGTGCCGACAAGGGCAAGGGCATCCTGGCGATGGCCCGCCACGAGGGTTTTGATGTCAGTCGTACGATGGCCTTCGGCGACGGCGGCAATGACACGTCGATGATTCTCCAGGCTGGCATCGGCGTGGCTATGGGCAACGCCATCGATGCCCTCAAGCAACAGGCCGACTACGTCACCACCTCCGTCGACGATGACGGCATCCTCAATGCCCTGAAACATTTCGAAGTGATATAATTATCTCGGATTTCGCGATTAATAAGCACACCACTATATAATTTCGGGAGGCCGACGCTGAATCGCCAGCGTCGGCCTCCCGAATCTCTTTTTTCATCTGTACCTTAAATATAAAACGTGTCACATTGTATCCTGTCCCCGGTGTGACATAAACCTGCCAGTAACACTTATTGGCAGACTCGTATCAGGGCGTGCTAGAATCTTCTACAACAGCTTAGAAACGACTTATTCTGATACGTTTTTAGGTGTTTGTGATTCGCCTTGTTTTATTTTTAGCTTTGGACGTTCCCAAATATACCAGTCATTGATCTCTGCGAATAGACGAGCAAGGATATCTTTGTAATCATCAGGGTAGATCATCGTATAGACAAACCAGAGTTTGTGATTAGCAACAACCTTCGTGTAATAACTGTAACCATCGATGCGACTGCCGTTTTCGTATTGCGAGCCAGTGAGGATGAAATAATTACTATCGAGTTTATGCTCTGTGGCTTTCAATACTTGTGCCAGCGAGTCCATACCGTCCTTTAATGACTGGCCGTTGTTGTGCATCACATGGCTTTCGATGACGATAGTGATCCACTGGTCGCCATACTCAAAGCGCATACGGCCTTTTTCCTCTTGAAGCGAATCGGGCTGGGCGGTGAAGAACGACGGGATGCGGACAACATAATCGTAATCCGCATCCTTGTACTCGTACATCTCGGCATAAGTAAGTTCCCGCCCGAAGACCTCCTTGTGGGATTTCAAATCGCTGCACGAACGGATCCAGTCGATGCTTGCAGCCACGAGGACGATGGCGATGAATATGAAGATGGCTTTTCTCATTTGCTTTGTAAGATTCCTGTTTCTGTATCCCGATGGTTCATGGTACGCTGGATATCGCGATATTTACGACCAGACGAGAGATGCCACGTAAGATTGAGTGTCAGCATATTGCCAAAATCACGACTGTATTGTGAAACATCCTTATGAATAGATTGGCTAAGCACCTCCGTTTTATTAGTGAGCGGGTAGGCGCAGAAGGGATGCTGGGCGTAAAGGGAAAGTGTGATGTTCTTCATCTGATAAGAGGCTGTGAGATACCATGCAGCAGCTTGATGTCCACGATGTTCGCCCTCCATAAAGTTCCAACCATTATCCGCGTATGCGGTCAGCGTCCACTTTCCGAGGTAGGCTTCTACACTGGCACCGCCATTAAATGCCGTATAGGTATGACGATAGTCATCCGTGAAGTTAAAGAAACGGTAGATGCCACCATAGAGGGTGATGAAAAGATGCTCTGGTATAGCCTCCCAGCGGTTGTAACTTTGGATAAAGAAGAAACTGCACTCGTTGCCGACGTTGGTCTGTGTCTGATAGAAATGTCCGTCCTTACGGGTGTATTTCTCCATGTTGCAATTGGCATTCAGTCGCCAATAGCCTTGCAACTCGCTCATGATTTTTGGCGTGGAATAAGTCAAACGAAG
>Ga0310695_10007288_pt1 | contig 17725 bp, 13 predicted proteins | sample RumenRJG_04DNA_FD_203882 | JGI IMG/M metagenome (GOLD analysis project Ga0310695, IMG submission 203882) | Bovine rumen microbial communities from Lethbridge, Alberta, Canada - RJG_04 (v2) (version 2) | ecosystem: Host-associated > Mammals > Digestive system > Stomach > Rumen | place: Canada...
AAGTGCCAGGGTGCATTGAGAAAGTTGGTGATGTTTATTACGGCTATAGCGGTGAAAGCAATGAATGCTACATCGTTCAATACAGGCTTACTGCAGAAGACTCGCTCAAGCAAGATCGCCTCCACCAGGATTTCTTTTTCACTAATTTTGTCGTAAACGCCAATCTTCTGTGGACGCTGGAAACGAACCTCGTGGCATTTGCGAGATGCGATGGCGAAGTCGAAATCGTCAAAGGCGCTATGATGGACCCAGAAAAGCCCGCCGAACGCGACGAAACTGGGAAGAGGCGTCCGGCAGGGTATTTTGCAGCTGTCTATTCCCCCAGATCGCCCGAAAAGGCTTGTGCATTCTTCATCCCCGCCGAAGGTGCGGCAGAACCGCTGGCCACATATGCTTATCACCTTGGCAGTCTTGACAACTACGGCATAAAGGCATTTCCAGATCTTGTGTCCCGGGATGAAATCAAGAATGTCTTTTCCGTCGCCGATTGGGGGTGGGCATGCTACGAGGATTCGCAGGTCAACCGACGCGACATAGTCGATCCAGACACCGGGATGCCGATTATGTCCATCCTTGGTACGGATACACGTTTCGTGACCGAAGAGGAAGCCGAAGAGGTTGACCATAGGGAATATGCCATCTTGAAAATAACGATAACGAAGCCGGTGCCCATGTACTCTAAAGACGGAAGGATCAAATATTCTTCAGGCTTTAAAGGTTCCTATGAGCGGCAGGCCTACGAAAAAGGGCCTGACGCAGGCCCCTGCTGGCTTTCGCTTGACGGCGAGTATATGCGCGCGCATCTTCCGGTATGCGCTAAGTTCGAGAAGGGCCGTGGCCGCCATTGCCAGCCAGACGAAGGCATTTCTTTCGACGTTTGCTGCAAACATTCAGAGAAGGACAACAAGTTGTGCCACGATGCGTACACTGCGAAATTAAAGATGCTCGAGCAGACCAAAAAGTATTTTTGCTGGCGGGTGGTCGATGGAAACATAATCTGGGTTATAGGCGAAAACGGCGAAAAGATGAAGGCCAGGATTTACGGAATCGACGCATTGAGGGCGGACAATCCATATAGCGACAAGTCGGTGGACAGGTTGGCGGAACTGGCGTTGGGGAAATATGTGTTTCTTGAGGAGATGCCGCGAGGACGGCATTACGACAGACAGTTTCTGATTCGTTTAGGCACAGGAGATGAAAAAAAGGACCTCGCCCTGCAACTCATAAAAGATGGTGCGGTCGTTGCTTGCACATTAAGCGGACGTTACGATTATCTCAAGGCAGAACAAGACGCCAAGGCGGCAGGGTCTGGCGTTTGGCACGACCAGACGTCATTTAGTGATGCAAAATTGCATTGCAACTCGATTGATGACCCTTGCGACCCAGATCCGATAAAGCACAACGAACGTAGAATCGCAAATCCGATAGTTAGATTCGGGGCCCAAAAGTGACCCCATTTGTTGAGTAGAAATGGTGGAATTCGTGGAAATGTTTCATGAAGGAAAGGATACAAAGATGAAATTGACATCAATGATGGTTGTCTCAATGCTGGCCATGCCAGCTGTCTTCGCCGCGACGAACGAAGCGGACGTCGCCTACTACCAAGTGGTGAAAAACGACACGCTTTGGCGGATTGCAAAAAGTCACGGCATCGGTGTCGATAAGCTGTGCGAACTCAACGGACGAAAGATAGGCGAGCCGGGATGGGATTTGATCAAAGTCGGTATGCGCCTTCACGTCCCGTGTGCAAAGGCGCCGAGCCGAATATCCGACGATGAGGCGGTCGCACTCTATTCCGACGCCCTCTCCGCTGAATTTAGTGAACCTTCGTATGATGATACATGGGTGATTTTCATTGACGTTGACTTTGACGGCGTTCTTGAGGCCGTTGTCGGAAACATCGGCGGTACGGCGCGGTGCAGCACGACGAGCATGTACTGCATCGACAAGGCGACGCGAGAGGTCAGGGAACTTGGTTACGACGAGGGGCGGGAACAAGGCGACATTTTCGGTTACACCTGGAACGACGAGATCGCGCTCCTGAAAGACAGGCGCGACGGCACAAGGGCCTACCTCCTGGGAGGGTACGCGCAAGATAGCTCTCGACAGGATTTCGTCGTAAACGGAACCGGCCTTGCGGTTTTTGCCGGGGGGATCGTAAGGGTTAGGGATGTTGCCGCGATCTACGAGGAGCGCGACGAAAACAATCAGGATACTTATCGGAAGACATTCAAGTTTATGGGGCAGTACGTGTCGGAACAGGAGTACAGGGAAAAGGAGCGGGCGTTTAAGGCGCGTTACGAGAAGGTGCCTCTGCGCATCGGGTTGTGCAAGTTGGAAGGCGAGGGGTACTGCGTTTCGATAGGCGGACAGAAGGCTTTTCAGCGCAGAGGCATGACAAAGCAGAATTTGCAGGAGTGTATGTTGGCGTGTTATCGGGCTTTTTCGTGTGGAAACTTGCCAGAATCACGGCGCGTTTCAGCAAAGTCCACTGAGGCGCAGTAGAAGGTCGTGCAAATGGCGATGCCGCAGAGAGACGACATTCCTACGCCGAGGTCTCTTGTCGAGCGCGGACGGCCAGTTGATGTAAATGAAGATTTTTTCACTACCCATTCTTCGTCTTTTTGTGGTATAATCTATCGCATGAAACTTGATCCCGTCAAAATGAAGGACTGGCAGATCGCCGAGGCTGCGGAGGAAAGTCTCCGCAAGGCGTCCGATCTGGCGGCGGAACTTGGTCTCGAACAAGATGAGTGGACGCCCTACGGGGACGTGCTCGCGAAGGTGGACGTCACCAAGGTCCTGAAGCGCGTGGGCGCGGGCCGGCGCGGCAAGTACATCGACGTGACGGCAATTACGCCGACCGCGCTCGGCGAGGGCAAGACAACGACGACGCTCGGCCTCGTCGAGGGCCTCGGACGCCTCGGCAAGAAGGTCGTCGGATGCGTCCGCCAGCCCTCCGGCGGCCCGACGTTCAACATCAAGGGCTCGGCGGCCGGCGGCGGCCTCGCGCAGGTCGTGCCGCTCACCTCGCTCTCTCTCGGTCTCACGGGCGACATCGACGCGATCACGAACGCCAACAACCTCGCGATGGTCGCGCTCAACTCCAGGATGCAGCACGAGCGCAACCATGACGACGCGTGGCTCGCGGAGCGCGGCCTGAAGCGGCTCGACGTGGACCCCGACCGCATCCAGTTCCGCTGGGCGATGGACTTCTGCGCGCAGGGCCTCAGGAACATCGAGATCGGGCGCGGCGGGAGGCTCGACGGCTTCAACTGCCAGTCCGGCTTCTACATCACGGTGGCGTCCGAGGTGATGGCGATCCTCGCGATGAGCGCGGACCTCGCCGACCTCAGGAGGCGGCTCTCGAAGATCGTCGTCGCGTACTCGAAGTCCGGCGCGCCGGTGACGACGGCGGACCTGGAGGTGGACGGCGCGATGTGCGCGCTTCTCGTGAACGCGATCAAGCCGACGCTCATGCAGTCGCTGGAGGGCCAGCCGGTGTTCGTCCACGCGGGGCCTTTCGCGAACATCGCGATAGGGCAGAACTCGGTCGTGGCGGACCGCCTCGCGTGCGCGCTCGGCGACTACGTAGTCACGGAGAGCGGATTCGCCAGCGACATGGGCTACGAGAAGTTCTGGAACATAAAGTGCCGCTGCTCCGGGCTGAAGCCCGACGCGGTTGTGCTCGTCGCGACGGTGCGCGCGCTCAAGGCGCACGGCGGCGCGCCCGCGGTGAAGGCGGGGCTTCCGCTCGACCCGGTGTACACCACGGAGAACCTCGACCTGCTGAGGAAGGGCTGCGACAACCTCCTCGCGCACATCGACATCATACGCCGCTCCGGCATCCAGCCGGTCGTGTGCCTCAACGCGTTCTACACGGACACGCCCGCCGAGCGCGCGCTCGTCCGCGAGGTCGCCGAGGGCGCTGGCGCGAGCTTCGCCGTCTCCGACCACTGGCTCAAGGGCGGCGAGGGTGCGATCGAGCTCGCCGAGGCGGTTGTCGCGGCATGCGACGCGCCCAACAAGTTCGAGTACCTGTGCGATCTCGGCGAGCCGCTGAAGGACCGCATCGAGAAGCAGGTGAAGGAGGTCTACGGCGGCGACGGCGTCGACTACGACCCGGCCGCGCTCGAGAAGCTGGAGGCGTTGCAGGCGGACCCCGAGACGGCACGGCTGCCGGTGTGCGTCGCGAAGACGCAATATTCGCTTTCGCACGACCCGAAGCTCCTTGGGCGGCCGAGGGGCTGGCGCATGCCCGTGCGCGACGTCCTCGTCTACAAGGGCGCGGGGCTCGTCGTCCCGGTGGCGGGCGAGATCAAGCTCATGCCCGGGACGAGTGCGTCGCCGGCCTACAGGCGCATTGACGTCGACGTGGAGACCGGCAAGGTGAGAGGGCTCTTCTGATGAAGCGGCAGATTGTCCTCGTGGCCAGCCTGGTGGCGGGCCTCCTTGCCGCGCTGATGACGCGGATGTACATCTCGTCGAAGGAGGACGACATCCACGCGCTGAAGACGAAGTTCAACAGGGAGTACGGCGAGATGGAGGCCCTCTGCTTCAACAGGACCGTAGGCGCTGGCGAAATCATAACCGCCGAGATAATCACGACCTGCAAGACGTACAGGAAGGGCAACGAGGGCGTCGTGCTGACGAAGGAGAACATATCCGACGTCGTCGGGCGCCGCACCGTCGGCTACCACGAGAAGATGATGCCGCTCAGGTGGAACGACCTCGAGGGCGGCGACCTGCGCGAGTCCAGGCTCTCCGAGGACGTCCGCGCGCACTACAGGGCCGTGTCGATAAGCGTCAACGGCCCGGCGTCCGTCTCCGGGATGGTGAGGCCCGGCGACAGCGTGGACGTGATAGGCACGTTCGACTTCCCGGACGACGACGGCAAGATCCGCAGGGGCGACCCGGTGACGTGCACCATCCTCCAGAAGGTCCTGGTCCTGGCGACGGGCTCGGAGACCTCGAAGTCGCGGCCCGCGCCCCGCGGCGGGATGGGCTCGATGCGGCAGCAGCAGGGCTACTCCACGGTGACGCTCTCCGTCACGCCGCGCGAGGCCGAGATGCTGGCGTTCGCCGAGCAGATACGCGGCAGGCTCGTCCTGACGCTCCGCAACCGCAACGACATGGAGACCGAGGAGGAGCTGCCGACGGTCAACTTCACGACGATCCGCAAGGAGATCGAGGACCTGAACCGCGAGCGCAACCCGACGGACAGACGTCGCGCCGCGAAGAAGAAGGAAGGCGCCCTCTAGCCATGCTCACGCTTACCACGCTCATCGGCGGCGTAAGGGACGCCCGCCCACTCTCCGACGGCGTGTGGCTGATCGGACGCAGCGAGATGTGCCGCATCCGCTTCGACTTCCCGGACGTCAGCGAGCGCCACGCGCTCCTGACGGTCAGGGACGACAAGGCGTTCCTCGAGGACCTCCACAGCTCCAACGGCACGTACGTGAACGGCGAGCTCATCGACAGCCCGGTCGAGCTGCGCGGCGACATGATCGTCCAGGTCGGCCCGGGGATGCTCCGGGTCAGCGGGGAGGAGGCGGTCGAGCCCGAGCCCGAACCAGCCGCGGAATCCGCCGGGCAGGGGGGGCAGGACGGTTTGGGCGGCGACGACGAGCCCGCGCCCGACCCGATGCGCGAGCTGCGCCGGAGCGTGCAGGAGCAGATACAGCGCGAGCTGCTGAAGCGCATGGACATGAAGCGCCTCACGCTCGACGGCGTGGACCGCGAAGGGCTTGAGGACACCGCGAGGAGCAAGATCCGCCAGATCATCGACGAGGTTGTCGCGAAGGGGAGGCTCCCCGACGGCATCGACGCGGTGAGGCTGGAGGACGATGTCTTCAACGAGGCGATGCGCCTCGGCCCGCTGGAGGACCTCCTCGCCGACGACTCCGTAAGCGAGATCATGGTCAACGGCCCGACGAAGGTCTACATCGAGCGCGGCGGCAAGCTTTCCCTTTCGGACTGCCAGTTCACGGACGACGCGAGCGTCCTCTCCGTGATAGAGCGCATTGTCTCCCCGCTGGGCCGCCGCATAGACGAGTCGCAGCCGTATGTCGACGCCAGGCTCGCCGACGGCAGCCGCGTAAACGCCATAATCCCGCCGCTCTCGCTCTCAGGCCCGACGATCACGATTCGAAAGTTCGCGAAGAACGCCCTGACGCCTGACGACTTCATCCGCTTCGGGACGTGGACCCGCAACGCGGCAGAGTTCATGAAGCTCTGCGTCATCCTTCGCAAGAACATCATAGTCGCCGGCGGTACCGGGTCGGGCAAGACGACGCTTCTCAACCTGCTTTCCGGGTACATTCCGCACAACGAGCGCATAATAACCGTCGAGGACGCGGCGGAACTGCGCCTCCAGCAGCCGCACGTCGTCCGCCTCGAGGCGCGCCCGCCGAACATCGAGGGCAAGGGCGCGGTGACGATCCGCGACCTCGTGAAGAACTGCCTTCGAATGCGCCCCGACCGCATAATCGTCGGCGAATGCCGCGGCGGCGAGGCCCTCGACATGCTCCAGGCCATGAACACCGGCCACGACGGGTCGCTCACGACCGTCCACGCCAACTCCCCGAGGGACGTCATGTCGCGTCTGGAGACGATGGTGATGATGAGCGGCATGGAGCTTCCGTCGAAGGCCATCCGCGAGCAGGTCGCGAGCGCGGTCGACATCGTCATACACGAGTCGCGCCTCTCCGACGGCTCCAGGAAGGTCGTCGCCATAACCGAGGTGACGGGGCTGGAGGGGAGCCAGATCGTCATGCAGGACCTCTTCACGTTCGTCCAGACCGGCGTGGACGAACACGGCAAGGTCATGGGCTCGTTCAAGCCGACCGGGGCGATTCCCACGTGGTTCGACACGCTCAAGGGGCGCGGCATATCCGTGGACCCGGCGATGTTCGACCCGTCGAGCGACGCCGATGTGCGCGTGGTCGTAAAGGGCTGACGGGGAGGTCACGATGATCCAGATCGCCGCAATCGCGCTTTTCGCCTTATCCCTTGGAGGGGTCGTCTACTTCATCCTGAGCGGCGTGAAGGTGAAGGCGGGCTGGCAGAAGGGCAACGGGCCTATCGCGCGCTGGCTTGACGAGCGCCGGCGCACGAAGTTCAACGACCAGCTCCCCGAGGCGCTTGCGACGATGTCCAACGCGCTCAGGGCCGGGTTCTCCATCTCGCAGGCGTTCGAGTCCGTAGTCGAGCAGGGCGAGAAGCCGATGAGCGAGGAGTTCGCGATCCTCCAGCAGCAGCTGAGGATCGGCATGAGCTTCGAGGACGCCCTGTCGTCAATGTCCGACCGCGTGGGCTCCGAGGACCTCACGCTCGTCACGACCGCGATTCTCATAAGCCGCAAGACGGGCGGGAACGTAACGGAGATATTCGACAAGATCTCGGACACCATCCGCGCCCGCCAGAAGATCGCGCGGAAGGTCCGCACCCTCACCGCGCAGGGGCGCATGCAGGGGCTGCTGGTCTCCGCGATGCCGTTCATCCTCGGCATCGCGATGGTTCTGCTGAAGCCCGAGATGATGATCCCGTTCCTCTGCAGCCTGACTGGCGTGGTGTCGGTCGTCGTCGTCCTGCTTCTGATAGCCGTCGGCTGGCTGATCATCCGCAAGATCATCAAGATCGACGTCTAGGCCGGTTTGCCTAGATTGATTTGTCGAACACGATCTCGCCGTCGCGGACGTTGTGGACCGTCACGCGCAGCCTGCCGTCCACGACTCTTCCGTGGATCACCGTCGGATACGACGCCGGGATGCTCTTCTCCATGTGCGGCCCGCCGCCGACCATGTGCGCCCACGGGCGGTCCGCGGCCGGCGGGTCGTAGCGGAACCTGTGCTGGTGCGCCGTTATGACGAGGTTGACGCCTGCCTTCTCGAGGCTCGGTCCCCACAGCTTGGCGCAGCCCCGCTGCCAGTGGGCGAAGTCGGGAACGTAGTTCTTCGCCTCGGGAGAGAACACGGAGACGTCGCCGGGGTTGAGCCTGGGGTTCGGGTCGAACAGAGGGATGTGGCAGAACGCCACCTTGAACTTCGCCGTCCTGACGGCGGGCGTCTCCACCGCCTCTGCGAGCCAGCGCGCCTGGAGCTCGCGGTACTCCTTCATCCGGAATATCCCGGCGAAGCGCGGGTCGTCGTCCAGCTTGTCCTCCCCGGTGTCCAGCCCAATGAGCGCGATGTCTCCGAGGCGCTGCACGAAGTTCCTGCCGAGTTCGGCGAACTCGCCGCTACGCTCGGCGCTCTCGCGGAACATCATCAGGTCCCGCAGGTGCCTGTTGAAGCGCCCTCGGAAGTCATGGTTGCCGTTTATGAACATGTACGGCGTGTCGGAGGCGTACTCCGGGAAGTCGGGGTGGGTGTGGACGAAGATGTCCATCGCCTCCTCGATTATCTCGGAGGTGTTGGAGGCGTCGCCGTTCCAGATGACGGCGGCGGGGGAGAGCTCGCGTACTTTCGCGAGCACGGCGGCGAGGGCGGGCTTGCGGTTGTGGGTGTCGTTTATGACGCAGAACGACCCGGTGTTGCCCTCGCCGAGCGTTGTGAAGGAGTGGACCTTGGAGTCGATCTCCGGCCCGAGGTTCTTCATGTCGTATCCGTTCTTGAAACTTATCCTGTCGGCGCCCACGCGGTAGTAGTACTTCGTGGCGGGCCTGAGGTTCCTGAGCCTGACTAGGACGACGGACGGGTTGACATCCATTAGGCCGGCGCCTCCGGAGTATGCGCGCACGGCGCCGGACATGTCCGGGGAAGTCGAGTACTCCACCCAGCCGCTGGCGTCCGCCGTGACGGCGAACGCGACGCCCATCGAGGTCTCCGCCGCGTTCTGGAGGACGGGCGCGGAGGCTATGAGGGCCTTCGGCGCGTCGTCGTCTGGGGCTTTCTGCCGCTTTGCCGCCTTATTTGCCCTGTCGGCCGCTGGCTTCGCCGCGCCGGCCGCGGCGGTTGTTGCCGCCGCGACTCCGACGAGAAACTGCCTTCTGTTCATCTTCGTCTGCGCCGTATCTCTGCTTTCCATTTTTTCGCCTTTCCTTTGAGCTGGACTGCCATTGCTGCTGCGGGTTGTAGTAGTGGGTCCTGAACATCGCGACAACGTCGAGAAGCTTGATGGGCCACAGCCTGGACGGCAGGGCGGACTCGAGGCTTTCCTCCGCGGCGTCCTCCATGTCCGGCAGGAAGTCGAGCCCCGTGCGGCGCTCAAGTTCGTCGATGCTGACGATGTACCGCGCAGGCCAGGCCTTCCACGGCACCTCCTGCTCGAACAGCATCGCCAGCGCCCTGACCTTCCTGCCGTCCTGGGCGACCACGACATGGTAGAACGACGTCGGCACGTCCACGTCCGAGCCGCTGAGCCTTTCGCACCCCTCGGAGATGGCACCGACGATCACCCAGACCTCCCCCCACTTCGCCGTCCACAGGTCCGCGATGCGGTGCTCCACCTCGCGCCACACGCCTCGGTTGAGAGGGGGCGTCTGCGGCGAAATGTTCGTCATGAGGAACGAGTTTGTCTGTGCCTCCGGCCCGAAACGGGACGCGATGGCGTGGTTCGGCGCCATGTGACCGCGGTCGTAGTTTGTCCTGGTGTACTCGCCGGGCGTCGGGCAGCGCGGAACCTTTTCGTCCTGCCTGAATCCCGGCCTCGGGCCGACCTCGAAGCGCGCCTTTGCGGGAACGTGGTAGGCGCACCAGACCGGATGCCTCAGCCTGGGCGACCAGCCCACGACGAAGTCGCCGCGGTCGATTATGGTTATGTCGTCCGGCGCCGGCTCGCCGACGCGGCGCGGGGCGCCGGCGAAGAACACCTTGCCTGACGGCGCGGCGCTTTCGACCTCGACGATCGCGTCGGAGCCGGTGAACCCTATGGCATCCGTCATGTCGCCGACCGGGTTGCCGATCCGCAGGAGGACCGAGACTACGAACCTGGGCCAGGAGTCAGACTTGGCCTCGATCCACTCGCGCGGGTGGTGGACAAACCAGTCGGCAAAGCCGCAGACGAGAAGCGTGGTGACGAGGATGGCGAGGCCGATGCGGCGCATCACCTTCCTGACGGCGGAAATCGCGATTCGCCTGCCGGCCTTTTTTTTCCACGGCCAGGTCACAGGTCGTCGTCCAGCTCGATGCGGATCGTCCGGCTCTTGGCGGCCTGCGAAACCGTGTGGGAGGCTTCGTCAGCGCCGTGCCTGACCACGCCGTCGTCGTCGGGCACGACGATCATTGCGCCGCAGGCGGGGCATTCGGTCTTTTCGCCGATCATGTCCATGGAAGCCTCAATCTCCGTGCCGCACGAGGGGCAGGAAAAGCCGGTGAATCCATCTTCGCTCTTCATGTTCAAGTTCTCCATTCTGCGGTGTTTAGTCGATGTACAGCGGCGGGACGGGCAGGGGCTTGCGGTTCGACCTCGCCGGACGCGGCGCCTCCGCCTTCTTGCCTGTCGCGGCCGGCGGCCTGGTCTGCGCCTGCGCTCCAGCGGCGTTTGCCGCCGGCCTGGCCTCGCCGCCGCTGGGCTGCGCTGCCGTTGGCTGCTCGCCTGCAGTCGTCTGCTCAGTGTTCTGCTTGCCCGGGCCCATAGAGGCCCTGTATATGGCCTTTATCCCGGCGAACAGCCCCCACAGCACGAGAAGTCCGACGACGACAAGCACAAGCATCCTCCATGCCGACGGAGGCACCATGTCGAGGATGCCGCGGCCACTGGACTTGCCGTTGTAGTGGTCGAGCTTTGTCGGCGGCCTGAAGGACGGCTGGTCGTACCTGGGCCTCTGCTGCGGGTACGAATGGCGCGCCTGGGGCATCTTCACTGGTTCGGACTCAAGTGTGAATTCCGCGGGTGCGGGCGGCGGAGGCGGCACGTCGTCCATCCTCGCGAAGTTGAAGCAGGAGGAGTCGAGGGCCTCGGTCGTCGCAGTGGCGGACTCTGCCGCGACGGGGTTGGCGGCTGCCACCGTCGGCGCGTCCGCGGGAGGCTGCGGCGCCGGCGGCTGAGGCTGCGGGATGGCGACTGTGGGGGCATCCGCAGACACCGCGGGGGCGGGCGGCTCGACTGGGGCGGCGGGCGCGGCGGCGGGCGGGACTGCGCCGGGCTGCGCGGCCGGCTGCGGCGCAACGGGCTGCGCGGTGGGCATCCTCCTGCGGATCGGCCGGAGCTTCGACCCGGTGTATATCGCCATGAACTCCTCCACGAAGGGCTTGTGGTCGAGCCCAAGCGCCTCGCAGTACAGCTTCACGAATCCCCGCCCGTAGATCGGGGCGGCGATCTTGGAGAAGTCCTCGCGCTCAAGGGCCTCGATCTGCTGGACGAGCAGGTGCGTGGTCTGCGCCACCTGGCTTGTGGTCAGTCCCTTTTGCTCGCGCGTCTTGCGCAGCGTCTCTCCGAACTCTATCATGTCTCTTCCTCCGTTGTCGTGTCTGAAAAGTCTTCGTCGCCAGTTGCGTCTGCGAAGTCCTCGCCGGCGTCCGCTCCGCCGTCCAGGCCCTCCGCCGCGGCGTCCGCCGCGCCTTCGGTGTTGCCGTTGAGTATGGCGACGAGCTGGTCCTGGTCGAGCAGTATCTGGCGGGGGCCCGCGCCCTGCGGCGGCGCGACGATCCCGCGGTCGGTGAGCATGTCGAGGATCTTGGCGGCGTGGTTGTAGCCCCAGCCCATCTGGCGCTGGAAGTGCGAAGTGGATGCGCGCTTGGTGTTGATGACGCACTCCACCGCCTTCTTGAAGTCGTCGGCGTCGGCCGCCGCCTTGACGAGCTGCCGCTGCGCGGCCTTCTCCTCCGTGGCGGGTTGCTGCTGGTTGTCGGGGTCGTCCTCGTTCGACGCGAAGGGGTCCTCGATGGCGGCCTCCTTGACGCGCCCGAGCTTCGTGGCGAACTTCTCGTCGAACTGGACGTTCGAGTGCTCCTGGATGAAGTCGGTGACGTTGGCGATCTCGCCGTCGGATATCCACGCGCCCTGCGCGCGCACGAGGAGCCCGTCCTTGCCCCTGAACAGCATGTCGCCCCTGCCAATGAGGTTCTCCGCGCCGGTGTCGTCGAGAATCGTGCGCGAGTCGACTGAGGACGAGGTCTTGAATGCGACGCGCCCCGGGATGTTCGCCTTGATCGCGCCGGTGATGATCTTGGCGTCGGGGCGCTGGGTGGCGAGGATGAGGTGGATGCCGGCGGCGCGCGCCTTCTGCGTGATGCGCTGGATGTCGGGGTTCACCTCCTTGCCGCACTGCCCGATGAGGTCGGCGGCCTCGTCGATGATGATGACGATGTATGGGACGGTCTTCGGCATGTCGGAGGAGGTTTCCTCTCCGCCGCCGAACATGTCGGGCTGCGTCACGGTCGTCCTGTGGTTAAAGTCGTAGATGTTCCTCACCCTTGCGCGCGCGAAGAGCTTGAGGCGCTTCTCCATCTCGGCGACGGCCCAGTGGAGCGAGAACACCACCTTGCGGTTGTCGGTGATGACCGGGACGAGGAGGTGGGGGATCGAGGCGTAGGGCGTGAACTCCACGCACTTGGGGTCGACCATGATGAGCTTCAGCTGCTCCGGCGTCCGCGTCATGAGAAGTCCGCAGATGAGCGAGTTGAGGCAGACGGACTTTCCCTGGCCCGTGGCACCGGCGACTAGCATGTGCGGCATGGACGCGAGGTCCGCGACGAGCTCCTTGCCGTCCGCGCGCTTGCCGAAGAGGAGCGGCAGCTCAGCCTTCGAGGTTTTCCACGCCTCCGACTCGAATATCTCGCGGAAGGAGATGCCGGCGGGCTTGCGGTTCGGGACCTCGATGCCGATCTTGTCCTCCCCGGGGATTGGCGCCTCGATTCGCAGGGACTTCGCCTTGAGGGCCATCATAAGCGTGGCCTGGAGGGACGTGAACTTCTCGGGACGCGTCCCGGGCTCGGGAGTCAGGGCGTACTTCGTGACGACGGGTCCTTGCACAGTGTACGCCAGCTCGGCGGTCACGTCGAATAGCTTGAGCGTGTCGATGAGCTTGTGGGACATCTCGCCGACGTCGCTGTGGTCGGCTGTGGAAACGGAAAGGGGATTTAGGAGGTTCACCGGCGGCAGGACGTAGGGCCCCTTGTCCTCCGGCTCGTCCTCTTCGGGCTTGGGCTCTGCGGGCTTCGGCGCCTTCTTAGCAGGCGCGGCGGCTCGGCCGGGCGCGCGGCTCGGCGGCGCAGGGGCGCGGGCTGGGGCGGGCGGCGGCATGGCCTCCTCCTCCTCTTCCTCCTCTTCGCGCTCTTCGGCCTCCCTGAGACGCCTCGCGGCCTCTTCCTTCGCGAGGCGCGCGGCCTCCTTCTCCTCGCGGATTCTTGCCTTCTCGGCCTCCTTCTCCTCTCGGGCGCGGCGCTTCTCCTCCTCGCGGATGCGCCTGGCGTCCTCGCGCGCCTTCCTGGCCGCCTCGAACGCCGCCTGCGCCTCCTCGAACTCAGGCGTGCCGGGCTGCGCGTTGCCGGGGTCGAACTTTGGCTCCGCGCCCGTCGCCCAGCGTCCGAGCGCAATGAAGAACGCCCCGATGTTGCCGGGTCCGATGGCCATCACGAGCGTGATGGCCATGAGGGAGAGCGCGAGGACGCCTGCGCCGATGTCGGAGAGCAGCGGGGCCAGGAAGCTCGTCATGATCGTCCATCCCGTGATTCCGCCGGCGTTCCCCTTGATGTTCACCCACGTGGCTGCGTTCTGAATGCCGGGCGCGTGGGACTGCATTACCTGGAGCAGGCTCGCGGCCGACACCAGGAACGCTATTCTCCAGAGGGTCTTCGCGCCGGGGCGGCGAAGGCCCGACAGCACGAGGCGGCAGCCGCCCCAGATGCAGAACAGCGGCACGATCCATATCGCAAGCCCGAATATCTTGTAGCCGTAGTACGCGAACATGTCGCCCATCGGCCCGAACCAGTTCGAGCTGGCCGCGGGCGGGGTCTGGTCCTGTGTGCGCCAGTCGTAGGTAAGCAGCGCTATGAGCGGGAAGAGCGCTATCGGGAAAAGCAGCCATCCGAGGAACCGCCTCTCCGGCGGCCTCTGGGAAGCCTGGTCCAGGTCTCTGTTTCTGTCGATCATTTCGTCGTTGTGGTGTCGATGGTTGCCGAAGTGGCCTTGTTGGTTGATGTTCCCTGCCTGATTGGCACCGCTGGAATTGCCGGAGTTTCAGGGATTGCCGGATCATCCGGGCCATCCGGAGTTTCCGGTTTTTCCGGGGCTGCCGGCGTTTCTGGAATCGCCGGCGTTTCTGCGGGTTCTGGGTTTTCTTGTACAGCTGGTGTTTCCGGGGTTGTCGGCGTTTCTGGGGCAGCTGGTGTTTCCGGGGTTGCCGGAATCTCCGGGGTTTCCAGTTTTTCCGGGGTAGCTGGCGCCTCGTTCTTTGCTTCGCTCTTCGCCTGGTTCGGCGGTTGAGGCTGGGTTATGAGCTGAAGCGCCGAGGTGTCCGTGTCTGGGTTGAGCACGGCGTATATGACGGTCGCGAGCGCAAGCGAGAGCGCCTTGAGCGCGAAGTCGCGCGTGAAGAACCTCGTAACCGACTGCACGATCGAGCGCGGGCCTTTTCTGGACTTGGGCTGCTTCATTTCTCCTCGCCTCCCTTCTCCTCGCCGCCCTTGGCGGAGAAGACCCTCTGCACGAAGTCGATCGCCTTAGTCGCGAAGCTCAGGCCGTCGTCGCTTTCCGGCATCGCCTTCACGATCCACCGCATGAGCGAGGCCTTGGCGGTCTTGCCGTAGTAGCGGTAGAGCTTGCCGTTGTGCGCGACGGACACCGTGCCGGTCTCCTCGGAGACGACGACCACCAGCGCGTCGGTCTCCTCCGAGAGGCCGACGGCGGCCCTGTGGCGCATCCCGCTGTCCGCGAGCTCCGGGTTGTTGGAGACGGGGAATATGCAGTGCGCGGACGCCAGGCGACCGTTCCTTACGATGCTTCCGCCGTCGTGGAGCGGAAGCGGCGGCGTGAAGAGGGTGCAGACAAGTTCGCGCGAGATTATGGCGTCGGTCGCGACGCCCGTGTCCTCGTAGCCGCGCAGCGAAATGCCGCGCTCGAACGCGAAGAGCGCGCCGATCCGCCGCGACGCGAGCTCCATGATGGTGTCGGCCATCAGCTGCGGCGTCGCCGCGCCGTTTGCGCGGTGCTTTGGCTTTTCGAGGTAGCCGAACGCTCCTACGGTCGCGAGTATGCGGCGGATCTCCGGCTGGAAGATGACGACCGTGGAGATGGCCAGGTAGACGAGCAGGTACTTGATGATGAGGGACAGGACGTAGAAGTGGAAGAGGAGGACGAACGCGGCCAGCAGCGAAGTGAGCAGGCCCACGCCCATGAGCGCCTGGCCGAAGCGCGAACCCCTGGCGCCCTTGAGTATCGCGTAGATCGCGAAGTACAGGATCGCGATCTGGATTATGGCCGACACTGTGCCCATTATGTTTCCGCCTCCTCCTGCTTCTTGGCCTCGGTCCCGTCCGCCTTCGGCAGTTCGCCGCCGTCCGCGGGCGCGTCGCCTGCGCCGTCCGCCGCGCCGTCGCCCGGCTCTGCCGGCGGCTCGCCCTTGACGAGGGCCTCGACGTCGCGGCCGTCCATGGTCTCGCGCTCAAGCAGGGTCTCGGCGAGCTGTTTCAGCTTGTCGGTGTTCTCGCCGAGGATGCGCTCTGCCTCGGAGTACGCGTTGTTCACGAAGGCGGTGACCTCGGCGTCTATGGCGCGCGAGGTCTCCTCGCTGAACGCGGGGGGGAGCTCCTGCGACGTGAAGGAGTTGCGCTCGCTGAACGACTGGAAGCCGAACTTCTCGCTCATGGCGTAGGAGCAGACCATCTTGCGGGCGATGTCCGTCGCCATCGCGATGTCCGCCGCCGCGCCGGTGGAGACGTCGCCGGTGTGCATCTTCTCCGCGACGCGTCCGCCGCAGAGGACGACGAGCTCGTCGAGGAACTGCGAGCGCGTCTTGCCGAGGACGTCCCTCTCCGGCAGCGACATCGTCGCGCCGAGCGCGCGCCCCCTGGGGATGATCGTCACCTTGTGGAGCGGGTCGGTGTTGGGCAGCAGGAGCTGCAGCACCGCGTGCCCGGCCTCGTGCCAGGCGGTTATCTCCCTGTCCTTCTGCGAATACCCGGCGGACTTCCTCTCCCTGCCCCATATCACCTTGTCGCGCGCCTCGTCGAGCGTCGCCATGTCGACGGCCTCGAGCTTCTTCCTGACGGCCATTAGCGCGGCCTCGTTGAGGAGGTTCGCGAGGTCCGCGCCGGAGAACCCGGGCGTCCCCCTCGCGACGCGCTTGACGTCGGCGTCCTTGGCGAACCTGATCTTCTTGCCGTGGAGGCGGAGGATCTCCTCGCGCCCCTTGAGGGTAGGAAGGTCGATTACGACCTGGCGGTCGAAGCGGCCGGGCCTGAGGAGGGCGGAGTCGAGGGTGTCGGGGCGGTTTGTCGCCGCGATGACGATCACGCCCTCGTTGGCGTCGAAGCCGTCCATCTCGACGAGCATGGTGTTGAGCGTCTGCTCGTACGCGTGGCTGCCGGTGAGCGCGCCCGCGCCGCTGCGCTTCATGCCGATGGAGTCGATCTCGTCGATGAAGACGATGCACGGCGCTCGCTTCTTCGCCTCCGAGAACATGTCGCGCATCCTGCTCGCGCCCACGCCGACGAACATCTCCTCGAAGTCGCTTCCCGACATGGCGAAGAAGGGGACCTGCGCCTCGCCCGCGATCGCCCGCGCGAGGAGCGTCTTGCCGGTCCCGGGGGGGCCGACCATGAGGATGCCCTTGGGGATCCGCCCGCCGAGCCTCTGGAAAGCCGACGGCTCCTTCAGGAACTCCACGATCTCCTGGACTTCCTCCTTGGCCTCGTCGATCCCCGCGACGTCGGAGAACGTGACCCTGCGCTTCTCCTCCTTGCCGTTGAGGAGCTTCGCGCGCGACTTGCCCATCCCGAACGGGCCGCCCTCGCCGCCCATCCTGCGCCCTATGAACCAGTAGAAGAGGAACATCATGCCGACGAAGAAGAGTATGTTCATCATCAGCGGCGAGATCGACGACGACTCGGACTTCACCTGCACCTTCACGCCCTTCTTGCGGAGGTCGTTCATCAGCTCCTCGTTCTCGCCGGGCACAAGCTCCACGCGGAAGCGCTGCCTGCCGGCGGCGTTCGCCTTCCCGTCGCCCTTGCCGCCTTCGCCTTCCGCCTTCGGGCTTTCGGGCATAATCTCGCCCTCGAGGTACGTGGTGCCCTCGTCACGGTCGGTGACGCGCTTGAGCGGCTCGACGACCCTGTTGGCCGCGAGCGCCTCGCCGAACTCGACAGCCGTGAGCTCGCGCGGCTTCGCCGTCGTCGACCTCATTCTGAAGAGCGACAGCGCAACCAGCGCGACCAGCGCGAATATGAGCCACGGCCTTGCCGAGGATTGTCCTTTCTTTTCCATATATGGGAATTATACCATAAACGCATTTAAGTATAAAGCGAAAATTTCGTTCTTCCATGCCAATAACTTTTGTAAAATTGGTCGCCAGACAGACTAAATGCAACTAGGGGCAGATTAAATGCTCCGTAGTCCGGTGAAGGTGCACTCAGTCTGCCCAGGTTGCATTTAACTGCTGCTCACAGTTGCGGGGACGGGTGTCGATCTGAGATGCCGTCCAGGCATATACTGCATTTTTGCGCCCGCTTGCGTCCGATTCGTGCCTTGCCGTATAATATTCATCGCCCCCTCGAGACAATAGTTTCCCCAGCCCATCGCGCAAGTCTCGTTTGCGGCGTAGTAAATGCGCCTGGGTGCGGGT
>Ga0310695_10007289_pt1 | contig 17723 bp, 14 predicted proteins | sample RumenRJG_04DNA_FD_203882 | JGI IMG/M metagenome (GOLD analysis project Ga0310695, IMG submission 203882) | Bovine rumen microbial communities from Lethbridge, Alberta, Canada - RJG_04 (v2) (version 2) | ecosystem: Host-associated > Mammals > Digestive system > Stomach > Rumen | place: Canada...
ATGCAGCCATTACTAAGGCAATCAAAAGGGATGTAAACTCCATTAATGGTGTAAGAGGTGCCTACGATTTAGTATTACATAATTATGGCCCAGATCAGGCAATTGGCTCTATTCATGTAGAAATTGATTCATCGATGAGTGCAGAAGAAATCCATATTTTAACTATGCAAATACAAACCCTAATTATTGAAAAATATCATGTTGTATTAACCGTAGGTATATATGCTATCGATGTTAATGAAACAGATAAATATGAGCAAATTCAAGGCATTGTTAAATCCTTTGAAGGAGCATTAGGATGCCATGGATTTTTTATAGATAACGAAAAGAAATTTATTTCCTTTGATGTTTTAGTTGATTTTAGCGTAAGGGATAAAGGAAAATTTATAGCAAATATAGAAAATAAAACAAAAGAAATATTTGAAGGCTATAATGTCAAGGTCAATTTAGATTTGAATTATAGTGATTAAATAGAATACCATAGCTCTCTATGGTATTTTTTGAGAAGAAAAGGGAAGTGATTTTTTGTGTTTCGACTATTAAGATATATGAAGAAATATTGGTATATTGCTATATTAGCACCATTATTTATGGTTATAGAGGTAGGAATGGATATGGTCTTAACCATGTACATGCAGCAAATGGTGGACAATGGTATTTCTATAGGTTCTATGGAAAATGTAATTAAATATGGCTTAATCATGATTGGCGTATTAATTCTTGGTGTAGCTGGTGGTATGCTTTCGAATGTATTTACGAATTTAAGCTGCTATAAATTTGGGAATGATTTAAGAAAGGCCGTATTCTCTAAGATTATGGATTTATCCTTAAATCAATCCGATAAATTTAAAACAGGCTCTCTAGTTACAAGAGTTACAAATGATATTACTCAAATACAAAATATGATTGCTATGTGCTTAAGAGGATTAATAAGAGCAGGATCCTTCTTTGTTTTAGGTATTATATTTACTCTAACAATCTCATTAAGATTTGGCATAGTACTTGCTATAGTATTACCTGTAGAAATCATATTAATGCTCATCTTCATGCGCTTTATATTCCCTGTATTTAAGCAAATTCAAGAAAGATTAGATAAGGTAAATAGTGTCGTACTTGAAAATGTTACAGGCTCTAGAGTGGTTAAGGCATTTTCAAAAGAGGAATATGAATATAATCGTTTCTATAATGTAAATAATGATTATACAGATAAATTATTATTCGTATCTAAAATAACTGCATTTATATCCCCATTATTAAATCTAATCGTTTATGGTGGACAAATTATTATTTATTATTTAGGTGGTACAACTATTATTGATGCTTTTAAAAAGGATATAGCACCTGAACTCATGGTTGGTCAAATCACTCAGGCGGTAACCTATATTTCTATGATTTGTATGTCCTTAATCTTCTTAGGTATGACATTTACGGTTATCGCAAGGGCCTATGCATCTGCATCTCGTATTAATGAGGTATTAGATGCTAAGGTTGAGATTGTAGATGGAGAATTAACTATAGCTGATGTTAAGGATAGCGATAGAGGAACTATAGTATTTGATCATGTTTCCTTTGGATATCCTTTGGCGAAAACGAATGTATTAAATGATTTAAATTTTAAAATTAATAGGGGTGAAACAATCGCTATTGTAGGATCTACAGGATGCGGTAAATCCTCCTTAGTCAATTTGATTGTAAGATTTTATGATACAACCGAGGGCTCCATTATGGTTTCTGGCCATAATGTAAAGGAATATAAAAAGGAAGAATTGCATAAAATGGTTGCCATATGCTTGCAAAAGGCAGAACTATTTGCAGGAACAATAGAAGAAAATATTGCCTTTGGTAATATGAATGCAACTAAAGAAGAGGTAAAAAAGGCTGCAAGAATTGCCCAGGCAGAGGAATTCATTTTAACAAAAGACTTAGGATATGATGAGCCGGTTACAGAAAAGGGTACATCCTTATCTGGTGGACAAAAACAAAGATTGTCTATAGCAAGAGCTATACTTAGAAATCCAGATATATTAATCTTTGATGATTCTACGAGTGCACTTGATTTAGTTACAGAGGCAAAGCTTTATAATGAAATGAAAAATGAGCTAAAATGTGTAACAAAAATTGTTGTTGCCCAAAGAATTGCTACCGCAAGAAATGCAGATAAAATATTAGTTTTAGATAATGGAGAAATAGAATCCTTTGGAACACATGAGGAGCTTATGGAAAAATCTATGGTTTATAAGGATATCTATTCGTCACAATTAAAGAGGGAGGATGAATAATATGGCTGAAATAAATAACTCCCGAGAAAATATAAAGAATTCAATGAAAAAGCCTGAGGTTGGAAGAGGCCCTGGCGCAAGATATGCAAGAATGAAGGAAAAGCCAAAGAATACTAAGGCAACGATAAAAAGATTAGTCAAATATTTAATGAATTCTAAGGCTTTAGTTATCCTATTACTTATTGTTGTTATTGGCTATACCGCCGCAAACCTTTATTCGAGTATTTTGATTAAGGATGTTGCCAATTCCTTAGGTGAATATAATAGTGAAACAGGACTATGGAATATAGAACCTAATATGGATTCCTTCTATTTATCCATCACCTTACTCTTAATTACCTATGTTGTATATTGCGTTTTATTGTATTTTTCTTCCCTATTTGGTGCATTTATTGCAACAAAAACAGTAAGAAAAATGAGAAATGATCTCTTTGGTAAAATTGTATATTTACCAATATCCTATCTAGATAGCCATTTCCATGGAGATTTATTATCTAGAATGACAAATGATATCGATAATGTATATAATGCGATATCATCCTCTATTACATCCTTAGTGAGCGGTGTATTAACCATCTTAGGATGCTTAGGCATTATGCTATGGCATTCTCCATTATTGACACTTGTATCTATTGCTGTACTCATATTAACCTTATTATTTGCTAAATTCATGTCGAAATATGCAAGACCACTCTTTGTGAAGCAGCAAGCTGTATTAGGTAAATTAAATACAGAAACCGAAGAAATGGTTACTGGATTTAAAACCGTTAAAACCAATAACCATGAATCCTATGCTATAGAGGAATTTGGAAAGCTAAGTGATGAATTTACACATACAGCAATTAAAGCACAAATCTTAGGCTCCTCTATGGGACCAATTATGAATTTTATTGGTAATATTGGTTATTTCTTAATTTGTATCTTTGGTTCTATATTCTTACTTAATGGAATTGGTGGAACCATTATGGGTGAGGCACTAACGATTGGTATTGTCATTATGTTCTTAACGACAAGTAAGCAATTCACAAGACCAATCAACGAAATTGCCATGCTATATTCTTCCATCATTACTGCAGTAGCAGGTGCGGAAAGAGTATTTAATGTAATGGATGAGGAAATTGAAACCTTCAATGGAAATACCGAATTTAAGGTAGATGATGTATGTGGTGAAATTGATTTTAGACATATCTATTTTGGCTATGAGCCAGAAGAAATCGTATTAAAGGATTTCAATATGCATGTTGAGGCAGGCCACAAGGTAGCCCTTGTAGGCGCAACAGGCTCAGGTAAAACGACGATTGTAAATCTATTACTTAGATATTATGACCCAAATAGTGGAGATATTATCATCGATGGAAAGAATTCTCTAGATATCTCTAAAAAGGATTTAAGAGAAGCAATCTCTATCGTACTTCAGGATCCTGTATTATTTAGTGATACTATCGAAAATAATATTAGGTATGCGAAAGAGGATGCAACAGACGAAGAAATAGATCAAGCACTAGCCTTCGCCAATTGTGATTCCTTCATAAGAAAGCTACCTGATGGAAAGAAGACCATTCTTACTGAGGGTGCAACCAATATAAGCCAAGGACAGCGCCAGCTATTAACCATTGCAAGAGCGGTTCTTGCCAATCCAAAAATCTTAATTCTAGATGAGGCTACCTCATCTGTAGATACAAGAACAGAAAAGAAGATTCAGGATGCAATGGTAAAGCTTATGCAAAATAGAACCTCTATTATCATTGCTCATAGATTATCTACCATTCAGGATGCAAACCGTATTGTAGTATTAGATCATGGTCATGTGGTTGAAGAGGGTACACATAAGGAATTATTAAGCCATGATGGCGTTTATAAAAAGCTATACGATACGCAGTTTAAGGGTTTAAATACATAATTGGACTACAGATATGGACAAACACTATATCTGTTTTTCATAGAAATACATTTGTTTTTGTGTAAAGGATTTCATATTGAAAAGAATATAAAAAAAAGATATACTTAAAGCAAGTTGAAAAAGAGGTGTTTTGAAATGAAATTAGGTCTATTTGGATATGGTACTATAGGTAGAGGAGTATATACCCTAGTAGAGGGATTAGAAAAATCCTATGATGTTACCATAAAGAAGGTATTTGATTTACCAATTAAGAAAGAACAGCTTAAGGAAAAGCTAGTTATAAATATAGAAGATATTATTAACGATGATGAAATTCAATGTGTTGTTGAGGTATTAGGTGGGCATGATGTTCCATATGAAGTCATTACAGGCTGCTTAAAAAAGGGTAAAAGTGTAATTACTGCAAATAAGGAGGTTGTATCCAATCACCTTGAGGAATTCATTACTTTAGCACATGAGAATCATTGCTATTTCTGCTTTGAGGCATCTGCAGGTGGAGGAATTCCAGTTCTTAGAGCCTTAATTGATAATTTAAAGGTTAATGAGGTTAATGATATTTTTGCTATATTAAATGGAACAACAAATTATATTTTAACTCGTATGGATGAGGATAACCTATCCTTTGATGATGCATTATTCCTAGCAAAGAAGAATGGCTTTGCAGAGGCTAACCCTACTGCAGATTTAGAGGGCTTAGATATTGTAAGAAAGATTAATATTATTTCTTCCTTAGCATTTAAGGGTAATATTAAAAATGAGGATATTTATCATTATGGTATTACAGGAGTAAATAAAGAAATCCTAGATAGTATTAAAAGGGAAGGCTATGCATTAAAATTTGTTGCATCCTCATCAAAAAATGATGAGAATGAAGCCTTCATTCGAGTAGAGCCTACTATGGTTCCACTAAATCACCCATTCGCAGCTGTAAAGAATGAATTTAATGCTGTATTATTCACAGGCTCTACGAATGGTGATTTAATGTTTTATGGTAAGGGCGCAGGATCTATTCCTACTGCTACAGCAATTGTAGCGGATTTAGTTTCTATTTTAGAGAATAGAGCTTATATCGATTATAGAAATCAAAATGATTTAAAGGTAAATCAATGCAAGAGAAATCCATTCAAATATTTCATCTTTGCTAAGGATGGATCTTATGTAATTAAAGAAGAAGTAAGCGATGAGGAATTACTAGCTGCAAGCTTCTATGCAAGAGTAATTTAATAGACAAAATCATACTTTTTTCGAAAAAACGATACTATTTTTTAGATATCGTTTTTTTTCTTTATTTGCCTATAAAATCTGTGTTATAATTTAAGTATGCAAAAACGCTTGCACAAATCGGTAAAACCGATACATAAAAAGGAGGACTTATGAAAAAATTATTTTCTATTTTTTTCTTGTCAGTCTTAGCCTTCTTGGCTTTCCTAGGAATTGGACTTAGTGGAGGTGGCTTCATGAATGTCTATGCCGAAGGAGAAGAACCACAGGGTGTAGTCTTCCACTACACTAGAGCGGATGAGGATTATTCCACGTATAACGCTTTATGGGTTTGGCCAAAGGGTGGAGATGGACATGAATACGCCTTAAGTGAAACCGATAGCTACGGTAGATTCGTAAAAATCGATATGAACCTTAAGGGTGTAGCTTCAGTTGGATTTATTGTTAAGAAGCAGGGTTCTTGGGATTACAAGGACGCTGGCGGAAGTGACCGTTATGCAGATTTTGCTGTTCTTAACTTAGATACTGAAGGATATTATCATGTATATTTAGTTGGAGGAGATGTTAATATTTATACTTCAGGTGATTTAGCTATTTCAGATGGTATTTCTAATTTCTCCGTTGATTTAGTTGACGGTGTATATTACCTATCATTCTTATTAACTACCAAGTGTACAACTTGGAAAATCACAAAGAATGGTACTCTTGTTGTTGATTCAACAAGTGCACTTACTGATGAAAATTTCATTTCATCAGCCGACGACATTTTAAAGAAGGCAACCTATAAGCTAGGTACAGAAATGCCAAGCTTCGAGGATCTTCTTACTCTTACTGTTGACTTCCCTGATGAGAAGACATTAACACAGAATGCAAACATGGCATCTTTATATAATACAGATGCATTTGTTGAAAACTATACATATGATGGCAAGTTAGGTGCAATTTATTCAGCAACATCTACTACATTCCGTGTATGGACTCCATTATCTACTGCTATGAAGGTTAGAGTATATGATAATGGTACTCCTGTTGAAGTCGATGCAGAAAAGGGTAATGATACATTTAAAGAATACGATATGAATCGTGGAGAAAAGGGTACTTGGGAGGCTACAGTACCTGGCGATTTAGATGGTAAGTACTATACTTATGTAGTTACAAACTATAAGTATACTGATAGAGAAATTGTTGACCCATATGCAAAGTCTACTGGTGTTAATGGTAGAAGAGGTATGGTAGTTAATTTCGATAAGGTTAACCAAGAACTTGGCTGGGATTCCTTCAATATTAATGAATATAATCCAACAAACCTTACTGTATATGAAACACACATTGCTGATTTAACTTCTTCATCTACATGGGGTGGAGATGCTGCCTTAGCAAAGACATATAAGGGATTCTATCAGGAGGGTACAACATACACTGCTGATGGTAAGACCGTTAAGACAGGCTTCGATCACATTAAGGAGCTTGGTGTTAATGCTGTTCAAATCATTCCTATTTTTGATTCTGATAATGATGAAGTTAATCGTACATTTAACTGGGGCTATAACCCATTAAACTACAACGCATTAGATGGTTCTTATTCTACAAATCCATATGATGGATATGAAAAGATTCGCGAATTCAAGACTTTAGTTAAGAAGTATACATCTGCAGGTATCAATATCATCATGGACGTTGTATACAACCATATGATGTATGCAGAAGGCTCTAATTTTGATGTATTAATGCCTTACTATTATTTCAGATATACTTCATCAGGTATGCCATCTAATGGTTCTGGTTGTGGTAATGAAACTGCATCAAATATGCCAATGTTCCGTAAATTCATGATTGATTCTACTGAATTCTGGGCTAAGGAATACAAGCTTGGTGGATTCCGTTTCGACTTAATGGGCTTACATGATCTCGAAACAATGAATAAGCTAAGTGAGAACCTACATGACAATGTAAGTGAATATGTAGTTGTATATGGCGAGCCTTGGGCTGGTGGTACACCTGCATATGACACAAACTTACTTGCATACCAGTCCAATATCTTAAAGTATACAGAATATGGATGCTTCAATGATAAGATTAGAGATGCCTTAATTAAGGGTGGTTTATCTAGCGATAACGCAAAGGGCTGGGTAACTGGTGGTATTTCTTATTCTCAGTGTACTGTAATTAAGGATCAAAATACCTTTGAAAAGGCAGTAGATAGATTAGAAATCTATATTAAGAAGAATGGTGAATATATTAGAGTTAATAAGGAAGATGGTTATATAGCTGGTAAGATTTATTTCCAGAAACAATCCTCTACATTAAACGCAAATGAGCTTAAGGAGCTTGCAAGTGGTATTTCAGGCTTCATTAAGGAGTCACCAGAATGCAATAAGCCATGGCAGACATTAACTTATGTAACTTGCCATGATAATTACACTTTAGTTGACCGTATTGCTGCGGCTGGTATTACAGATAAGGAATTATCTAAGAAGATGGCAATGCTTGCAAACTCAGTAGTATTTACATCTCAGGGTATTTCCTTCATGCTAGCTGGTGAAGAATTCTTAAGAACTAAGGGTGGAGATAAGAACTCTTATTCATCATCCTATAAGGTAAATGAATTAGATTATGCTTTAAAGGTTACAAACTATGATATGTTTGAAAACTATCAGAAGCTAATTGCTTTAAAGCATAAGGAAGGCTTATTTGGTCAAACAACTGTTGAAGCTTGTAAGGATATCAAGGATAAGCTATTCATTTCTGAAGATACATCTATGATTACTTATAAGATTAGATGTACTGAGAATGGCAAGCTTATGGAATACTATGTAATCCATGTAAATGGCTTAGGTGAGGATAAGGATCATGTTGCTGATTTAAGCGGTTATTCCTTATATCTTGATACTTTAAATACTGGCGTTGAATTATCAGATAGCTATCAGCTACAGCATTATCAAACTATTGTTGCATACCGCGAGGCTGATTTATCAGAGGCTGATATTTCAACGGAGCAGGCTAAGGCTGGTGCAGTAGTTACAGATACATTCAATAAGGCTAAGGAAAAGAATTCATCTGCAACATTCTTTGTTGGTCAGACTAAGATTGAATTCAACAATGCAGCTGTAGGCGAAATCGCTGGTAAGGATGTTAAGCTTTATGTAAATAAGAATACTCCAAACGTTGATGGTGCAGCTTACGTTATAGATTTAGAGCTTGAGGGTGCTACATTTGCTTCAGGCGAGGCAAAGGTATCCTTCAGATATGATGTACCAGAAGGACAGAGCGTTAAGGTATACTACATCAATGAAAATGGTGCAAAGGTAGATGTAAATGCTACATATGAAAATGGCAAGATTACATTCACTACAACTCACTTCAGCACTTATGCAGTATTCCTTGAGGCAGCACCTCAGGGTGGATTACCTGCAGGCGCAATCGTAGCAATCATTATTGGTTCTATTACATTATTAGCTGTTGCAGGCTTCTGTGTATACTATTTCTTACTACGTAAGAGAAGCGCATAAAATTTAATGAAATCGATTAGGCTCTATCGCAAGATGGAGCTTTTTCTTTTTTTATTCCCAACATACCAACCAAATAATTTATGGATACCAAATAGTACTGTTTTCTTTAAATTTAATAACTTTTATTGTATAATAAAACCTGATATGGAGTGATATTTATGAATCTAAAGAATTTTATTACCTTTGAGGGTGGAGAATGTAGTGGAAAGACTACAGTAATTAATTCTATAAAGGCTTTATTTGATGAATTAGGAATTGAGTATATTTCTACAAGAGAGCCCGGCGGAATTAAAATTGCAGAGCAAATTAGAAATATTATTTTAGATATTAATAATAAAGAAATGACATCGGAAACAGAAACCTTACTTTATGCTGCAGCAAGAATGCAGCATTTATCTGAAAGAGTAATACCAGCTCTAAAGGAAGGTAAGATCGTTTTATGCGATAGATTCTTAGATTCAAGTTTAGCTTATCAAGGCTATGCTAGAGGCATTGGAATGGATAATGTATTAAAGGCCAATAGCTTTGCTTTAGATAAATTACCGGATTTAACGATCTTTATTGATGTAACACCAGATGTTGCACTTAAAAGATTATCGGGAAGAGACAAGCAGGACCGATTAGATTTAGAGGAAATGGATTTCCATAAAAGAGTTTATGAGGGATATCATAAGGTAATGGAAATGTATCCAGATAGAGTTGTAAGAATTGATGGAAATAAGTCCTTAGAGGAAGTTACAAAGGATTGTATAAATAAGGTTTTAGATTATCTAAAATTAAAGGTGTAATATGAATGTTAAAAGAGCAGTAGAAAATCAAATGGGTATCTTTAATATGTTAAAAATGGCCAAAAGCCAAAACCGTATGTCCCATGCATATTTATTTTATGGTGAGGAAGGTACGGGCAAAAAGGAAATGGCATATGCCTTAGCCTGTCTTTTGTACTGCCCTAATGGAGGAGATTTAACCTGCCCTGTATGTAAAACTATATTAGATAATAATCACATGAATGTAGATTATATTGGTATAGAACAAAATAAAAGTAAAATCTCCAAAGAGCAAATTACCAATTTGCAGGATGAATTTTCTAAAACAAGTTTAGTTGAGGGTACAAGAATCTATATTATTGATGGTATAGATACTGCATCAAGCCAAGCCCAAAATAGCTTACTTAAGTTCATTGAGGAGCCTATCAATCAAACACCTACAGTAGGTATCTTTTTAGCGAAGGAATTACCGAATGTAGTTAATACGATTCAATCGAGATGTATCCTAGAGCATTTCCCCTCTATTCCAAAGGAAAAGGAAATTAAAGTATTAGAGGATGAGGGTCTATCTAGTATAGATGCAAGGCTTGCATCCATACTTACGAATGATATTGATGAGGCCTTAGGTTTGGTACTTAATATTGATAAGGATTTAAATGAAGAGCTAATGAAGGATAATTCCTATATCTCTTTAAATGAGTCCAATCATGATAAGGCAGAGGCAAATTTAAAAATAGAGGCTGAAAAGCTTCTAGAGCCATCTAAGGATTATCATGCAGTAAAGGAAATCTTCTTAGAAATGCTTAAGCTTAAAAATGAAAAAATGGCTGTTATGTTTTTTACAAAATATGTTAATGTATTTCAAGAAGTAGAAAGAATGAATATATTACTAAGCTTTACGATTACATTTTTAGAGGATGTTCTATTCCATTATGAGAATCCTATTTTATCTCCTCTTAAGGAAGAGATTATAGAATATTCTAAGAAGCATGGGAAAAAGGTAGAGGATACCTTAGAGGCATGCTTGATTCTATCCAAAAATTTAAGCTACAACGTTTTACCAAAAAATATATTTCATTCTCTATTATTAAAATTCATTTAATTTGAAATATTTTGGTAAAATAATATATAATGATATTAAAGGTTTATGGTGATTGTATGAAAGTAACCAAGGTACAATTTAAGCCTCTTGGTAAAAGATATTTCTTTGGTATTTCCGATTTGGATTTAAAGGATAAAACTCCAGTAGTAGTAAATACAATACGTGGTATTGAAATGGGCTACTGTGTAGGAGATCCCTTTGAATTAGATCCAAATGAAGAAATTCCAGAGCTAAAGGATGTTGTAAGAATTGCAACAGAAGAGGATTTAAAAAATTATAAAAGAAATAAAGAGCTAGAACCAGATGTTGTTTTAAAAACTAAGGAATTTTCCAAAAAGGAAAATCTTGAAATGAAGGTTCTAGAAGCAGAATATACGCTAGATCAAGCGAAGCTTATTATCTATTTTGAAAGTGAAGGTAGAGTAGATTTCCGTGAATTAGTTAAGGACTTAGCTGAAATCTACCATACGAGAATTGAGCTTCGTCAGGTTGGAAGCAGAGATGGCGCTAAGGTATTTGGTGGAATTGGCCCTTGCGGATTAATTGTTTGCTGCCAAACCTTCATTACGCAGTTTGATAATGTTTCTGTAAAAATGGCTAAGAACCAAAACTTATCCTTAAACCCAGTAAAGATTAGTGGTAATTGTGGAAAGCTATTATGCTGTATCAATTACGAAAATGAGCTTTATACGGAATTAAGAAAGGATGCTCCAGATATTGGAGATATCGTCATTACCCCTGAGGGTGAGGCTAAGGTATTAACCTGTGATGTATTAAATAGAAATCTAAAGGTAAAATACATTGGAGAGGATAATAAATTTGGCTATTTTAAGCTTGATGAGGTAAAGTTTACTCCATCTAAGGAAAAGAAGAAAAAGAAAGAAATTGAGGAAGATTTCGATGCCAGTGGTCTTGAATGAGTTACTCGGTAGAGAGCTTATAAAAATATATCAAGATACCGATTCCTTCAATTTTTCTATTGATTCTATGCTGTTATCTGATTTTGTATCTATTACAGCTAGATGCAAAAGAATATGTGATCTTTGTACAGGTAATGCACCCATTCCCCTATATTTATCCTTAAGAACAAAGGCAAGTATTATAGGTGTTGAGGTACAAGAAAATTCCTATAAGCTAGCTATAGATTCTGTTAAAATCAATCATCTAGAGGATCAAATTGAAATTATTCATGATAATTTAATTGGTATTTCAGATAAAATTGGTAAATCGAAATTTGATTGTGTAACGGTAAATCCACCCTTCTTTAAGGTTGGAAATCATCAAATTAATCCAAGTGATAGTAAGGCTATTGCACGTCATGAAATATTAGCTACTCTAGAGGATATTATAAAGGAAGCATCTAGCCTATTAAACACAAGAGGAAGGCTTGCAATAGTACATAGACCAGAAAGATTACCTGAAATCTTTGAATTATTTAATAAATATCATATTGAGCCTAAAAGGCTTAGACTCGTATACCCTAAAATGGGTATGGAGGTTAATCATATATTGATTGAGGGAATCAAGGATGGAAGTCCTGATGGCTTAAGAATTGAGCCACCACTATATGTATATAAAAGTGATAATACTTGGACCGATGAGGTTCTAAAAATATATAATTTTACAAAGGAGTGAGTATTATGTTTTTAAGTTTATTAAACAAGAAGGAAATGCTAAAATTCTTAGATTTAGCAATCTACATGGTAGACATTGATGGTGAGCCTACAGATGTAGAAAAAAGAGTATTAACAAAAATGATTGCAGAGCTTGACGCTGTAAAGGATGAATTCTCCTTCCGTTTAGCTGATACAGTTGAAAATACAATTAATTTCTTCCAATCTGCAAATCAAGTTGTTAGAAATGTTGTATATTTAAATTTAGTAACCATTTCTATGGAGGATGATTTATATAACACAAGTGAATTATTATTCCTAGAAAAGATTCAAAAGGTATTTGAAATTAGTGCAGAAAAGAGAAGAGAATTAATCTCTATTGTTTACGCAGAGCGTGATTTAAGAGAAAAGGCAATTCGTATTATTAAAAACTAATGAGAACTAGAAGCTTTGATCATAATAAAGGCATTCTATATCTTGTCGCAACACCTATAGGAAATCTATCAGATTTTTCCTTTCGTGCTGTAGAAACATTAAAACTCGTAGATAAAATATATGCAGAGGACACAAGAAATTCTATAGTTCTTTTAAAGCATTATAATATAGAAACTAAGCTTGAAAGCTATCATGAATTTAGCCAAGACGAAAAGACTTTATCTATTGTTAAGGAAGTAGAGGATGGCATGAATATTGCCCTCATTTCGGATGCAGGCTTACCTGTCATTTCTGATCCAGGCTATAAGGTTGTTTTGGAAGCAAGAAAAAGAGGGCTTCCCATTTCAACCATTCCCGGGGCTTCCGCTGGAATTAGTGCTTTAATTGCCTCAGGTCTTGCTCCTATGCCATATACCTTCTATGGCTTTTTAGATTCGAAAAAAACAAAGAGAGTGTCTGAATTAAATGAATTAAAATATATCCCACATACGATTATTTTCTATGAGGCTCCTCATAGAATAAAGGATACATTAGAGGATATGCTAGAGGTTTTTGGTAATAGAAATATTTGTCTTGCAAGAGAATTGACCAAAACCTTTGAGGAATATATTAATGGCACAATAGAGGATGTATTAGAGATTGAGGGATTAAAAGGAGAAATGGTTCTTATTGTAGAAGGCTATAAGGATTCCAATTCTATGGATGGTAATCCATTTGAAAAGATTGATGAATTGATTCATTTAGGCTATAAGCCAAATGAAGCTATTAAAGAAGCATCAAAGCTTTTTAATATGGATAGAAGAGCTTTATATAAGGACTATTTAGAATATAAGAATCGGAAGTAAGAAGTATGGTTTACAGTGAAGAATATACAAATTTAGATGGCGATAACGTCTTTAAAGAAATAACATATGATGAATTTATGGATATGTTTGAGCACCTTGAAACAGGTATAGTATTGCTTGGTGGTGCTTGGTGCAAAAATGCTCAAATTATAGTTCCTTACGCAAATACTCTAGCAAAGAAAAAGGGATTAGATGTAATCTATAATTTTGATTTAAAATATGAAAATGAGCTAGGACGCCAGGGGGATTTAAGAACTGGTACAAGCCTAGATCACAGAATGGAATATTTTAATATTGCAGGAAAAACCGGAATTCAAAGTGATACTGTTGTAGAAAATACAATGATGCCAAGAATTCCATCACCAACATTTATTGCTATTAAAAATGGAGCAACCGTTGGTTATTTTACAGCAAAATATATTAAAGATGAAACGACCGAGAAGCTAGAATTATCTAGTGAGGATATGCTAGATTTTGCAGTTAAATTTACAGAACTTGTAGATTTAATTAAGGGCGATAATAGATTTGATATTTAAGAATTAGTTTACCTAAGGATTCTTGGGTAAGCTTTTTTAAATGTTGCTATGGTTTTGAAAAAGATTAAGTAATCTTTTTTTAAATACAATTCTTTGAATAAATGCAAAATGGAGTATTAATTATGAGCGATGAATTATTAGAACCAAGAAGTGCTTATTATAAACTTTATAAAGATAAATATCATCAAAGTGTAATCGATTATTTCAATGATTTAGTAAAAAAATCTGGAATTAACATTGAAGAAAATAGAAGCACCGTAAATGGGTATTATAACGAGATTAATAATTGCAATAAATTAAAAAAGAATAAAGGGAAAAATACGGCCTTAAAGTCATTTTTAACTTTTATGATAATAGTATCCTTTATTGCAGCAACAATATTCATTGTAGTTGGCATCAACAATTTAAGCTTTTTGGTTTATTCTATCCTTATAGCTCTTGCATTAATTAGTGGGTCCATTGGCTTTATCATTTTAATTGTAAAAGTTGTTGATAAAAGAATTAAAGGATTAAGCAAAGAAATAGTGGAAAAAGAAAAGGAAATTCAAATTCTATTAGATACTGCATGGAAACAAATGAATTCATTAAATGTTTTATTTGATTGGAATATTCCAGCAAAAATTATTAATTCTAATCAAGATTTAATTAAAATGGATGAAAATCTTGATGGAGATAAATATGTTTATTTAGTGGAAAAATATGGTCTTCATGATAATAGTGATCCGAATAAATCATGCTTATTATGCCAATCCGGGTCGATTTTGGGAAACCCATTTTTGCTTTGTAAGGAGTTAAAACAAGATTGGTACACTCATACATATGAAGGCTCTATTACAATTCATTGGACAACTACAGTTCATACGAAAGATGGAACAACAACGGTTCATCACACTCAAGTATTAACTGCACATGTTTATAAACCAGCACCATATTACTCCACTCAAACGTATTTGGTCTATGGAAATGATGCAGCCCCAGATTTGATATTTTCAAGGGCTCCTTCAGGAGTATCTGGATGCGATGAAAAGAAAATTAATAAAATTGTAAAGAATAAAGCAAAAGAATTAGACAAAAGAGCAAGAAAAGAATTAATGGATGATAATATTAATACAAACTATACAAGATTTGGTGATGATGAATTTGAAGTATTGTTTGGAGGAATAAATAGAAATCATGAGGTACAATTTAATTTACTTTTCACGCCTCTTGCAAGAAAGAATTTATTAGATATTATAAAAAACAAAGAACCATTTGGCGATGATTTTTATTTCAGCAAGGAAAAGAAATTAAACTTTATTAAAACGAATCATTCACAAACTTTTGATTATGATGCAAATCCTAGAAGATTTATGGGATTTGATTTTGATGAAATACAAAAAGAGTTTATATCATATAATGATGATTATTTCAAAAACTTTTTCTTTGAATTAGCACCAATTTTATCCATCCCGATTTATCAACAGCAAAAGCCAAGAGAGTATATTTATAAGACCACTTTTAAGCCGAATATGTCTTTATATGAAGATGAAGTTATTGCCAATAAGTTTAATATTGATTTATTACAACCTGAAGGTGCAAAAACACATTCCATATTAAAAGCTAAATATGAGTCTAAATTAGGAAAAACAGATAAGGTTAAAATAATTGCCTATTCTTTTGATACTATAGAACATGTTGATGTTGTTTCTGTGTACGGTGGAGATGGAAGATATCATAATGTTCCTGTTTCATGGAAAGAGTATATTCCGATTGAAAAACACTCACATATGGTTATCCAAAAGAAAAATTCGACAAGATTGGATTACTTAAAGATATTTGACAAAGATATATTTAAAAACTGTGTTTCGAATATATCTAATTCAGGTGAAAATCGATTTGAAAGAAATATATTTAGTATATTAGTTGATGATAAAAATATTACAGAAGAGAATTTAAAAGAGCTTAATAAGGTCTTTGGAGAAAACAAGAGTGATTCATCCACATTAGCAAGCAATATAGATAAGATTGAAGAAATACTGAAAAATAATGAAATTTAAAAATAAAAGTTGTAAAATATTAGTAAGAGTTTAAACAAAATAGAAAAGGAGATTTAATTATGGCAAACGTATTAGATGAAGAAACAGGACCAATCAGAGAAGAAGGCAGAGAAATTAATGTTATAGCAAAGCAAATCCCTGTAAAAGTTGGTGTTGGCTCAACAATTTTCCAAGTTATTTTATGGGTGCTTGGAATCATTCCAGGAATTATTTTTACAATTATGAAGGTTAAAGCTGGTGCTTATTTAAGGCAACTTGAACAAAAGATTCAACACGATGCATCACAAATAGATAATTATTTAGAACAAAGGGTTATCATTTTACAAAATCTTGTAAAATTAGTTGATAAGGCAGTAACTTTAGATAAAGAAACCTTTATTGCCATTGCAGAAGCAAGAACTGGCAAAACATCTTCAGTCAATTTATCAGACGAAGAAAGAATCAATTTAGGTACAAAAGCAGATAGTATTAACAGTAAATTAAATATTACAATTGAAAATTATCCAGAATTAAAGAGTCATCATGAAATCTCTGATGCAATCCAGCAAAATTCTTACTTACAGAAGGAGATAACTGCTGCAAGAGAAGCATATAATAATTCTGTATTAATGTGGAATAAAGAGATTCAAGTATGGCCTACAAAGATGATTGTTGCTGCAAAAGCTGGATATACAACTCGTATTCCATTTATTGTATCAAAAGAAGTTAAAGAAAAGGCAAGAGAAGTATTTTTTTAAAGATTCCTTATTAGATATCTATTTTAGTAAGGCCAATATACTGAATTATTTAAGAATTAGCTTACCTGAGGATTCTTGGGTAAGCTTTTTTTTATTTGTAATAGAAAAACAAGACAAAATAATATAAAATGATATTAAAGAAAACTATTTTAAAAGAGGATATTATGATTACAAAGGATTATTTACCAAATCATCCAGAAATTGAACTATATCAGGATGATACTATGCTAAGAATTAATACTGATACCATGGTATTAGGTGAATTTTTAAATATATATAGAAATGATATTGTTCTAGATATGGGAACAAATCAGGGTGCACTATTACTCTATGCTAATTTATTTCACCCAAAGAAATTAATTGGTCTTGAAATTAACCCTGAAGGTGTTTCCTTAGCCAAAAAAAATATGGAATTAAACCACATTGAAAATGCAGAAATTATTTGTGGAAATATTATTACCTATAAAAATGATCCAGTCGATGTAATTATATGTAATCCTCCTTATTTCAAAACAAAAGAGGATAATAAAGGAGTAAATAATTTTAAAGCGATCGCTAAGCATGAAGGAGAATTAACCCTAAAGCTTTTAATTGATTCTATTGAAAGAAATTTAAAGGATAATGGTACACTTTATTTCTTGTTTTTATCGTAAGCGTCAAAAATAAAACGGATTTAATACCATCCTCCATCTAACATATAATTATGTTACAGGAGGATATCAAAATGAAATATACATTGGAAA
>Ga0310695_10007295_pt1 | contig 17717 bp, 5 predicted proteins | sample RumenRJG_04DNA_FD_203882 | JGI IMG/M metagenome (GOLD analysis project Ga0310695, IMG submission 203882) | Bovine rumen microbial communities from Lethbridge, Alberta, Canada - RJG_04 (v2) (version 2) | ecosystem: Host-associated > Mammals > Digestive system > Stomach > Rumen | place: Canada...
TTATCATGATCTGGTTTTAAAGACAGCTGAAAAAGAACTGGGCAGTCTGAGACTTATTGTTGTTCCGGAACGCTGCTACAAGCAGAAGGCGATTACCGAAGGTCTCAAGATCTGGGGTCCAAGCGTGCAGCTGTATACACTGAGAAGTGAAACTAACTGGGGTGTCGGTGATTTTTCCGATCTTGCGGATCTGATTTCCAATCTTGCAAACTGGGGTGCCGGTTTTATCGGTTTGAATCCTATTCATGCGCTGTATCCGGCAAATCCGGAAGCGGCAAGTCCTTATTCTCCTTCTTCAAGAAGATGGATAAATGAAATCTATATCGATGTTGAAGCCGTACCTGAATTAAAGAATTCAAAGAAGGCTCAGAACATGATCAAGGATGCAGGTTTCCAGGCTGAACTCGCAGAGCTGCGCGCCAAGGAATATGTTGACTATGCCGGCGTAATGAAGAAGAAAATCGCCGTTCTGAAGCAGATTTATGCCGACAGCCCGCTTCACAAGGATCAGAGTTCAGATCGCGCCAGATCGTTTGCGGAATTCGTAAAGGAAGGCGGCGACAGCCTCGATCAGCTTGCAGTATACAATGCAATTCAGGCTTCATATTATGAAAAGGGCAAGGAAGCGTGGGGATGGCCTTCAGAATTATGGGAAGACAAATACAAAACATACCAGTCTCCTGCAGTTAAAGAATGGGCCAAGAAACACGAAGCCGATGTTAACTTCTACAAATATCTGCAGTTCCTTGCAGATGAACAGCTGGAAAATGCAAATGCAACCGCCAAGCAATCCGGAATGGCTGTAGGCATTTACCGTGACCTTGCTGTTGGTGTATCCGAAGGTTCGGCAGAAATCTGGAGCAATGCCGAGATCTACTGTCCGAAGGCTTCTGTAGGTGCTCCTCCTGATGTTCTCGGTCCTAACGGTCAGAACTGGGGTCTCCCTCCGATGGATCCTAACAAGCTGTACCGCGATAAATATCAGCCTATTATCGATCTGTTCCGTTCAAACATGAAATCATGCGGTTCGCTCCGTATCGACCATGCCATGTCTCTGCTGAGATTGTGGTGGGTTCCTCCTAAGGCTGAAGCTTCAAAGGGAGCATACATCGAATACAATGTAAACGACATGATCGGTATTCTTGCTCTTGAATCAGTTCGCAATCACTGTCTGATCATCGGCGAGGATCTGGGTACTGTTCCTGATATCATGAAGAAACTGCTTCCTCAGAGCGGTATTCATTCATATAAGATTTTCTTCTATGAAAAGAACAAGAAGGATCAGGGATACTATTCGCCTAAGGATTATCCTGCACAGGCAATGTCCGCACTGACCACTCACGATATGCCGACACTTCGCGGCTGGTGGCACTGCGAGGATCTGAAGCTCGGCCGCAAACTCGGTGTTTACAAGACCGACGAAGTTCGCGATGCATTAATGTATGACCGTCTGGTTGATAAACAGCGCATTCTTGACAGTTTGAACTGGCACGGCGTGCTTCCTGACTATGTAAACCGCAATGCTCTGTACTGCGGTATGGATCAGGGTCTGAATTTCGCAATGCAGATTCACATGTGCAACGGTTCATGCGCATTGTTCAGCACTCAGCTTGAAGACTGGCTAGAGATGGAAAAGCCTGTAAATATTCCTGGTACCAGCACCGAGTATCCGAACTGGAGAAGAAAGTTAAGCAAGAATATCAATGAGATTTTTGCAGATCCGAAACTCCATGAGCTGGCAATGAAGATGTCCGAAGCCCGCAGAAATGCAAGTCAGCAGGGCTAAGAAAAATTTGATATCAATTTAAAATAAGGTAGGTTGGATGGTATATAACGCCATCCGACCGTTCCAATTACAAAAAAAAGGAAAAACGTATGCTAATAGATAATTTGTTGGGCGCTAGACTCAATAATCCTTTTGACGAGTTAGGATTAGTTAAAAACTCTGAGGGCGGATATGTTTTGAGAGCATGGCTGCCGTACTCTAAGAAAGTTGTTGTAAGAGATTTGGCCAATACCAGAGACATTGCAGCAATGGAATGTGTTCATAAAGACGGTTTGTACGAAGCCAAGTTTCCTGATCTTAAAGAACCTTTCAATTATTCTTTCAATGTTTCATATCCTGATGCTGTTGTTAATGTAATTGATCCTTATCAGTTCCATGACGAGGCATTTGCCGGTCTTGCCGAAATGAAACTTGATGCGGCAAATTTATACCGTACCCTCGGAGCCCACATTGTTGAACTGAATATTAACGGTGTAACAGTCAAGGGTGTTAAGTTTGCAGTTTATGCTCCTTCTGCAACTTCAGTTAGTCTGATTGGCGATTTCAATTTCTGGGATGGACGCCGTCATCCTATGCAGAGAAGTCTTGACGGTCACTGGGTGCTGTTCGTACCTGGAATGAAGGCCGGAGACCGCTATAAATATGAATTGAAAGATCCTCTCGGAAACCGTTTGCCTCACAAAGCCGACCCTGTTGGATTCTATGCAGAACAGTATCCTTCATTTGCTTCTGTTGTTTATGACCACAGCAAATACCGCTGGAATGATTCAGAATGGATCAAGTCTCAGCTCAACAATAAATTGGAACAGCCTATTTCCATTTACGAAATGCATTTTGCTTCCTGGAAGCGCAATGCTGAAAACTATTCTCCAAGCTACCGTGAAATGGCGGATGAACTGATTCCATACCTGAAGAAGATGGGTTATACCCATGTTGAATTCATGCCTATGAGTGAACATCCGTTCTCAGGTTCATGGGGATATCAGCCGGTAGGTTTGTTCTCTCCTACAAGCCGTTTCGGTTCTGCAGACGATTTCAAATATCTGGTAGATCAGCTGCACCAGAACAATATCGGTATCATCCTTGACTGGGTTCCTGCTCACTTCCCGACAGACTCTCACGGTCTGGCAAGATTTGACGGTACTCCGCTTTATGAATATGAAGATCCTCGCAGAGGATGGCATCCTGACTGGAATTCATACATCTATGATTTCGGTAGAGACACAGTTCGCCAGTTCCTTGTTGCAAGCGCATTGATCTGGATGGACTACTATCATATCGACGGTCTGCGTGTTGATGCTGTTGCTTCAATGCTGTACTGGGATTACTCAAGAAAGGACGGTGAATGGATCCCTAATATTCACGGTGGCAACCATAACTATGAAGCTATCAGTTTATTACGCTGGTTCAATGAAGAGGTTTACAAGAGATATCCTCATGCAATGACAATTGCAGAAGAATCAACTGCATTTGCCGGTGTTTCCCGTCCTACCTTCATGGGCGGTCTGGGATTCGGCTTCAAGTGGAACATGGGATGGATGCACGATACTCTTGAATACATGAGTCTTGATCCTATCTACCGTCAGTATCACCACAGTGAAATGACCTTCTCCATGATTTATGCATACGATGAAAACTTCATCCTTTCAATTTCTCATGACGAGGTTGTGCACGGCAAGCATTCATTGCTTTACAAGATGCCTGGCGACGAATGGCAGCAGGCTGCCAACATGAGAGCTTACCTTGCATATATGTATGCACATCCTGGTAAGAAACTTAACTTCATGGGTTCTGAATTTGCTCAGACAAGAGAATGGGATCATGACGGTCAGCTTGAATGGTGGTTACTGCAGTTCGACAAGCATAAGGGAATGCAGAAGATGATTCAGGATCTGAATAACTTCTACCGTTCAGAACCTGCATTATATGATGCCGATTATGACAAGTCCGGATTTGAATGGCTTGACTACGGTGATTATCAGAGAAGTATTTTCGCTATGATGAGACATAACAAGGATCATACCAGTCATATTGTTTCCATTTCAAATATGACTCCTGCTCCTCGTGACGGTTACAGAGTTGGTGTTCCATTCCCAGGCAAGTACAAGATTGTATTCAACTCCGACAGCAAGTACTACTGGGGCGGTGATTACAATACCGGCGCTGATATTGTTACAGCTGAAGAAATTGAATGTACTGGCAAACCTCAGTCCATCTGCTTCAATTTACCTCCGCTGGCAACTGTATACCTGAAGAAAATTGAAGATTAGTTATCCATAGTTTAAATCCTTAATTTAAACTTTTTAAAAGGTCTGCTGAAATGCAGATCTTTTTTTATGCCTGTCAAAAAGCAAGATATTTACAGTTGACGATCGGATCTGGTACGGGATAATAGCGTTTACAGGCATCCATAAAGAACTTAATGAACTGTTCCGGTATCATCATGATACCTGATCATTCCGGTTTAATCTGCAAAAGCCTATTGAATTTACGAGACATTATGCAGATGTAGAACAAAATTAATTTTATCTGATTCCGCTGCAAAATTTTCATTTAAACTTTCACGAAACGGAAATTCCTTTTTGTGCATTATTTTATTAAATATATGACATATATGATCGTTATATTTAAATATATTTAAATTAAAATAAATATTTAAGAGGATTAGTTAAAAATATGAGTAATATCATGGAATTTTGTAAAAAATAATGTTAATATCCGTGCACTGAAATTAACTTAGGTAAATAAGAGTCTTTTAAGGATCGGGCATGAGTCTGTTTCTGTTAAGATCTTACGGAACCATGCAGAATAAATTTTAAGATTTGCATGTCTGTCCCTGTTTTACGGAAATTTTAGTGATAGACTCGTCACCTTCTGTAGAATTAAAATTCAGACCTGTAATTGTAAGCAAAGTTTTCAAGGAACTTATATGTCGGACAATATGAAAGTATTTCATTCTAATAATCTGGAATATCTAGCATCTCTTGTAAGTTATATTATAAAGGAACATCCTCTTGACAATCCGTTTGATGAGGAACAGATCATTGTGCAGAGCAACGGAATGCGCGACTGGATCAACTCGCGTATCGCCGAGGAACTCGGTATCAGCATGCAGATCAGATATTCGTTTCCATGGGCATTTGTCTGGCAGCTTCTTTCGAATCTCGGTTATAACGAGGAGACTAATCCTCAGCAGCGTTTCAAACTGGAAAACATGGTATGGACGATTTATTCACTGCTTCCCGAACTTATTGCAGATCGCGAAAATAACTGTGTTCCGTGTTTTTCTTCAATATACAATTATGTTGTGACCGACAAACTAAACATCGACCATGTAAAATTATTCCAGTTAAGCCAGAGTATTGCCAAAGTTTTTGACGGTTATATGCTGTACCGTACTAGATGGCTTCAGAGCACCAATGATGATCTGACGGTCAAGGCTCCATGCGGTTATCTTGAAAATTTTGATCTGTACGATGATCAGAAATCAATTCCGATTGATTCAAAAATCAATGATCAGCAGGCGCTGAATCTCCTGTGGCAGGGTATCGGACCGGAGCGCTGGAAATCTCTGTCAAAGAAACACCGCCTTCTTATCAAGAACAATATGTGGCAGGTTGTGTTATGGGAAAGAATTCTGGAAAGAAATGAAAGTGATCATCATATTGCCAACATGATTGATCGTCTGATTGAGGATCTGCAGATGAAGGAATCACTGAGGAATCTGCTTCCACGCAGAATATTCGTATTCGGTATTTCCTCTCTTCCGACAAAATTTTTACAGCTTTTAAAGGTTCTTGGCAATTATATAGATGTCTGCTACATGTTCCTGAATCCGTGCCGGCAGTACTGGGGATGCCTGTCAAGGAAGGCGTTTGAATCTCTGTCAGGCAACAAAAAGGAAACCTTTGCAGAGACTCTGATGCGCAAGGTTAAAACGTTCCCAAATTTCGCCTCTGATTATGATTCGCGTCCTATTGTGGATTCATCTCTGCTGCCGGATGAATTTGACGGGGAAGAATATCCTGTAACCGGAAATTCACTGCTTTTATCCTGGGGAAAGCAGGGCAGTGATAATCTCTATAATCTTCTTGAGGCTGAAACAGATGATACCGAGGTATTTGAAAATCCTTGGAAATCAGATGATCCTTCAACTCATACTGTTCTTAACGCGATTAAAAGTGATATTTTTTCCTTAAGTGAAATCGATCCGTACAAGTATTTATTCAATCAGAAAAAAAAATCATCTGATCGTTTATTTGTCTACGATGAAAAAAATGCCGACGGCTCTTTCAGGATGAGACACAATCTGGAAATTCACCGTGCCTATACACCTCTGCGGGAAGTTGAAACAGTTTATGATGCACTGCTTTCCCGTTTTAAAAAAGATAAGTCTCTCAAACCAAGCGACTGTATTGTGATGGTGCCGGATATTAATAGATACGTGCCTTATATCAAGGCTGTGTTTGAACCTCTGCTTGATGAAAATTCCTCAGAAGATCGCAGAAAAAGAGCGATTCCTTATCTGATATCAGATCAGACATATCAGTCGGAAAGTCCGTTTCTGAACAGTATTACGGATTTGCTGAAACTGTATAAGCTGCAGCTTACTCCAACCTTTGTTATGGATATGCTGAATCTTGAGCAGATTCAGAAACGCTATGAAATTTCCCAGGAGGATTTGAATCAGATTAATGAATGGATTGCAAAAAACAATATCAGAGCCGATTATAATGAGCTCGAACTGATGGAGTACGATCCGGAAGATCCTCAGGAAGTTCCTGTTTACAATACCTGGTACCGTTCCTTCAGACGAATGGTGGTAGGCTCCATGATGTCGGCAGGTGAAACCTATCTGACTGATGTTCAGCCGCAGACGGCAATAGAAGGCGACGATACCTATCTGCTCGGCAGATTCAAGTCATATGTGGATGATCTTGAGAGACTGAGAATCGAACTCATCAAAATTCAGGATAATCCTCAGGGAGGTCTGACAGCCGGCGAGTGGAAGGAATTTGTTATTCAGAATATTCTTGAGCGTTTCTTCGTAATCAATGAAGATATTGAAGCCGATACCTCGGTGCTTGAACAGTTTATTGAAGATCTCATCGATAAATTCGATAACATTAATCCGGACTACAGAATCAATGTTTCGGTATTTGAAAATTATCTGCTTTCATCAATTACCGACAGCAAACAGTATAAGCAGTTTGTTTCAGGAAGGGTGAATTTCTGCAGTTTCCTTCCGATGAGAAGCATTCCTTTCAGGCATATTTTTCTGCTTGGAATGAATGACGGCGATTTCCCGAAGAGAGAGCAGGAACTTGGTTTCGATCTGATGAAAAACGGATATCAGTTCAGGGGAGATCGTTCTGATCGCGAAGACGGCCGTTATATGTTCCTGGAGACGCTGCTGTCAGCCAAGGATTCGCTGTACATTTCATATATCGGAAAGAATGTTCATGATAAAAGTGAAAAGAATCCTTCCACACTGGTCAGCGAACTTGAAGGATATCTTGCCAGAACATTTATAACCGTGAATACATGGAATTCCATCAGCAGTACCCTGAATGAACTTGAAAAACAGGATGCATGCAGTCTTGAGAAGAAGCAGAAACTTCTTCTGCAACTTTACAACTCATACAGGAAAAATTCAGGAGAACTGCTGAATATGATTATTATTGATGATCCTATAGCCTCGCGTTCCAATGATAATTTTATCAGACCTGACAACCATGACGCATCCTCCTCCGCCCGTGCTGAACACGAATTTTATTATCAGTCCTTCCAGGATGAATGGTTTCAGTTTGCCGGCAAAAAGCTTGTTTCCGGAGATGAAGAACAGCAGTTTGAAAATTTATCGGTCATTGATGAACATCAGACTGCCGATGCAAATGACGGACTTCCTAATCTCAGTCTTTCCATGAAAAACCTGTCTGATTTCATGAATGATCCGACCGCTGAAATGCTGCGCCGAAGATTCAACATCAGATCTGAATACATTAATGATGAAGAACTTGACTACGAACCTTTTTCCATTTGCCAGAGAGATGAACTTATTATAAAGGCCGATCGTTTCAAGGAACTGAAAAAACTTGTTTCACGGAAGATTTCCAGGGAAATGTTAAGACCGATTAAGGAATACGATCCGAAAATCAGAATTCCTGTTCAGACTGTTTGCGAAGTCATCTGGAACAATATATGTTCTTTTGACAGCGAGATAGCGGAATGGAGCAACAATTATGTTAATGAAATCATTTACTCCGGACGTGCGGCTGTTGGTGTCAGAGGGGAAAAACAGGCTTCCCATGAACGTAATTCATGGAGTACATTTCTTGTTGATATTTCAAGACTTTACGACTACGAGGTTGTACCGAAATTAATTAAACTTCAGTTCAGAATTCCGGATAATCTGCTGCCTACTGAATATCATGGAAAATATCCGAACGGCTATCTTGTTTCTCTGGAGGGCACAATTGACGATCTCTATGAGGACTGCAGGCGCAACCTGGTATACCTTAAATCAAACTATGCGCATAATCCGGAAAAATTCAAAAGAAGAGCATATGTTGAAACTCTGTGCCTCGTGGCGGAAAATATTGATTTTTCGTATTACATTACTGATTACAAACAGGTATTTTCAGGTAAGAATTCTTCTGTTTATACTCTTGGTTTTGAAAAAAATATTAATCTTGCGAAAAAAATTCTTGAATCGCTGATTATCGAATATATTCACGGTATGCAGGAATATGAACCGACTGTTATTGTGAGAGCCGCCACGAACAAAAAGAAAAATGAATTCTTGTATAAGGAAGAAACCATTGCTGACTGGCTGATGCAATTATTTGAAAATTATTCAGCCGTAAGCACGGAACAGGATGATTCTGCTGAAGAAAACGAACAGAAGGACGGCAGGAATGGTTCCGCTGCAGGACGGTTTGCCGATTATTTTTCCTTTGAACCTGATAAAACCGGAAAATCTGATTATTCAGTTAAATGTCTGAACAGATCTGTGCAGAACATGATTGATCAGATCCCTGATTATACCGATTTCAATCATCTGAGCGCATATATCCGTAATTCCGTCTGTGAAGACAAAGATAAAAAATTCTGTGAAGATTTTCTTAATATATTGTTAAATTACAACGCAGGAAATTATATTGGCGACCGTTCAATAGAAATTTACAGGGATTATTCATGTTTTAATTTTGGCATACTATGGCGTTATTTATGTAACTGCTTTATTTATCCTTCCCTTCTGCTGGTTGAAAAGGATGAAAATAAACAGGGCAAAAATTAATAAGGCATAGAGCCTTCGGGAACAAGACTCGCGGTTCAAATTTAAAACTGATTGGGAAATTGATTATTAAGAGGAAAATTTATGACTTCGTATGTGAATGGAACATTGAAACAATTTAGGATCGAGGATGTGGATCTGGAACGTTCAGCGGTACTTGAGGCCTCTGCAGGAACCGGAAAAACCTATTCTCTTACCGGAATGGTGGTGCGTTTGCTCATAGGTCATAAATGTATTCCGCTTGATATTGAAAATATTCTGCTTGTTACCTTTACCGATGCGGCAGCCTCTGATTTGCGGCGCAAGGTACTGGAAAAAATCCAGTCTGTACGGGAAACCTTTGAACTTGCTCTTCTGCTTGAATCCGATAATCTTTCCAATGTTGTCAACCTTGATGATTTTGCCTGCACTCTGCTTGAATCACTTTTTGACGGCAAGAAAAAAAATTTTACCTCTGAAATCAAATCAAATTTGAATAAATGGATTAATTTGCTGAAGATTGCGGAAAATAAAATTGATAAGGCATCAATTTCCACAATTCACAGTTTCTGCCAGAATATGCTGAAAAGAAACGCTTTTGAATCAGGAGTTCTTTTTAAAAATAAATTTGTCGATGATGAGAATGATATCATTCACCAGGCTCTGTTCAAGGAAATAAGAAAGGAATTCTACCGTAGTGATCTGAATAGTTTCGAACGTGAGATTTTCTGTGTCCTGTCTGATCCTGAAAATTATATCGAGGTATTCAAGAATATAAACAGAGCGGACGAAGTAATTGCATTCAAAGAAAAATCTGAAACGGATATAGCTTTTAAATTTGCTGAACTTACCAGCGGTTTTCAGTCGGTTCTGAAGAATTTTTTCAGTGTTTACAGAAATCTGTTTGCCGACAGCGAGGAATTTGACAGATGCTTCAGCATTATTGAACAGACAAAATTAATAGAACTTTATAATATCTGTGATACTCTGAAAAAATTTATTAGATTTTCACATAAAAAACTTGATGCTGCTCCTGCTACCATAAATCCGCTGATTGAATTTTGTGTTTCCGTGAAAATGGATTTTCCTCTGCATGAGGTTGAAACTACAAAATTAAGAGACAAGAATTTTTTTGACTCGGATAAGCTGACAGAATGTCTGACGGAATATTCCTCTTTAATAAGCGAAAAAATCTCCTTATGGTGCAAATCATTTTTTGAAAAAGCCAATCTGCGAAAGGAGCAGATCAAGAAACTGAAAAACGTCCTGTCTTTTGACGATCTGATTACAAATCTGAGAGATGCCGTGCAGGAAAGCGTTTCAGGAAAAAATACCCTGATAGCAAAGATCCGCGATTTATATCCGGTTGCCATGATTGATGAGTTTCAGGATACCGACAAGGCTCAGTATGATATTTTCTACAATATTTATTTAATGGGTGCCACTAAGGGAAATCCAATCAGAAACAGGGATGATTATATCTGCTCTTTATTTCTGATAGGAGATCCGAAACAGTCGATATACCGCTTCAGAAATGCGGATATCAACACCTATTTCTATGCCAGAAAAAAGAACAGTGATATTGCCGACGGTCAGTTCTTCAATATGGATACCAATTACAGATCAGATCCTAGGACCGTACTGTCTGTCAATGCTCTTTTCAGAAGTGAACCGACTGCAGATCCTGCCGATGAAAGAAATGTGTTCAGAACTCCGGAAATAAAATTTACCGAAGTTAATTCCCGGGAAAAAGGGGAGGAACTGGTGTGGAATAACAACGGCAGTGTTTCTCCGGTGACACCTGTAATATACACCGACGTACATGATTTCATAGATGATGAAAGCGTGCTTGGACATTTAAAAAAAGCAGAGCAGACAAGAATTCTGTCAAATATCTGTGCGTTCCAGCTGCATGAATTGCTTACAAAAGCAGCATTCAGGGATAAAGGCTCCAATTCATTAACTCCATTGAAACTGTCGGATTTTGCAATTCTTGTCAGCAGGGAGGACGAGGCGGCTTCCGTTCGAAGCGCTCTGCTGGAATACGGTATAAAGTCCGTATATCTTTCCAGCAGGGAAAATGTAAGGGCCGTTAAACTTGAAAATGAATTTATGAAAAATTACATGTCGGCATTATTGTATATCCGTGATTTTTCCAGGGTAAGAAAGCTGATAGTTGATCCTTTGCTGAATCTGTCACTGAAGGAAATTCATAAATTAATAACCGATTCACAGTCATATGATAAATTCCTTAATCTTGCAGGAAGATGCAGATTATTGTGGGAAAAGAGAGGATTTCTTGCTTCTTTTTACTGTTTCATAAATGATCCGTCGATAGAACTGTTTAAAAGACTGCGAAGCTTTGATGACGGAGAACAGAGAATCACCAATATTATGCAGATTGCCGAAATAATTCAGGAGAATGAAGATTCGGAATCATCTCCGCAGGCAGTATATTCAGATTTCTGCAAAAATACCGCAGAGGAAGGGGATGACAGTGAAAACGGCGACCGTAATAAAAATGAACTGAGACTGGATTCCGAGGACGATCTCGTAAGCATTGTGACCATATTCAAATCAAAAGGTCTTGAATATAAGATTGTACTGCTTCCGTTTATTGGACTTGAACAGGCAATGGAATATCCTGTCTGCTATCATGAGCAGCCGGATCCTGCCGATGGCAGCGGCAGATTTGAAAAGGATCAGTCCATTTCCAAACTGAATATACTTGGAGTGAATAATTTTGACAAAATCGGCAAGAAGGGCATGCTGAATATCTCCTTCAGCAGCGATAATTCTTCAAAGAGCAGCAATTACGGTGATGCTCCGGAAAAAACCTACAATGAGGTAATGCAGGAGAAAATCAGATTGCTTTATGTAGCAGTAACCAGAGCTCGTTTCTGCAACTGTTTTGCGATATCTGCCGGAACAAAATTCGGTGCAAAAAAAGCTGAACTGTCCGGATTCAAAAGAAATTCAATTCTCGGCGCAGCCCTGCAGGGTAAATACGAATTGAACTCTTCCGAAAAGAATGCTGCAGCCCCGGTGCAGAGAGGCAAAGGAAAGAAAAAAAATGAAAACATTCAGGTACTGGATAAAACTCTTTCTGAATTATGGCGGTGTTATCTTGAAACTATGGATGAGGTATTCGATGAATACAGAAAAAACACCACGAAAACCGGCGGCGTGCAGGACAATATGTCTGCACTGTATTCAAGTCTGGGAGATATCAGCAGCGATTACAACACCATTGTCATGGGGCGTAAGTTTGTCATGCAGAATGAAGGAGGAGATGCGGACCTGGAGCAGAGCGAAAAAATAAATTCTGACTGTTACGGTCCGGCAGTATTTAATGAGCATATTGATCGTACCTGGGCAGTGACCTCCTATTCCAATCTTGTCGCACGCGGTGTGACCAAGAGTAAAAAATTTGAAGTCAACAGCGCCGGAAGCGGTAATAATGAAGAACTGAGCCATGAGGGTGAAGGACAGAATGATGATCAGGGAGCAGTCTCCTACATCATGAATCAGTTTTCCTTCCCTAAGGGAAGCAAACCAGGTGATTTTCTTCATAATATGATGGAAAAACGTGATTTTCAGCATCAGCTTGATGAAGGCAGAGCCTTGTCGGGCGACCCGCTGTTTGAATCACTGGAGGATTATATCAAAAGAATCGTAACCAGGAGTTTCTTCGCCAATTCATCAACTCTCAGGCACTGGCGTGAACCTCAGGGCATCGGTGTTCTTGCGCAATGGTTCAGGAATATTGTGGATACTCCTCTTGTTATTGGCGAAAACACCTTTGTTCATCTGTCCGACATTCCGATGAATCACCGCCTGTCGGAAGCTGAATTCACCTTCAGACTCGGCAATATAACAGGAAAGGAAATCAATGAATTTTTCACCGGATATTACCGCAATAACGAGTGGCTCAGCGCAATTAAAAAGGAAGATGATAATAATACGGCCGATACCGATGATGACGGAGATCCTCTGAACAGATTTACCTTTGACAGGGTTACAGGACTTCTTACCGGAAAGATTGACCTTATATTTTTCCATAACGGAAAATATTACATTGTGGATTACAAGAGTAACCATCTCGGCGACGGAACGGAATGCTATTCCCGTGAAAACATGGCCAAAGCTGTTGCGGAGCACAGGTATGATTTTCAGTATTCAATTTATGCACTGGCTTTATACCGTTATCTGAAAACAAAAATTAAAAATCTTGATTTCAGCAGTGTGTTCGGCGGTGTTATTTATCTTTTCCTGAGAGGATGCAATCCTGCAAATCCTGTTATTGACGTGAAGTGCAGTGATTCTCTTGGAAATAAACAGATATACGGATGTTTTGATGTGAAATTGCCTCATGTTAATCAGAATAATGATTTTATTGAGAAACTTGATAATTTATTTGGTGCTGAGAAGGAGAACGGCAATGATCAGTTATGATACCCATGTGAAAATTTTAAATTTCATAGCTCAGGTTAAAGAGCAGCTGTACCTGCCGGATATAGCATATCATTATGTCTCAACTCTGTATCAGCTGATTTATGAATATGAAAACAGGGACGTACTGTCCGGTGACGAATTAAAAAACGGATTTGTTCCTGCCGGTTTTGATTCCTTCATATGCCGGGATGACTGCAGCTGTGATTGCGCCGAGGAGAATAGCGGGGATATGACGGAAAGTGATATAAAAATTGTTCTTTACCTGATTATTCTCAATCAGACTGCATATTCCTACGGAGATATCTGTATCCGTTTTGTAAATACAGAAAACGGTGCATCATCTTCATACATAAAAAAACTTGTGGAGAGAATTTACGATATTTCTGTTCTTAACAGTTTCAGATATCAGAAAAAATTCAAAAAATATCAGTTTGACAAATACAGGGATAAACCTGAAAACAGTACAGCAGCCGGATGCGATGAACTGACAGAAATGCTTTTCAGACGGTTCTGGCAGGATCTTCTTGATTATGACAGCAAACATGCGGTTGCAGATTATATTGATCTGCTGGGCAGATTTCCTAAAATTTTCAGTCTGGTGAAACAAAATGACGACGGAGACGGAAAATTCAAAACTCCGCTTGTCTGCTATCCGTGCGACAGCAGTGATCCGTGTCTGTATTTCGGTAAAAATTTCTATTATGAAACCAGAGTGGCGCGGAAAATCCGCGATGAGGTATTCCATTCCGATCATTCCTTTGATCTAATCCGCACATTCTATTCCGAACTGAAAAAAATAAACGGCAGTCTTCCTGCATTCAATGAACTGATACATGAACTTCTTGATACGATTTTCGGTGAGCAGAAGGCTTTTCCGGACAATGTAAAAAATCTGAATGCAACCTTTGACAATGATTTTCTGGTTTCCTGCAATGACAGCGGTGCCGCGGCTGTTCTGACGGAAATAAGAAACAATCAGAATTATGTTTCATGGCCTAAAGTTGCGGCGGCTACGGCATGTCTGTCCAACTTCACTGTTATAACAGGCGGCCCGGGTACCGGCAAAACAACCACCGTGACAAAAATTCTGCTGCTGATGTATGCCCTTGCATATGCTCGTCATATCGATGGCAGTCACTTCAACGTGTGTCTTGCCGCGCCTACCGGAAAGGCTGCCAACCGCATGAAGGAATCCATTCAGAATTCATTCGGCGATCAGGGAATAGTGGATATAAAAAACAGACTGGTCAAAGTCATTGAAAAAATGAAAATTTCCGATGATTCATCCGAAGATATTTCATTGTATCTGAACAATATTCCGCGCAGCAGCAGCACCATTCATAAACTTCTCGGCATTGTTTCTTCCAAGGAAATGCCGATCTATAATGAAAACAATCATCTGCCGTATGATTTAATAATTCTGGATGAGGTTTCAATGATCGATCTGAAACTTCTTGCTCGTCTTCTGCTTGCGGTTAAACCTGGATGCAAGATTATTCTGCTCGGTGATCATGAACAGCTTCCATCTGTTGAAGCGGGTTCAATTCTTGCCGATCTGTGCCATGCTTTCAGATTAGAAAACGGTATTGCGGGAGAAAGGAGAAAGAAACAGTTTGAACTTGTGAATACCCTTGTCGGACTGACAGGATGTGAAAGCCTCAGGCTGTTCCCGTTTGACGTTTCATCCGCGGTTGCAAAGCTGTACAAAAGTTTCCGTTTTGCCAAGGCAAAGGCAATCGGCGCTCTTGCATCGGATATCAACAGCAACGATCTTATGGAGTCGGGAGAGGTTTATGAAAGAATGCTCAACGACACCGACGGCAGACAGAGTGTTAAAATCATCGAGCCTGAAAATAAATTCCCGATGGATAAAAAAACTGAAAAGGATTATCTGTCAAAAATCCTCAAGCAGTCTTTCCCGGACAGTATAAAAATAAATTTCCGCAGCTCCGATGGAAACTTGTTTAATAACATGGTGGCCGATACGGTGGAACACTACAGTTTTGCCGATTATTTCGCCGAGGTAAGAGAACTTATCGGTTATCCGCTTGATCGGAAGGCCGGCAAAATTATTGTAAATCTGGCTGATGAGAATGAACGTGCTAAAGCAGACAGGCTGTTTGCCGTATTCAATCAGTACCGTGTGCTCTGTACCAATCGTGGTACCGCTTTCGGTGTCGAGAACCTTAACCGTGAAATGGAGGACAGGGTGCTTAAATGGTATGGGAACGATAGCAGACTAAGATACCTGAAGGCGCAGACCTCCACCTGGGGTGAACACTGGTATCCTGGACGTCCTGTCATGATTAACAAGAATAATTATCATCTTCAGCTGTTTAACGGGGATATCGGCATTACCATGTTTTCCCCCGGCGAAGAGAATCAGGATCGTCCGGAGATGAAGGTACTGTTTCAGATGAGCGACGGAAGCTACCGGTATTTTTCAACTGCCGAGCTTTCAGATTATGAACTTGCCTATGCCATGACTGTTCATAAATCACAGGGTTCTGAATTTGATCATACCGTTATGGTTCTGCCTTGCTACCGCAGTACTTTTATTACCAGGGAACTGCTTTATACCGGTATTACCAGAGCAAAGAACTTTGTGACCATCTACGGAAACTACAACGGCTATATCAGGGAATATGCGGCAATGCAAAGCAGCCGCAGCAGTAATCTTGTTTACAGGCTGAATATCTGAATGTCTGCAAAACCGGCATGAATCCGGACAGTCTGCGCGTTATGCTTTTCAGTGCAGTGTTGTCCGGAATTTTTTTCAGAAAAATCATATCGTTACAATTAATTCAGAATTGTGTTTCGGTCCGATAAAACTGTCCATGATCATAAAACGTGATCACGGGACTTTACTGGAATTTAATTTATGGTAAGATCAGCGCTGTGTGACACAATTCTGCACACATTATAATAATCATATTAAATTAAAAAAATCGAATAATCAATTATATAGGAGTTAATAATGGTAAATCAGGTAAATAGAATTTTATGGATTGACAGTGCTGTATCCGATGCCGCTTCTGCCGGCAGCTGGGATGAACTGGAACAGAGCATCAGCAGGCGTATTGACAGAAAAACTCTGTCCCTGCCGGGTACCGGAATGGTTGTGCACGCAGTTCAACTTGCCAATGATGCCATGCTTTCCATGTCCCAATGGATCAATAAACCTGCGGCAGCGATGCTCACGCTGAAGAAAATGATGGATGAACTTATCGGTCGTCTGTCAGATCTGGAAAATTCATGGGCGGATGTGGATTTGCTGCAGGATCTTGACAAAGCACCCCGTGAATTTTTATCGGATGACTGCAGAACTGCAGTGCAGAGATTTTTCATGTCGGTAACAGGAAAACGTTCGCTGATTACTCTTTTAAAGGAAAATAAATTAATTTCCTATCTTAAACAGATTCAGAAAATTTCTTTCGATTCTCCTTCAGCTGATGTTTTTGCCGGCTGGGATGATCTTAAATTATGGTTTGACTGCCTGAAGCTTCCTTTCTGTACCAATGATCGGAATGATAACGTGTACAGGGCCCATGCTCTTTTGAACAAAATGACACAGATGACTCCTGTTCCTTCAAGTTCGATTCAGTATCTTAACTATTTGCTCAGTGAAGCTCCCGACGTTGTTGACAGACGGGTTGAAAATCATGAACTGGTTGATATTCTCGCTTATGCCCAGGAGATCAGATGGAGAGCGGATCCGTGCTATGGTTTTGCAGACGGCGGAGATGAGGAAGAGGAATAAAAACTGAATGAAGATGAACTGACATAGCGTTCATACCTGTTCAGAACATAAAGAGGGCCTTGATTCGTAACGGCTCTCTTTTTGTTTCTTGAAGAAAACTTTCGGGATGGCGGTCCCGTCTCTGCTGCGCAATCATTTTCGATGCAGTGAAAGATCACGAAAACGAAAAAATTTACTGCATCTTTTCAATGATGCACTGATGATCTTTTGTTTTCGGATTGTAGTTGATACCGATTAACAGAATATCATTCTGATAGTCGCCGTTACGATATCGGCTGAAATATTCCTTTTCCTTAATCTGATGCAAGGCTTCTTCCGCACTCCGTCCGTATTTGAACTCAATGAGCAGAACCGGAAGGCGTGCGTTTCTTTTCGGAACATAAACAAGATCTGCGCTTCCTTTGCCGGACTGAAGCTCCCGGAAGCATTCATATTCCTTT
>Ga0310695_10007299_pt1 | contig 17706 bp, 19 predicted proteins | sample RumenRJG_04DNA_FD_203882 | JGI IMG/M metagenome (GOLD analysis project Ga0310695, IMG submission 203882) | Bovine rumen microbial communities from Lethbridge, Alberta, Canada - RJG_04 (v2) (version 2) | ecosystem: Host-associated > Mammals > Digestive system > Stomach > Rumen | place: Canada...
CTCGCCGGCGCTATCGGCTTTTCTCTACGATTGCGGATAGCTTTGCGGTACTCGGCATCTCCCCTGACAACATGTAAAGGTCTTTGTGCGACAGCGCAAACTGAATCACGGACTGGATTTCCTCGAATTTCTTGGGCGCTGCGCCAACAGCAAATCTCCCTATGGTCTTGTCACCCGCTCGCAATCGCAGATAATATGCCGTCGTATCTAATGGCAATGCGGACTGCCCCTCGTTGATTCTCGGCCATGCCTCGACATTCGCCTGCTGGACATGTTTCACGAGCCGGCGCCACTTCCAGCCATCCATCGACAAGTCCAGCCGCAGTCCGTCAAATCGGCATGAACCCCAGCCCATAGCGTCATGGAGTCCGCACTTAAACCGAAACCGCCGCGCATCAAAATCAATCCACATCTCCACCATCACCTCATCCGGCATCCGGCTTTCGTGGTAATAGAGCGAGTCAACCTTCTCGCCGTTTTCCAGCACAACTGCATCACGGTAGGCGCATCCACCCACCGCCAGCAAAGCCAAAGCCATCGCGTGGCATTTCACTATAGGCAGCATCCCTTTCTACCCCATACTCGCCGCCCACGCCAAAATCTGACAAAGGATTTTACATCCCAAATACTGCAACACACGCAGTTGCAAGCCCCTCGTCATCGCCCTCAAGAAAAATGGGGCATCGTGCTCCTCATCAGCGTAAATAGCTTGGATAACTATTTTTCAGCATAGCCACCCTTAAGGATACGATGGTTTTATCGCGCATTATGATTTGCAATATGCGACCTCTGACATCTGCAGATGTTCTCACAATCAGCGCAACTTATCCAATAGCAAGCCCTCCTCACCAAGCTTCTGGATTAACGACTCGGTCATATCACTTAACTCCGAAAACATCCACGATCCCTCCTCTTCTCCGTTAATAAATAATTCTATCTTAGTCTGGTCTATAACCTGCCCAAGAATCACATGAAAACCAAACTTATATTTATAGCTTCCATCACTATCTTGCTTCGTCATTTCAGACAGTTTCTCTATATCATGGCCAGGTGGTATTTCCCACTTCTTAAACTCAATTACAACTAGATTTCTCGTTCCAGAAACATCCCCTCGTGTGTGGATGATCAAATCAGGGATTATCCAATGCCATTTCTCTTCCTTCTCATCGCAATATTTACAATATATTTTCTTTGAAGCCCCGTCCAAGCCTTCACGATTATATTCATAATCTATATGATACGAAGCAAGCGCTGGACACCTACGCCACTTGTATTTCATGAACGCAAACAAATGTGCCGCCATGCACCTTTCATTCACTTCGCTTGCTATGATGGCACTTTCCTTGTCATACAAGTTGTTAAGTGCATCAGAAAACAGTTTTATAAACTCTCTTACAAACGCATCAGTCATTGGAATCCCTTTATTAATATGCTAATATTCAGATGCTCTGCAATTGTGAATGCTCAAGCTAGTCAATTACATTTCCCTTATCCAATGCCGCCCGTTTACGCTTCAGCAGTTCTTGCTTTGCTTGAGCATCCCCCATCTCAACGGCCTTTTTGAGATATTTTAATGACTCGTCTGGCGATGAATTCTCAATCCACCAAGCATATTGATAAACATCACTACCAGTGGCATTTGGATGATCAGCCAACTTATGAAAATAATAGCTGACAATTGATTCTAACTTTTTGTGATGTTCATATATCTCTTTATCTCCCCAGCCTGGATTTCCGTTATAATAATCAAGTGCACGTTGGTGTTCTTTTTTATACTCATTCCTTTCTTCAAGGCATATTTTACTCAACAACGACAATGCTTTATAATGGCCAAATTCCGCAGAACCTTTAAGGCACTCGCGAGACATTTTTATATTACTTGGCCAGTCGTACATCCTTTCCTCTTCTTTCACAAATTTCATATAACACTCCGGCAAGTAAAGTACCGCCAAGCGATAACTAGCTTCTGCAGCAAATTTGTCAACCAATATTTTCTCTGTGTTTTTGTAATTACCAGGATACTTATAAACAGTTTTAGCACCATTCTTGTAACACTTCAAGAGCAATTCATCTAACAATATCTTATTCTCTTCGTTAATCCATGTTTTATTTTGAGCCCCAGACCTCACACGTTGCAATTTCAACCCCATTTCCAACAACTCTTCACTTGTCGCATTCTTACCACGTAACAGAGTATTGGCCACATCTTCCAGTTCGTCCAACTCCTTGCGAAATTTTTCTTGCCGCAACTTCTCTTGTCGCCGTTCCTCTTCCCACCGCTCTGCCTCAGCTTTCTTCCGCTCCTCTACCTGCGCTCGCTCCCGCCGTTCTGCTTTTATTTGCTCATTAGCGACAACAACTATAAGCACAATGAATATTATTAAAATTATGAAGCCTATGACACATCCTGCGGTATCACGCTTGTCTGGCTTGGATACTGTCGTTTGCTCGCCTGAGTCCCTCACATTGCTCTCACGCCTTATTGCTTCCGCAATTTCAAGGGCTTCAAACACAGTAGGCATGTCACTCTGACTCAACACACTTCCCCATTTTTGATTTATCTCATCAGCAGAGTAACAGGGATGGGCTATATGACACATATAAACATAGAGACGCTTCTTTTCCTCTAACGAAAGTCCCTCGAACGGGTTGCGTTTATTCATCAGGTTCTCGTAATCCATGACATCACTCCTTTAAGCAATCTTACGATGCCGTTTAATGATATCCCAGGCAGCATTGTATGCCGCCATCTTTTCGTTTGCTTTGTCGATAAGTTCCTGCGGAACTCCTTCAGCCCGCAATCTATCAGGATGCCAGCGCATGGCTGCCGCCCGATATGCTCGTTTAAGGTCTTCTATGGTCGTGACAAACGTGCAACCTAGCAACGCATACGCTGAATCAATGTCATGTGGGATCGAGATACTTCTACGCGCTCTTTCTCGGCGCCTACGAGCATCGTCTTCTGCGCGCCGTCGCGCTTCCTCTTGTGTTGCCCTCCTTCGCGCTTCCTCTGCCTTCTGCCGCGCAGTCTTTTTTTGCTCCTCAACCTCCTCGTCTATTACCCTTCCTACTCGAATATACCGACTATAGTAGATATCGTACGAATCAGAGGGCAGTCCAAGTCCATTCTGCAGTGCCTCTAAAATGGACTTTTCTCGTCTGTGCAAGACATCGTCTGCACAAGCGACTTCCCACATCAAACCATAAAGGAACTCTCTGGCATCAATACCAAAGCGCGATGCAACAAACTCCTGCACATACCGTTGAAAGGGAACGCCATCCTTCTGGGCGATTTTGAAAGACAACTCGCAATACTCGCTTTGCTCCGAGGTCAATCCAAGTTTATTCCAAATAGACGAGACCTTGCTAAGTTCTTCCGGCACGAGAACACCATCAGCCATTGCCATTTTTGCAAGCAATGCTGACAAAGATGACAGAAATCTCTTTTGTGCTTGATCCATATTATACTATGGTTTACCTATTTGCATTACAACATCTAGTTCATGCCTACATTCTCTATTATTACTCGCTCATAAACGCTAAATCTGACACGACTATTTTCGCCCACACCGCATTATGCCGGCATCGAGGATGGTGCGCTTTACGTTCTCTTGCATACAATACTTTTCCCTGATCCATGGATATTATAGCATATCCACAGTGATGACATTAAATAGGCACGCCTTTGATACAGTTCGCGGCAAATCTGCATCCCTTTAGCAACCGCTTCGCGGCTCGGCCTGTGACCTCGGTGGATATGCGACGGAAGCAAGTTAAACCAGATTAGTTGCCGATAGCATCGGTTAGGGGCAGATAATGTTAGGGCGCGTCCGCGGTGGGGGTGTTTCGGCGGCATGCGAAGCGACGGTGAAAAAGACGGAAGCGACCCGATTTCGACGCGTCGTCATTTTGCCGAGAGACTTGACGGCACGGGCAAAATGTGAAAGACCGCGAAATCGATGTCGCCACCGACTTTTTCACCGGAGATTTGCCGCGTATTCGCGGCAAATCTAGCGAGCCCTAAGCCGGAACTCGCCCCGCCGCGGACACGCCACCGCTATACATCCTACTTCGCCACGCTCTCGACGAGCGAGGCGACGCGAGATGCGGCGTCGGGCGTGGCGAGAGCGCGCATCTTCTCCGCCATCTCGGCAAGGCGTTCGGGACGGTCATAGCGCCCCATGAGGTAGATGTAGAGCTGCTTCGCGGTCAACTGCGACTGTATGCCCTCGTCCGCCGCGCCCTTCGACGCGAACGCCTCGGCGTTGAAATGCTGGTGGTTGCGCATCGCCGACGGCAGCGGGATCAGCATCGCCGCCTTGCCGCAGGCCGCGAGCTCGAAGCAAGTCGATGCGCCGGCGCGCGCGATGACGATGTCGGCCGAGGCAAACGCGTTCGCCATCTCGCGCTCGAACGCCTGGACGCGCGATTCAAGCGCAACGCTCGCGTACGTCGCAATAACGGCCCCCTCGTCAGCGACACCGGTCTGGTGGATCACGTAGAGCGGCCGCACTTCCCTTCCAGACGCCGCGCGGCGGTCAATCTCGCTCTTCATCATCGCAAGCGCCTCGCTCGCAAGACAGTTTACCATGTGCGCACCCTGCGAGCCGCCCGTCACGAACACGACAAAAGAGTCCTTTGGGATAAAGTCAAAGCGCGTTCCAGACGCGATGTCGGCACGGACGGGAAGTCCTGTCTTCTCCGTGTCGCAACCAGGCAGGTACTTGGCAGTAACGTCAAAGCTTATCGCCACCTTCTTCGCAAAGCGGGAGAGAAACTCCACGGCACGCCCTGGAACCGTGTTCGCCTCGTGGAGAACAACAGGCACGCCACGGCCTTTCGCCGCGAGAACAGGAGGAAGCGACGAATAGCTCCCCATAGCGAGCAGGACATCTGGCTTTGCGCGACGCATTTCCTTGCGGCAACGCAGTATCGAGCGAAGTATCGAAAAGACATTGCGGGCAGAGAGCTGCTTCGCGCCGGTCGAGAAGACGGGCCCGTGCCAGAATCGCATTACGCTCGACTCGATGTCGCGCCCCGAGTCCCACACGGTCACCTCGTGGCCGCGATCCTTGAGCTCTTCCGCGACCGCGAGCCCCGGAAACGCATGTCCACCGGTTCCGCCACAGGCGACGACAATCTTCATTTTACCAGTCCCTTTCGTTTGGCGGGAGCGGCGCCTTTCTCATGCGCGCTTTCTTCTCCGCCTCGTGTTCATCACTGCGCTCCTGCGCCTTTTTCAAAACGGCTTCGACCTCCTGATCCTCGGAATCCTGCTGATCGCCCTCATCGGGCTCGTCCTTGTCCTTATCGTTGTCCTTGTTTTCATCCTCGGTCTGCTGCTGATCCTGTTGCTGTTGTTGCTGGTCCTGGTTCTGCTGATTCTGGTTTTGCTGCTGGTTCTGGTCGTTCTTCTGCTGCTGGTCGTTTTTCTGCTGTTGCTGACCACCGCCATTGTTGTCCTTCGGCAGAAGCTCGCGTATCTCGTTGATGATCCTGAGCGCGTCTTCCTGGTTTGGCGGGAGCGATTTCTCGACACACTCCATCTGAAGCTTCTCGAGCTCCGTGGCGAGACCCGATATCTTCGCCTGATCCTCGGCCGTGAATGGCGGCTTGTTGGTGTCGCTCTGCGCCTGCTGCTCGTAGGCACGCGCCCACGCCGGGAACTTCGAGCGGAAAGCACGCGTGTAGTCGAGCGCATCCTGCTGCCAGCTGCGTCCGTTGAACTGCTCCACGTCGAGCCATGCGTTCGACTGCGCAACAAGGTCTTCGTCCATCGCCGCAGGCGGCATCACCGTGAGCTTCACAAACCGCGTGAAGTCGTGCTCTGCGTCAGAGAGAAGAGGATACGCCTCGGGGTCGAGATCAGAAAGCCGCTTCGCCGCATCCTTCGTCTTCTTGCGCGCCGCGTCGATCTGCGCAGAGATCGTCGCCGCCTGCTCCTCGTTCGTGACAGACTGCGCGATAAGCTCGCGGACGGGAATCCACGAATCCGAAAGCCGCTCCGCGCGCTTCGAAAGCGCGTCTGCGAGCGCAACCGCCTTTTCAGCGCGGTTTGTGCGATAGGCGCCAGACTCTGACATGAGCGCACGGCAGTCCTTCGTCGCGGCAAGGAGCATCGCCCCGGGATCTTTCCCTTCCGCGGCCTTGAGAACGGACTTTAAATGCTCCTCCTCGCGAATTGCAGGCAGGCGGTCGGTCGCACGCGTGAAGTTGCGATTCGCCTTCGCGTCCTCGGGCGCGGCCCTAAGCGCGATCTGCGCCGCATTCGCCGCCTCTTCGAGATTTCCCTTTTCGTATTCGAGCTTGGCGACGACTTCTGCGGCACGAGCGCCGTGCGTCTTTGAGAGGAGAAGCGGGCGCAGCGTCTTAAGGGCGTTCGTCACGTCGCCGTCGCGATAAAACGACACACCCTCGTTCCAGACCTCGCCGTCGGTCATCGCCGGTTCGGTCGCGGCAAGCAGAAGTGCTGCCAGCGCAAAAATCACAGCGCCATCTCCGCAAGAATCGCCGCGGCCGCCGCCACAGGATCGTCTGCCGCGAGGATCGGGCGTCCAACAACGAGATGGGTCGCTCCGTCGCGCACCGCGTCTGCGGGCGTCGCAACGCGCTTCTGGTCGCCGACTGCGGTGCCAGCGGGCCTGACCCCAGGCGTCACGAAGATGGTCCCGGCGGCGAGCGACTTCGAAAGCGAACCGACTTCCTTAGGGCTGCACACGAGCCCGTTCGCGCCGTTCTCGACGGCGAACTTCGCCATCGCGGCGACCTGCTCGGCAGGAGTGCGGCCTACGATGCCAATGTCAGCGAGATCGGCGCCGTCCATCGAGGTGAGCACAGTGACGGCGAGGATCTTCGGCGCGGCTGCGCCAAACTCGGCGGCGGCATCCGCCGCTGCGCGAATCATCGCCTTGCCGCCGACGGAGTGGATCGTCATTAGGTCTACGCCGAGCTTTCCGCCCGAGCGGACGGCACGTTCGACTGTGCGGGGGATATCATGGAACTTGAGGTCGAGGAACACCTTCTTGCCAAGGTCCTTCACCGCCTTCACGACATCGGGACCCTCGGCCGTGTAGAGCTCGAGCCCGATTTTGTAGAAGCCGACGCCGTCGCCGATGGCCTTCACCTTGGCGACCGCCTCTTCCCTCGTCTGCACGTCAAGCGCAACAATCAGTTCTGCCATTTTCCGCCCTTCCTTGTTTTTGGTAATTATACCATATTCTTCCCCTTAGGGAACAGGGGTAATGACAAAGGGAGCGCCGTAGACCATGTCCTTGGCGCCCTTAGGCCAAGACAATCGCACGGATATCCTTTATAGATGACCGCTTTTGGCTATCGGACGAAGATGGTGAGACCTTTTGGCGAGGCATCGACGACATCGGGGCCGGCCCAAAAGACATCTGCACCGCGCGCTTCGCGGCCGGTGTCGTAGAGGAACTGATTGCCGACCGTGTCGTAGACGCCAAGCTCCCCGTCCGCGATGCGACGGCAAGGCACGAAGCGATGTGTCTGGACTTGCTCGTCGCCTTCTTTCACATCCATATACATGACGCGATAGGCGACGTAGGACTTGAGATCGTTGCTGTTGCTGCGACGACCGAAGAGACCGAAGGTGGAGTTGTTCGCGCTGAAGGTGCCGATATCTGTCACCTTTTGGGCGTTAGCGCCGTTCACGGCGAACCAGCCGCAAGGCACATTGTTTTCAAGGCACGTCCAAGCCGCCATCGTCGCCCAGTTGATGCCCACTAAAGTGGAATAACTAAGTCCTCCAGATGTGTACTGGCTCCCCAAACCCCCAAAAATATTGCCATTATCAGTCGAGCGCCCTAAATGGAACCGCTCAACAGGCGAATTGTCGATCATTCCAATCACCCCCATCTTATTGGGGTCCGGCGACTGGAACCTGATCTCAATGCGCATATTCCCGGTTGGATGGATCAACGTGTCGATCTGCTGCTTGCCGTCCTTGGTTGATTCAAGGTAGGCGATGCGCTGATATTCCCCTGGGAGCCGAGCCTCTTCAGGCACAATCAAATATTGCATGACGACACTCCCGCAGTCCGCGTAGTCGCCTATGCCGGTGATCGTCACCTTGCCGATTCCAGTTGCAGTATTGTCCGAGTAGGACACCGTATAGTCACTTCCCGCAACCCGCGTCTGCCCAGCATTTTTGATGACGACCTCCGGGCAGGCTCCCGCCTGATCGGCGAGTATCTGGGGTGGAATCTTGTCAACGCAGCCAAGACCCGACGGCCCAGCCGCGAACGAACCAGTGCCAATGTTCGTGAGAAACTCCTGGTGCACAAGGTCGTACATGCCGAGCATATTGTCGCTCAGGCGCCTGCACGGGAAGAGCAGCCGGTCGCGTTCGGCACTTTGTCCATCCTGCCAGATTTCAACCTTTCCAATGCGAACGGTGGCATAACTTAAGACATTAGGCATATTGCTGTTGCGGCCAAAGAGCCAGATCGTGCTATGTTCATCCGTCGTGCCGGCATACCCATATGCCTCGTTGTATATTCCACTGAGGACAGTCGCCCCGTCGCGATAGAACTTGTTATCCACCAAATTGATGTCATAGTCGTGCCATGTTCCGCCCTCGCTGCTTGCGCTCGGGTATCCTCCGTCCTGGCGGTCGCACCACACCCGCATGATGCCGTTGTTCACCTGAAAGTGGAAACGGTCGTATTTGCCGCCAGTTCCAAAGTTGTCAATGACGCCAATATGGCTGACCGTGGTGCCGTTCAACACCTGCATGCGAAACCTCATGCGCGTCGTCGGGCCATATTTGACGCCGGTGTCGATCGCCTGGGTACCTGACGATTCGAGGTACTTGAGCACCTGGTAGTTATTGATCGAGTCGGCGCGGGCAAGGCCCGCCGCCAAGATGACAGAAGCAATGCCCAGCACGTATTTCACTTTCTTGTTCATTTTCTTGTCTCCATTTAGGTTTTCAACTTCGGTTATGGCGCGACGTATGGCCGGTACATGCAGAGCCGGCCGCCGTCGATGACATGGTTCGTGCCTGTCACGAACGAGGCGTTGTCGCTGCACATGAAGAGAATGACGTCGACGAGTTCGTGCGTCTCGCCGGCGCGGCCAAGCGCAGTCGGCATCCCGCTCATCGCGGCTCGCGTGAGGACGGGGCCAGGCGTCACGCAAAGGGCGCGGACGTTGTGCGGGCCTCCTGCGATCGCGAGGCCCTTCACAAAGTTGAAAAGCCCCGACTTCGCCGTGCCGTACATCGTGCCGACACCGTCACCCTCAAAGCCGGTGACTGAACCGAGGCAGCAGATGACGCCTGATTTCTTCGCGACCATCTGCGGCATCATCGCGCGGGCAAAATAGACAGCACCCTTCAAGTTCACATCGAGCCCCCAGTCGATGACTTCGACCGGTTGCTCGTAGAACGGAACATTCGACTTGCAGCACCGCGCTTCGTTGCCGCCGGCGCATGTGACGAGAATGTCACAGCCGCCAAGAGACGCCGCGATTTTCGCCGCGGCCTCGGCGTGAGCGAACTCGCGCACATCGCCCGCGCACGGAAAGACTTGCCCTCTCAACTCACCCACTCCTCCACTCTTCAACTCCTCCACTTCTTGACGAAGCCTCGCTTCGTCAAGATCGCACATCACGACCTTCGCGCCGAGCCGCGCAAACTCCTGCGCGGCCATGAGCCCCATGCCGCTCGCCGCGCCCGTGACAACGGCGACCTTTCCGCTAAAGTCAATTTCCTTCAACACTGCACCTCCTCATGATTTCTTGCTTTGTCGCTTCGTCAACTTCGAGGACGTCGAGTTTCCACTTGTACGGGTCATTCTCCTTGTCCACGCACACGCGCGAGACGGTCGTATTGAATATCCCCTTCTCCTTGAAGAACACGAGCTGGTAGCCGCGAAGATCGCCTGGCACAGTCTGCATCAGGTTGATTGCAAGGAGATATTTCGCGTATGCCGCGTCGAGTGCTCCAGTGTCGTCCTTTGCCTCCATGAGACGCCATATTTCGGCAAGCATCGGAGCGAGCGCGGCGCGTTCGGAGATAACGCCCTCGCTGCCGAGACGCCTCGACTGGTAGAGCCACTGCCATCCGCCCCACGCGCTGAACACCGTCGTGAGGGGAGGCCTCGCGGCAAGTTCGGCCTTCATGCGGCGGTTGGCCTCGAAACCGTCACGCACCTCTTCCTTGATCCAGCCATAGATTGTCGGATGACGCTCTGCGAGCTTAACGAGAAGATCCACGGACGGCGCAGGGCACTTGTCGCCGTTGTAGGTCTGGATTATCACAGGACGCTTCGCTACTTCCGCCAACGCTTCGTAGTAGCTGTACAGGTCGTCCTGCGTGCGGCAGTCGTCGGCTGGGCGCGAAATGAATACGATGGACGGATTGACGGACACAGCAAGCGACTCGCCGTGCCGCGCAAGTTCCAGCATTTCGGCAGTGTTGCGCCCTTCTACGCCGAGGCAAAGTCGGGCACGAAACCCTTTTGCCGCTTCCGCGAGGTCGGACATTCCGCGCTTCTTCTCGTCCATAGTCAAAAGGTCGATGCTATCGTCAGACTGCGGCCAGATGATGCCGTCCACTCCTGCCTTGTCGACCCACTGCGCTTCCTTCACGAGGGAGCCATAGTCAACCGTCCCGTCGGCAAGATATGGCGTAGTCAGAATCGGATATGCCCCGCGAATCGGCGCGTCGGCGGCAAAAGCACCAAGCGAAAGAGCAAGAGCGAGGGCAAGCAACGCCGCTTTTCCAACTTTCAACTTTGCACTCTCAACTTTCAACTTCACGACTCCCGATCCCTTTCAAAGAAGAAGATTCGCGCGATGCCAATTGCTGCAGCTCCGGCAAGCGCGAACACCGAAAGCGATGCGAGGCCAGCGCTCATCGAAAAATGCGCATTCATCCAACCGAGGACGGCAGGGCCAGAAGCCCCAATCACGCTTCCACCGCAGCCAAAGACACCGACCGCCGCCGCGCGGTAGCGTGGCTTTACGACCTCGAAGAGCGACGCATAGATGTTCGAGTCGTAGACGCCCGACGCAAAACCAAACACCGCCGTGCCGAAGATGCAGAGCACGGCGGATGGCGCAAGCGCAGTCAAAAGAAGCCCGAGAACGCAGAGAACTATGCCGGCGATGTTCACGTCAAACCTGACCTGCGGGCGCGATGCGGCAAAGCGGTCGGAGATCCACCCGCCCAGAAACACGCCAACAGTCGCGCCAAGGTAGAACCAGAATACGGCGTGGAACGCGGCGGAAGCGGCGGTGACGCCAGGAAACTCGCGCTGGAGGTATGCGATTATCCAGGTGTTGAAACTGTACTTCGCGTAAAAGTAGAAACCGAGCCCCGCCATGAGAAGAAGCGCGGATGGTTTGCACATGACCGCTCCAAGTGCCTCACGGACGCTCGCCTTCTCCTCCGTTCCACATTCCCCGTTCCCCGTTACCCGTTCCCCGTTACCCGTTACCCTCACTTGCGGCGTGTCGCTGAGAAGCAGTGCAAGAGCGACGACCCAGACCGCACCCAAGGCACCAAACGACATAAAGGCCTTGCGCCAGCCGCCTGCGCCGAGTCCGGCGAGATAGCCAGAAACGCAGCTGCACACGACAATCCCAGCGTAGATCACAATCTGGTAGATGGAAAACGCCGTCGCCCGCGTCTTGACGTGGAACTGGCCGATGAGCGAAGAATTGGCCGGCGGAAGCAGCGCCTGTCCCGCGGCGTTCACCACGCCGTATGCGACAATCAGCATACCTACGCCTGCGGCAAAGCCGGAGCAGAAGATTCCAATGGAAAAGAGCGAAGTGCCAATGACGATCATCCACTTGCGGCTGAAGAAATCGGCGATGATGCCGCCAAAGGGAATCGCCACTCCGAACACGAGCGTAAACGCGCTTCCGACGAGTCCAAGCTGCGCGTCGGTGAGTCCCGCGCCTGCAAAGTCCGCCTTTATCTGCGGCAAAACGGCATTGAATATCTGCCGCGACCCCTGCGCAAGAAAGTACGTTGCGGAGATGATTGCGAGCAGAATCCACTTGTAGTTCTTTGTACAGTCCTTCAACATTCTTTTCATAGTATAGCATATCCACATAGACAACATATCATTTTCCAAATAAAAGATTAATCACTAATTCAATAATACTGTTGTGCGCCCGCGGCTACTTGGTGTATAATACGCGCCAGAATGAAAAGCCATATTCCCAATGTCACGATCGCCAGCATCCTTGCCGAGCCAGCCGGGCAACGCAAGTTCGCGGGTTTGTTCTCGTATCTTGGGACTGTCCACCGATGGAATCTGCGCATACTTCGCGCCCAGGACGAGATTGCCGCGTTCTTCGCGGACAAGAAAGCCCTGAACGGCATGGATGGCATAATCTATTCAGGAAGGTACGACAAGGCAGCGTTTAAGGCGATTGCGACGCTACCATGCCCTGTCGTGGTCATGGAGAACGAATCGCCGGAACTTGAACGGAGAACGCACAACCTCATTGTGATAAGAAACGATGCCGCCGAAATAGCCAAAGCCGCCTTGAAGACATTCATGGAGATGGGAAAGTACAAGTCGTTCGCGTATGTAGGCGACTTGTCGGGGCAGGAATGGTCGAAGAGGCGCGAATCGGCTTTTGCCAGGGAGGTAGTCGAAAAGACTTCAATGCAGGCGAACGTCTATTCGTCTTTGGCGGCAAGCCCAGACATCGACCGCCCGCGGCTCGCCGACTTCCTGGCGGGACTGGAGCAACCGGCGGCGGTACTGGCTGCGAACGACATGCGGGCGATGGATGTCGTCGCGGCCGCGAAGAAGGCGAAAATCCCCGTGCCGGGGAAACTGGCGGTACTCGGGATAGACAACGATCCGTACGTCTGCGACGGCACTTCCCCTGCGCTGTCCAGCATTGAGCCAGACTTCCATGCAGAGGGCGCAGCGGCAGCGGAGCTTCTTGACAAGATGATGAGAAGCCGCGTTCCAAAAAGCGCGCGACACCTCTTCTTCGGCGTGAAGCGAGTCGTCATCCGAGAGTCGACGCCGCGACTTCCGCTGGCGGAAAGTCTCGTCGCAAGAGCGAAGGAATTCATCGACAAGCACGCAACAGACGGCATTTCGCCAGGAGACGTCGCAGCTCACCTCGGGATTTCGCGCCCCCTTCTGGACCTGCGCTTCCGCGAAACGCAAAAGACTTCCGTCGGCAAGCTCATCACGGCGACAAAACTCTCGGAAGTTGCGCGAAAGCTGCGAGAGACAAGGCTTTCCATTGCCGCTATTCAGGAAACCTGCGGATTCAAGAACGCCAACGCCCTGAAGAACCTTTTCAAGCGGCGCTACAACATGTCCATGCGCGCCTACCGCGCCAGATCCAGATAAAAGATGGTGCCGAAAAAAGAGCGCCCGCCTGCGCAAGCAGACGGACGCTTCCTTTCGCGGGCCGAACCCGGACGAGGTTACTTGACCTCGACTTCGGCGCCGGCCTTCTTGAGCTGCTCGGCGATCTTCTCGGCCTCGTCCTTCGCGATGGCTTCCTTGACCTTCTTGGGAGCGCCGTCGACCATGTCCTTGGCGTCCTTGAGGCCGAGACCCGTAATCGCGCGGATCTCCTTGATGACCGCGATCTTGTTGGCACCGGCGGCCTTGAGGATGACGTCGAACTCCGTCTTCTCCTCAGCGGCGGCAGCACCACCAGCGGCGGGACCGGCGACGGCCACGGCTGCGGCGGCGCTCACGCCCCACGCCTCTTCGAGGGCCTTCACGAGGTCGTTGATTTCGAGAACGGTCTTGCCCGACAGTTCCTTGATGATTTCTTCGTTAGTCATTGTCTTGTTCCTTTGTTTTACTTGTCAACCCTGGCCGTTTTTCATGCCAGGGAAATTTTGTCTACTGTGCAGCGGCCTCGGCGGCGGGCGCCTCGGCTGCAGGTGCGGCGTCTCCCTCGCCCGCCGTAGCCTCGGCGGAGGCGGGACCCTTCTTGGCCTTCTCGGAGAGGACGCGCGCGAGACGGGTCGCAGGCTCCTTGAGGAGCATGAGGAGCGTCGCACGGAGCTGATCCTTGCCGGGAACCTTGGAGAGGGCATCGACCATCGCGGCATCAACGATCTTGTTGTCGTAGTCAGCGCCCTTGACGGACGCCTTGCCGCCGGAGTCCTTGACGAACTCCATGATGGCCTTCGCAACGGCCGTAGGCTCGCCGTGACCGGTGACGATCGCGGAGTTGCCCTTGAACATCGCGTTGACCTCTTCGCTCCACCCCTTCTCCTTGGCAACCTTGCCGAGGAAGGTGTTCTTCACGACGAGAAGACGGCTGTCGAGCGCGCGGAGGGCCTTGCGGAGCTTCGCGAACTGCGCGACGGTAACGCCGCCGTGGTCGATGATGAAGCAGTAGTCAGAGTCCTTTACGCGGGCGACGACTTCGTCGAGGATTGCAATCTTTTCGATTCTCATTTTAGTCACCCTCCTTATTCGGCATCGCTGACGACCTGGACCGGAACGCCGATGCCCATGGTCGAGGAAACGCTCATTGACTTGATGAACACGCCCTTGACCGTGGCCGGCTTCGCGGCCTGCACGGCGGCGACGATGGCCTTGATGTTCTGGACGAGCTTGTCGGCGTCAAACGAGCGCTTGCCCGCGACGACGGCCATGTTGCCCGTCTTGTCCATGCGGAAATCGACCTTGCCGCCCTTCGCCTCCTTGACGGCCGTGGCCGTGTCGTCGGTGACGGTGCCGGTCTTGGGGTTGGGCATGAGGCCGCGGGGACCGAGGATACGGGCGCACTTGCGGACTTCCTTCATCGCCTCGACAGTCGCGATCGCGACGTCGAAATCGCACCAGCCTTCCTTGGTGACCTTCTCGATGAGGTCTGCGAGGCCGACATAGTCGGCACCGGCCTGGCGCGCCTCTTCGGCGTGGTCGCCGCCGGCGAACACCGCGACCTTGACGGTCTTGCCCGAGCCGTTGGGGAGCTTGACAGTGCCACGCACCGCCGTGTCGCCCTTGGTGAGCTCCTTGCCGAGATGGAAGTAGACGTCAACCGTCTCGTCGAACTTCGCGCCGGCGTTATCCTTGACGAACTTGACCGCCTCTTCGAGAGTGACCTCCTTCTTGGGGGCCTTCTTCAGCGCGTTGAAATATCTCTTTCCGTGCTTGCTCATTCGACCACCTCGATTCCCATGTTGCGAGCCGTGCCAGCGATCATCTTGATCGCCTGCTCGGGATCGTCGGTGTTGAGGTCTGCCTTCTTCATCTCAACGATCTTGAGAAGCTGGGCCTTGGTGACCTTGCCGACCTTGTTCTTGTTGGGAACGCCGCTGCCCTTGGCGAGACCGGCTTCCTTCTTGAGGAGCACCGACGCCGGCGGCGACTTGAACTGCAGCGAGAAGCTGCGGTCCTGGTAGACCGTGATGATCACGGGGATTACGAGCCCTGAGTCCTTGGCCGTCTTGGCGTTGAACTCCTTGCAGAACTGCATGATGTTGACACCAGCAGAACCGAGGGCCGGGCCCACGGGCGGCGCGGGATTCGCGGCGCCGGCGGGAATCTGGAGCTTGACGACTCCAGTTACTTTCTTGGCCATTTGCCTTTTCCTTCTTTCGTGCGGCTCCTCCCGAGGATCCCTCCCGGTGGTGAAATCGCGCTCGCTCCTACGCTCGTTCCGCTCGGGCTTCGCCCTTGCTCACTTGCTTCGTCGCTCGAACGATCTCGGGCCGCGTCCGCCTTTCGGCTCGCACGGCCTTTCGGACCGCAAAACCTGTCTACTACTTAAGCGGCTCGAGAGTGTCCTCGATCGGGACCTTCTCGACCTGCCAGTATTCGACGTCGACAGGGACCTTTCGGCCGAAGACTGCTACTTCGACCTTGAGCTTGCCCTTGTCGGGATCAACCATTGACACCTGGCCCGTCAAGCCCATGAACGCGCCATCGTTTATCTTCACCGTCTCGTCGACGCTGAAATCCACCTTCGGACGCTCGGCCATCGCGCCAGCCGAAGGACGGTCGAGGAGAATGGAATCAACCTCGCTCTGCTTCAGCGGCTGCGGCCTGTCCCCGCCAACGAACCCGATCACGCCGGGTGTCTCGCGGAGGAACTGCCACGTCCTTTCGAAAATCGCCTTCTTCCCGTTTTCGTCGAGACCCTTCGCCTCGTCGTAGAGCGCAAGCTCTGCGAGCACATAGCCCGGGAAGAACTTCTTCGTGATCGTGCGCTTCTTGCCGTCTTTTTTTTCGGTAACGCGCTCGGTCGGGATCACGCACCGACCGATGAACTCCTCCATGCGCTCGAGCTTTACGCGCGCCTCGATCGACTTCTGGGCCTTGTTCTCCTGGCCGGTGAGCGTGTGAAGCACAAACCACTGCTTGACCATCTTTATACCCCTTCAGTCTCCTGTGTCAGTCACAAACGGCCAATCACGCCCCTGCGTGGACGACCTTGATGAACCCTTCGATCAGCTTGTCGCAGACGAGCGTCGTAGCCGCAAGGATGAAGATGAACGATATGACGACGAGCGTCGACTCCCAAAGCTCGGTCTTGCCAGGCCACGTCACGCGCTTGGCCTCGGCTGACACGCCGACCAGATATTCCTTCGTCTTCTTGAAAAAGCTCATCTTACTCTTCCTTGTTCTGTTGGCAGGGTAGGAGGGAATCGAACCCCCATAGGCGGTTTTGGAGACCGCTGCACTGCCATTGTGCTACTACCCTAATTGAGCTCTCTCCCCTCGCGCCCTTTCGCCTTTCGGCTCATTCACGCTGGGGTCGCTCGAAATCACTTGGTTTCCTTGTGGGTCGTGCGCTTGCGGCAGTGCGGGCAGAACTTCACCTTCTCCAGACGCTCCGTAATAGTCTTCTTGTTACGGGTCGTCGTGTAGTTGCGGTTCTTGCACTCACCACAGGCCAAAATAGCGAGATCTCGCATTTCTGATACCTCCGCCCTGTTGGAGATAGAGCCCGGCCGGCCACTTCCGGCCGGGCATCTCACAGGACTTCTCTTCTTTATTACTTGATGACGCTCGAAACCGTGCCGGCGCCGACCGTGCGGCCGCCCTCGCGGATAGCAAAGCGCATCTTGTCCTCAAGCGCGACAGGCGCGATGAGCTTGACGGTGATCTCGACGTTGTCGCCGGGCATGACCATCTCGACGCCGTCGGGGAGCTGAATGTCGCCCGTCACGTCCGTCGTACGGATGTAGAACTGGGGACGATAGCCCTTCATGAACGCGGTGTGGCGGCCACCCTCTTCCTTGGTGAGGACGTAGACCTGGCCCTTGAACTCGGTGTGCGGGGTGATGGAACCCGGCTTCGCGAGAACCTGACCGCGGGCAACCTCTTCCTTCTTCGTACCACGGAGAAGCGTACCGATGTTGTCGCCGGCCTGGCCCTGGTCAAGGAGCTTGCGGAACATCTCGACGCCCGTGACGGCGGTCTTGGCCGTCGGCTTGAGACCGACGATCTCGACTTCGTCGCCAACCTTGACGACGCCACGCTCGACGCGGCCGGTGACGACCGTACCACGGCCTTCGATCGAGAAGATGTCCTCGATAGGCATGAGGAACGGCTTGTCAAGCTCGCGCTGGGGCTCGGGGATGTAAGTGTCGAGGGCGTTCATAAGCTCGTCGATGCACTTGCACGCCGGGTCGTCCTTCGAGGCCGCCTGGGTGGCCGGATAGGCCGCGCCGCGGATCACGGGCGCGTTGTCACCGTCGTAGTCGTACTTGGAAAGGAGCTCGCG
>Ga0310695_10007301_pt1 | contig 17705 bp, 21 predicted proteins | sample RumenRJG_04DNA_FD_203882 | JGI IMG/M metagenome (GOLD analysis project Ga0310695, IMG submission 203882) | Bovine rumen microbial communities from Lethbridge, Alberta, Canada - RJG_04 (v2) (version 2) | ecosystem: Host-associated > Mammals > Digestive system > Stomach > Rumen | place: Canada...
TGGTCGGAAGGCGAGATTGGCGTTTTTGACACTTTTCAAAATCGTAATAGTCTGATAATCAGATAATTGTATTTTTCTCAGGGGGTACTTTTGTCGGAAAATCAGGGGGTACTTTTGTCGGAAGGCGAGATTGGCGTTTTTGACACTTTTCAAAATCGTAATAGTCTGATAATCAGATAATTGTATTTTTCTCAGGGGGTACTTTTGTCGGAAAATCAGGGGGTACTTTTGTCGGAAAACAAAACGTTGTAAGCTGCTGATATACAGCGAGTTGCACCATCTTTCATTCTCTTATATTAATATTATTATATATTAATATAGGATTTTAATAAAGCTTATACTTTTTAAAATCCAATGTTTTGTTTATATTTATTGCTTTTCAGTTAAATATAGTTAAATTATATAATATTCACATTGTATTTCAAGTTATTTGTGTATCTTTGTGTCGTGTTAAGTAAATAATTTCATAAATCAAATTTTGGGGCTCGCCCCTTTAATTTCTGCCTTTCGGCTTCCATATAAATTATGACAGACATTCAAATTTCAGATTCAACTCCGGTTGCCATGCTAACCGTAGGTCAGTTAAAAGAACTGTTTCAAAATAGCGTTAAAGACCTTCTCGGTGCAGCTAATGTTGCCGCCCCCAGCGAGGAACCTAACAAACGATACGTTTACGGAATCGCCGGAATTGCAAGCCTGTTCAACGTCTCATACGTTACGGCCTGCAAGCTGAAAGACGGCATTCTCCAGCCTGCCATCCTGCAGCAAGGGCGAAAGATCATGTGTGATGCAGAACTGGCTATTGAGCTATTCCGCAAAAAAGCTGAAAAAAAGAGTATAACATGACGGACGGCAAGCGACAGGCAATCTATGCCAGGTATCACGGCCATTGTGCGTACTGCGGTCAGCACATGAAGCAGAAGAAAATGACCGTGGATCATTATGTTCCCCAGTCAAAAGGTGGCGGAAACAATATCGAGAATCTGATGCCCTGCTGCTCTCGCTGTAACACTATAAAAGGCTCAGACAATCTGGAGTCATTTCGCCTGCGGTTCTTCTGGGATAGCCTGCGCCCGTCAGAGTTGGCCACCTACGATAGTATGGTTGCCGCAATAGCTAAAAAGAAGTTCTATTTTGAAAAATTTGATATATGATGATACATGTAAATCGAGAGGAATGGTTCGTTAATAACACTATTCTTGTTAAGTTAGCTAATTTAGTTACAACCACAAAAATAACAAATGTAGTATGAAAAATATGATTATTCTATTTGCTGGCTTAAAGGGCGGAACGGGAAAGTCAACCCTTTGCAACCTTTTCGCCACTTATGCCGTTGAGCAAGGCTTCCCTGTCGCCGTCATGGACGCTGACACCCAGCTCTCCCTCTACAAGAACTTCTTTGAGGATTTAGCAACATTAGGGGTGAGAAATGTTTCCACACCCTGGCGTATCTGGTCTTTAAGGGCCGATGACACTGTCAAAGACAAGATGAGCAAGATTAAGAAAGTCCCTGGGCTTGTGGTAATCGATTGTCCCGGATCGGTTGACAATGAAAACCTAAAGTATATCTACCATTCCGCAGATATCATCGTCATGCCATTCCGCTTTGATCGGATGAATGTCCGTGAGACAGTTACCTTTGCCGAATTGATTAAGAAGATAAGCAAGGCAAGGCAATTATATTTGCCGAACATGGTAACTCAGTATGACGAAAAGCGTGAAGAGCTGCGGAAAGCCATGGAGCGAGCCAACAGCGACCTCGGGAAATATGGCCGCGTTCTACCAGGTATTCCGGAATGCCTGGCGGTAAGAGATTCAAATACCCTTGGCATGAACTACAAGCAACGAGGGGCCGTCAGGGATTCCTATAATGTAATTATTGAAGAAATCAACACCCTAATAAACAAGTAATATGGCTAAGAAATTCAAAAATTCACTGGACGGATTCGATATGTCCGGTACAGTTTTCGGGGACGCTAAGAGCGAGACCCCCAAGAAGAAAGTCGAGAAGACAAAGAAAGAGAAATCTGTACAGAGTAGCAAAACGCAGAAAACTAAGACCGGCGAGAGAGCGACAATAGGCGCGGCTCGCGGCTGCAAGCCAGGCTACACACGTCACACCTATGTCCTGCCCCAGCAGATGATAGACCAGGTGAAGGCTGTGGCCCAGTTCTTCTGTTGCTCCGAGGTGTCTGCAGCCGAGCAGCTGCTTCAGAAGGGGCTTGATGACATCCGGAAACAACATGGCAAGAAAGCACTAACTTTACAAAAGACACAAAATTTGTTTGGTTAGTGTAAAACGCTAAACAAACAAAGAACGTAAACATAGTAAAGATAGTAAAGTTAAATATAAAAGTAAAGAAATTATGAAAGCAACATTCGAAATGTCGATTATTATCGACGGAAACAAGGTTGAGACTCCGATTGGCATGCAAAAAGGTGCCGAGGACATTTCTATGGACAAAATGGAAAAGGTTTTTGCTGCAGTAGCACATCTGCAGAGACACCTTCAGAACACGCTTAATGCCGATTGAATTATGAAAAATCTGTTCAAATTCAGTTCTGGAAAAAATCAGAATCAATGGCTCCTTCCAACAATGGAGGGAACCATTGATGCGACCGTCACCATTCGTGGTGAAAAGATCGATGTGGTTTACCGCTTAAGACCTGGTGCAAAGAACTTGAATGACAAGATGCTTGAGGATCTGGCTGATTTTGGAGTTAAATTCATTTCTTCCGGATTTTCGTTCAAGAAATACGGAATCATTCAGGCCGCTTTGTTATTAGCGCAAAAATTCAAATTCACCGTTAGAAACACCTCAAGATGGATGTTTCGGTCTTGAAAAAACCTTTTTAAGACTTTTAATGTCTTAAAAATGTTAATTCAAGAGATTGTCCCAGGGAAATTCCTTAAATAGTCTTCTTTTGGCTATCTTTGAAACTTCAAAGATGGCTTTGTGCCATAAGTGTATGTTTAATTTAAATTTATTGCTTATGAAAAGATTTATTTTATCTACAATCGCGGTGCTGGCCCTTAGTATGGCAGTCCCGCAGGAAGCGTCAGCTTTACGTATTGTCCTGAACGGCAAAACCATTCGTAAGATTTCTGACAAAAAGTTGGCAAAACTATTATTTGAGGAAATTGAGAGTGGTGAATGGGGTGGAATATTTGCACCTGATCTTCCAGATGCTGGAGATGAGTGGGCCGGCTGTGACGGCTGGTGTTAACAGGAAAGGAGGCTACCATGAAGAGACTTGTATCCTTTCTAAAGAAGCACACAATAGCTGTTATTATGGCTATTGCCCTTAGTCTTCCATCGTTTGCATGGGCATTTTCAGGGTTTTACCATGTCCGTCAGATTTATGATGCAAAACGCGACATTCTGACCATTGGAGTCTTTGATCTTGTTACGGACGAAATGTGGGGTGTCTGTTACGTGCAGGGCAACCATTGTATGGTCCTTTGCGGTGACGATTGTATAGAGTACTACTTTTAATTAATTCCAGGTCACGCCTGATTTTCCCGTACACAATATATATGGTTATAGTTCCTTCAGGCGTGGCTTTTTTGCTTTTTTGTGAATCATGAATAAAATTATATTTTTATCGTTATCATTGTGTCTTTCAATCAATATACAGGCACAGGAAAACGCCCTGATGAAAGTTGTATATCAGGCATTGTTTCAGTCCACCAACGAAGGAGAAATCTGGGAGGATGAGATGTGCCTTAGTATAGGAAAGACAACATCTCATTTCTACAGTATTAATGCCTTCAGGAACGCTCACTTGCGGGACAGCATAAAGAACACAGGGGGGACTATGCAAGATTACTTGAATATTAAGTCATCCCGTCCTGGTTCCTCTGCAGCTCAGACGTACCACGTTTTCAAGAATCTCCCCACCGGAAAGATTACCTACACAGACAAGTTTGGGAAAGACGGACTCAAAAGCACCGTTCCCAAGAACGGTATCGAATGGAACCTTTTACGTGGTGACACCGTAATTGCCGGACACGGCTGCCGTCTGGCCACAGCCGACTATCTTGGAAGGAAGTGGGCTGCTTGGTATGCTACGGACATCCCCACCAACGAAGGCCCATGGAAGCTCTACGGCTTGCCAGGACTTATCCTTGAAGCAAAGGATTCATCCGGCAAATTCTCGTTTTCCGTAACAAAGATACTCACCGGTGGAAACGAGAAGATTATCCTGACTGGTTCAAAATACAAGGAATGTAGCCCTCAGAAAATCATGGAGTTCTACAAAAAGAAGGTCGAGAACCCCCTGGCTTTCATCAAGGGCATCCTCCCGCCAGACGCGCAGATCGTCCTTGAAGGAAATGAACCGGAAATTTTCAATAAAAAACGGACGGCCTGTCTTATCGAGATTTACAAGTAGCCATTGTCGTCATGAGGCATCTTTTGGTCTTTTTCATAATCCTGGCACCTTTGTTTGCCCATGCACAGGATGTTTTCCTTTCAGGAACCATCAGAGACAAAAGCGGGCAGCCGCTGGATGCTGTAACGGTGACGATAATAGATGACGAAAAGAATGTACTTGCCTACACCCTGACAAATAGTGCCGGCAATTTTGCCTTTTCATTGAAAGGCCAGAAAGACCAGAGCAGCTTGTCCTTGGTTGTTACCTCCATAGGATATAGGAAAACGACCATCCCCCTGAAAGAAGAGAAATTTCCTCTTGTCCTGGATATTGAAGAGGAACCTTTCACCATATCCGAGGTCACGGTCAAGGCTTCCGGCATCTGGGAGTCTGGCGACACCCTGTCATACGGAGTTTTGAAGTTCAAGCAGGCACAGGACAGATCGGTGGCCGACGTACTGAGGAGAATGCCTGGTATTGATGTTTCCGAGAACGGGACCATCCAATATCAGGGCAAGAATATCAGCACAGTATATGTCGAAGGCCTGGATCTTACCGGCGGCAACTATACACAGGTGACCAACAACCTTAATGCAGATAAGATTAGCAGCGTCCAGGTTCTTGAGAACCACCAGAAGATGAAAGCCCTTAAGGACATCGAATTTTCCGACCAGGCCGCTTTGAACCTGAAGCTCAAGGACAGTGCCAAAGAGGTAGCTCAGTGGCTTGTTGATCTTGGCATCGGCCATTCCGCTCAGGAAGAGAGCAATAAGCTGTCAGGTTCTGCAAGGATTGTACAGATGAGATTCAGGAAACGTTTTCAGCAGTTCAACATATACAGGAATGACTACACCGGCAAAGACATCACTCAGGATATGGGCAATGTATCGGAAGACAATAGCGGCATCGAGAAAACCTTACTGTCACCAATAACATCTTCTGTGTCTGGAATAAACGGCAGATACGAGGACAATTCCGCCCATCTTCTTTCGTCAAACAGTCTTTGGAAAAGAGGAGAGGATGATGTTCTGTTACTTAGTGCAAGCGCATATACGGACATCACGAAGGTCAACCAGACCGCCTACACGGTGTACAAGATTGACAGCATTCCCCTGGTTCTTGCCGAGGACAACAATACCCACAACAGGCACTCAGAATTACGAGCCGATCTGCAGTACACAAGTAACAAAACAAACCTTTTATTAGATAACACGCTGAGCCTGTACGGGGATTTTGACCACGACAGAGCCTTGACATCTGTCAACGGAAAAGCTCTGCGTCAGGATGTGAGACCTCAGCAGTTCTTCATCAAAGACCGGTTCAAGACCATGAAGGCTGGTGAAACCGGGAAATGGGGTCTGGAAGGATTCTTGGCCTTTAATCATCTGCCAGGCAAACTTCTGCTCATTGACGGCAGCAGCCAAAGAATCTGTCAGGATGCTCTCAACGGCTATCTGGCACTTACATTAGTAAAGGCTCGCGGGCACCTTAATTCTGTATGGAAGTTCGGGGCAGGCGGGCAGCTGTCCTTGCTGTCTCAGACCCGTGACGACTCACCTTCTACTACGGACAGCTACCTCAGCCTTCGCTGTTTTGCGTCCTACGGGTTGACATACAGCAACGCGAAGGTTAAAGCGTCGCTGACACTCCCCGTCAGCCTATTGTCGCGGTCTTATTGTGACAGTATAAAATCCACGGATCTGTTTACATATCCAACAGCTTATTTCGACTGGAGCATCAGGCCTTCATGGAGGATGACCGTTTCTGCGCAGTACGCCTGTACTCCGAATAACACAGAGAACCTGTGGCGTTCTGTCATTTACCGAGACTACATGAATGCAACTGAGGGCAATGCCGGTCTTTCGCTCGAAGAGGGTTTCAGGGCTGCTGTTGCCATTCAGCACAAGAACGTATTGGAAGGCTTGTTCTGCAATCTAAGGCTTTCCTTTGCCTCAAGATACAACCTTCCGCTATACGACCGTTCGATGCTTCACAACGGAACGTTTTTAAGCAGGGTTATCAGCAGATCCGGCAAGAATACAGCTCTGGGTGTCAACGGAGGGATATCCAAGGTGTTCGGCCATTTCACCGTTGCAGTGAACGGTGCCGCTTCAGTTGGCAAGTCAACAGTTATATTTAACGGTGTCAATATGCCCTGCAAAAACAGAGGAGCTTCCGGTAACATATCGCTTTCCTGGTCACCGTTAAAATGGCTGTCTCTTGAATCCCAGCCGTTCTGTGCCGTTCAAAGCCGGGATGTTGATAATTCGCAGTACGGGAGTTTCTTTTTCGGATCCAGTAACAAGCTCTATATTCCCGTTTCAAAATTCATTGTTCATGCGGCTATAGACTATTTTGAATGCACAAAGCCGGAGAAATCAGAAGCCTTCTTTGTAGATGCATCTGTATCATACAAGACGAAAACCATAGAATACATAATAGGTGCCAGAAATATATTCGGTGCCAAATCTTTCTCCAGAACCGAAATATCAGATTACTATGAGAAAACAACCGTCACAAAGCTAAGGCCAAGAGAGGTTTTCTGTGATGTTGTTATAAATTTTTGAATGAGGATTTTTCTGCAAAAAATAGGGATTTTCCTTTTATAAAAAGGAAAGAATTTCTTACCTTTGCATTATAAAATAAATGCTTTATGAAAAAATTGCTTATTATAACAGTTTTCGGTGCCATGGCACTACAGATGCAGGCGCAGGGGATTGTCGACCCTAACAGGTCCGGTAGTGCAGCCCAGTTGCGGGCGCAAGGATATGTCGGCGGGTTTGTGGACACAAACAGGAACAAGAAGATCGTCTGTACCTGTGGCCCAAAATGCAAGACGGACACAGTCTGCATCAAAAAGGGGCTTCCAATGGTCGTAAGCTACCAGGATGGGGACTCACTGAAGACAGACACCCTGTGTGCCTGCGAGTGGAAGCAGCTGATGAAAACAGACCGCAACTTCTTGGGGCAGGACACAGTGACAAAGACCAAGACAATCAAGTTGAAAGGCAAGGGCCTGCGCAAGGGTAAGGAGATAGAGGTGCAGGACAGACCTTCCAACCCAAAGATAGTATTGTATTAGTTTCTCCGGAAGAACAAGACACAAAGAAGGACTGACCAGGCGGCCAGCCCTTCTTGTTTTTTTGCCGAAACTCTATTCAGGAGAAAGAACAATGCTTTTGTCAAGAAAAGACCAAAAATAGCTGTTTCTTGGGGTTCTGTATAAAAAACGACCCCAAATTAAGCCCGCTGTTGGCTTTTCTCCCTTTCGGTGATACATTTATACCTTTTTTTTGGGCCTCAAAAGAAAAAAAATTACACAGGAAAGTAATCTTAGTTATGGTCTGTCACCATACAGGAAGTGATAATGCTCTCTTCTTCTTTTTTCCCATTCCCTATAGGAACCGGCCTTACGCTTCTTACCCTTCTTGTCACCACCGAACAACCACCAGGCAATTAATATAAATACCAAAATTTGCATAATCAACATTTGTTAAAGTTAGTGATTTCTCCAATTACTCTCCAATTACTCTCCAATACTCGACAATTACTTGACAGAGAATGTTCCTACCGGAATTGTGGTGGCAGCAGCTACCGACAGGAAGAAGATGCCATATTCGCCCGCTTCCAATTCAGTGGCCGGAATGGTCAGTAAGTAGGATTGCTCACCGTACTTATGCCCGCCGAAATTGAGATAACCGCCTTTCTTGGCATCCTCACCTCCCAGCATGGAGGACTCGAACTCCATCCATTGTACCCTCCGGTCTTTCTTCGAGGCATTGAATCGCACGATACGATAGATGTCCAGCGGGTCGGTGTCATTCTTCTCACCCCTTACCAGCAACCTTATATCTTTTCCGCTTTCAACGGTATAGGACGATTGTCCGCCGCTGAAGATGACATCCATCCCAGCATATCCGGCCAGTCCGCTTACTGCTCCCGCCGCGCTGCTTACGCTGTTGGCCGCAGACATCACCTTGATACCTGTCGCCAGCCCGCTTCCTGCTCCGGTAGCAAGACCTACCCCCAATGCGCCAGCCCCCGCGACATCGGCCACATTACCGAGCATCTTCGACCATTTCTTTGTTTTGTTCTCATGCTTGCCGATGGTACCAGTCTCTTTTGGGAGCTTGTCATAAGTGGAATCACTTGTTAGGATGCAATAGCTGTTAATAAACTCTGGCTCTGGAGCCGTTACTTCTTGTGCAAATGCGCTGGAAAATGCATTTAAAATCAGCGCGAGAAAAACATACTTTCTCATTGTTTGGCGTTTTTAGGTTGCTCCTATGCCCAGAAGGAGCGGATTATAAATACAGGAAGCGGGCTGTCGCTGCGCAACCTGAGGGAATTTCGTCGCCAAACTATAAACCCATAATCCACACAGCAAGCAGCCCGCTTTTGCGAGTCGCTTCAAGCTGCACCTCCGGATTATGACGCTGGCGACGTTTTTCTTCAGATTGGGAAGCACTTCCATCGTTATTTGTCGGCAAAGATACGTAATATATTTCATTTTTTTGTTTGTTTCTGGAAAAAATGGCAGTTGGCACCTTGGAAAAGTTCGTCGGCGACTCTTTTTTCAGGTTCAGATGCCGCCTGCCATCGAACTGCTGACATGAGTGGTATGTTCACTCTGTCAGCTCGTTTTGAAAAACTGCCACCGTCGGACTACAGAACACGAACTTAATCGCGTAGCCAACAGAAGCAGTCGATAGAAAATAGAACTGTCAAGTGGTAAAATGTATGGAGTTATACCGCATACCCCAACCTGACAGTCCTGAAGATTGGAGAGCCGTTTTACCGCCCATTATTGCAGGGGTACCCAGACGTACCATGGTACCCGGAATTTCCTTTTCCGCACTCTCCTTTAGGAACCTGGCACCGTCGTACCGGGAGACGAATCTCCTTTCAAAGCAACTGCCGTGCCAGGTAATCGCCTTCATTGGTCATAGATGCTCGTTCGAATGAACGCCCCCTAAGCTCAACGTCTTAACCTGCATCCATCACAAACGGAGTCATGCTCCAGAAGAAATAGGTGCAGTAACCGTTATCCAGTCCTTCGGCGATATAAGGGCCTGGCACAACAACGCTCATGGGATGGTCTCATGACAGGTCGTAACCTATCCCCGCACTCCCACGGCTCATGGGCCGGTCAACATGAGGCCGCCGTAACCGCCTCCCGCTTCTCCCATGGCTCAAGTGCCGCATGCCAGGAAGAGATCCTCGTTCCTCCGATGGCAGCGGGAGTTACCCCGACAGTCAACGTTGGCCAGCAAGTTGCTGACACGAAGGAGTATACAAGAAGCTCAAATAAATTGAAAACAAAGGGATTCGTAGGCTCGAAATGCCCTTTCGGGCGACACCGGAAACCGGCAGGAGCAGCCTTTGTTCTCTATTCCTGTATGATTCAAAAACTCAAAGAACACTTTTCCGCTGAGCTATTGTAGCTCATTCTGGCGGCAAAGTTAAAAAGGAAATTTGAGTTTACAAAAAAGCCTCGCGCGCGCGAATTATTATTATTATACATTTCCGACCTTTAAAAATGTCCGGAAAAAATTAAACTGTACACGTTAAATTATGTTAAAGCCTCAAAACAGGATGTATTGGGGCTCAATTTTGAACATTTCCATGAACAAAAACACCTCTTCTTTTGGCATCCTCAACTCTGAGGAACATCGTTCAGAGTCATAGCAACAATCCTCACGCAAATGTTCAAGAATCCATTTCCTGACTAACCGGTACTGCTCATTCCGATTCTCACTCCACCTCGTCGCATCAAACCACTTGATTGCCGTAGTTCTTGAGATTCTCATCATCTTAGCACAGCCATACATCGTCGGTTCCTTGTGATTCAGAAAGCATAGGAAATGGTACATGGCAACCTTTACGGCTGGCTTGCTTCGCCATAGGGGCGTGATGCTGTTATATGGTCGTCCTGCGGTCATAAAATTTTTCCAAGGTTAATTTCATCTGTCATTCTTCCAATATTCCCGGCACCATTTGTGATAAGGAACGACATATATCGTCATTCCGTTCTTTTCTATGGTGCCATCCTGATCCCAGGTAATGATTAGCAAATCGTTACATTTAAGCTCACCGGCACATTCGGTGATGCTGTCAGTTTCACGTTTTTCGGTCTTCTTGCCGCTCATGTCATAGCATACCTGGATAAGCTGCTTGACATGGAATTTCTCGCGGACAACAAAGTCCGTCTCGCGGTTATTACGTGAACGGTAGTAGAAGATGTTGTCACCGATCTTGTTCTTCCTTCTCAGCAGCTCCAAGAAGACAAGGTTTTCCAAAAGTCTGCCTTTGTTTTCCGATGTCTGGAAAGCGCTCGATGCAAGGAAGCCGTTGTCAACCACATACACCTTTTGGGGTGCTTTCTGCATCAGCTTCAACTTGTTGTTGTATCGTGGAAGATAAAAGAATAGATAGGTCTGTTGAAGATATTCACAGAATTTTTGTAGTGTTGACTTGCTGGAGAAATTTAGATCTTCCTTCAGAGACGTATAGGTAAACTCATTACAGAACATGCTGACAAGATAGGTGGCCAGCTGATACAGCTCCGTGGTCTTGCGGATTTTGTATCGCTTGGCTATGTCCTTCAGGACGATGGAGTCAAAGAGGGAGCTGAGGTAACTCTCTGTGATCTCCCTGCTGTTGATAATCTCAGGATAGCCGCCATAGTGCATATAGTCTTCGACTTGAAGCATTAGCCTTGCCCTATCGTCTGGCAGCTCTGCTGTCCAGCTCTGCTGCTTGAATCGAAAACATTCAGTTAACGAGAAGGGGAGCACTTCTAATTCCAGATAGCGGCCTGTGAGGACAGTCCCCATCTCACTTGACAGCAGCTTTGCATTGGAACCGGTTATCAGGAGGTTAATACCGCGCCGGTAAAGCTTGGACACCCACAGGTCCCAGTGCACCAGGTTCTGAATCTCATCCAGCAGCAGGTAATCGAAGCCGGGGTAGACCTCAGCAAGCGCCTGCATGACGGCATCCTCGTTGAACTTCTCAAGCAGCTGCTCATCGTCGAAGTTCAAATAAGCAAAGTTCTTGTCTTTTAAAAGCAGAAGGGTAAGAACAGATTTGCCAGCCCGTCGTGGGCCGGTTATAAGTTTGATAAGTGGCGAGGCAAGGAATTTCTCTGCCTCTGTCTGGTTGTCGCGAAGGAGATAGGCTTTTTCTAAAAGTCCGTCACGCTCTTGGCGTTGGGAAAGTACGATTGACCTCATTTTTGGGTAATAATTATTTTATAATGGACAAAATTAGGAAAATTTGTCCAATATGGCAAAGAAAATAGGCAAAAACGTTATTTTTCTTGCAAAATACCTCCTTTTTTCTCAAAATCGGTCTTAAAAATGTTAATTCAAGAGATTTTTAGAAAAAAAATTGTTTTCCTCTAAACTATAAGATAATTTTGCAAGTGAACTTTAATTTTAAAAAACAGGTTATATGGGATTATATTCTCCAAAAGCTCGTTTTTTCGAGCAGCACGCCGAAGCAGCCATGCGGCAACAGCAGATGTACGGCATTCCCGCCTCTATTACATTGGCTCAAATGTACCTGGAATCCGGTGGTGGAACCAGTCCTCTTGCCTTAAAGGGCAAGAATTATTTTGGCATCAAATGCCCCAAAGGATGGGTCGAAAGCGGCAAGCCTTACGGCGTATACACTGATGACCGTCCCAATGAGAAATTCTGCTATTATGACAATGTTGATGAAAGTATCCAGCACCACAGCGAGCTTCTCATGGGCCAGCGTTATAGCAAATGTCAGGCGAAGGAGTCCACGGACTATGTCGGCTGGGCCAATGGCCTGAAAGACTGCGGTTATGCCACGGCTAAAAATTATGCAACAAGCTTGATTGGCGACATAGAGAAATACCGGCTTGACCTGTACGACAAAATGGCTGTAGAGAATGCCACACAGCCTATCGGCTATATGCGCGGGAAGACTTCATCGGCAATAGCTGTTAAGAAGACGCTTGAACCACTTGAAGGCCATTGGGCCATGCCTATGGATATGGACAAGATGGTGCTTACTTGTGAATACGGAGATACCAAGTACCACAAAAAAACCCACAATGGCATTGACCTCCGCGCCAAGGTCGGCACACCCGTCTATGCCACTGAGGACAGTGGTTTTGTGTCGAAGCTCGGCTTTGATAAGAACGGCGGCGGCAACTTTGTCTTGGTTGAATATAATCGTCCGGATGGTTCAAAATACGAGGTGGAATACCTTCACCTCGACAAGATTTCAGTTTCACAGAATGAGACTGTTAACGCAGGCCAGGTACTTGGTGCTTCCGGCAACACAGGCCGTTCTACGGGCCCGCATCTTGATTTCCGCGTTATGAAAAATGGAGAGTGGATAGACCCCAAGGACTATCTTGCCGAGATTGCAGTTCGCGGAGATATCGATACTATCCTTGTCGACAAGCATTCCGGCAAGGAGCTGCTTGCTCAGCGTATGGAAGGGCTTACCCTTGGCAATATTGCCGACCCCGGCGCAGACCAGACACTGCTTGCTCAGCAGGAGCCTGTTGAGGAACCGTCTGAGCATCAGACGATGGATGATGACTGGCTTTCCAAGCTTAGCGACATGAACGACCCCCTGAAGATGCTGGCCTTTTTGATGGGGCAGGGTTGTGACGAAAACGGTATGGGCTTTGGCGGGGGAGATTTAATCTCCACCTTGCTCAATGGCCTCTTTATGCACGCCCTTGCCCTGTCTGGTCGTGGCAGCGGTCCGACGGAGCATGCGGAGTCTAACCAAGTGCAGGATGGCCGTGGGAACACGTCGCCTGAACAGGAGCGCGAAGCTGTCATCATGCGAGACCGTGCGACCATCGACCCCCAGCGTGCGCAGCAGCTGGCCATGATGAATTTTGACAGAGAATATCCTGAGGCCGGAGAAAACCGGAACATTTCGTTGTCATTGTAAATTTAATGTTATGAAAACGATAAAGACTTTTCTATTTTGCCTGGTTGTTGGCCTATTAGCTCCTTCCTCTGCTTTTGCGCAGGAGGAAGAGGGTGGAGAGGGCATTTCCGGTCTCACAACCCTTGGTATCGACCTCTTTGAGGAAGAGATAGACGATGTTATCTTCCAGACCAATGAGTTTCTGACAAATCCGGATTTTACTGACGAAGGCAAACCCTTCTGGTGGATTTTGCAGATGTGCCTTTTCTTGGGAGCTTTGTTTTCAATTATTGTGGCGGCTGGTATGACCTATAAGTGGATGGCTAAAGGCGAGGGTTTTGATCCGCTCAAGATCCTGCGTATTTTGGGTATTGCCTTTGTCATGCTGTTCTGGTATGTGGATGGAGGCATCTTGGATTGTCTTTCCTATATCCCTAACTGCATTGGCAGCTATACCAATGCCTTGTATGAAGCCGAAGCTTTGCAGGTGCAGGAAAAATATGATTCGCTTATGCCTAAGATAGCCGCAAGAGATAGCATGATGAAGCAGGACTTGGCTGTTGCCAAGAACGTTGTGGAAGGTATCAAGGCCACTGGTTACACCGGCGACCTGAGTGAGCACATTGACTTCCAGAATCTCACGCAGGCCCAGAAAGATGCCTATTACGCATACGTAAACAGTGACTTTGCGGGAATTATAGTTCTCGTCGACAAGCTTATGATGGCCTTGGCTCTTGTCCTTTGGCGCATTGGCTGGTGGGCTTCGATTTACATCCAGCAGATACTATTGGGTATGTTGACTATTTTCGGCCCCATCATGTGGGCGTTCTCTATTTTGTCAAAATGGGAAGGAGCCTGGGCCAAGTGGATTATTAGATATCTGACGGTTCATTTTTATGGGGCCATGCTTTATTTCGTAGGTTTCTACGTCCTGTTGCTCTTTGACATCGTACTGAGTATTCAGGTGGAGCAGCTGTCCGCAATAATGGACTCTACAGAGACCTTCCACGGCTATATTAAGACAGCTTTCCTGACGGGTGGTTATCTTCTGGCTGCCAGCGTCATCAGCTTAAAATGCCTGAACCTTGTTCCCGACTTGGCAGCTTGGATGATTCCAGAGGGTGAAACCGCCTACTCCACTCGAAGCTTCGGTGAGGGTGTTGCCCAAGGAGTAGGCAGACATTTAATTGGAAAAATTTGACAAAATAAATTAACAAGATTATGGATGCCCAAGACGATTGTGAACGAAGTCAACAAAGTTGCTGTCAAGGAAGAGGCAAAAGAGAGATTCAATAAGCTTGTGTCTCTGTCTGTGGATGCCGTATCTACTGGCCAAGTCAGCTATGCCGCCCTTGAAGATGCCTTCAATGACTACTTTGAATGGTACGAGAATGAGGTTCAGCGCGAGAATCTGGCCACCTTCGGCGGTGCTCCTGGTTCTTTACAGAATCGCAACGTCCTTGCCGGACAGATTAGCCGTGCCGTCAGGTTCGGCGCATACGGCATCGACGACCAGCAGCTGGGTGAACTGAAACAGGTATTATATAATATAGTTAGTAATAATAAATAAGTAAGATTATGGGAAAGGTACATGAGGAACTGAAGGCATACCTGGTCGACCAGCCGGGAAAGGCATTTGCTGTTGCCCTGACTTGTGAAGTGTACGACTGGGCAAATCCTGTTGCAACGGAACTTTACATCCGTTACAAGGTCTTCGAAGAGTTGTCCGTCCGATACGATACCGGAGAGCTGACAAGGCGTAAACTAAAGAAAATGAAGCATTACCGATTCGACGCAGTGTTCTTCATTCAGCCAGGAATGGCATCACTCAACCAAGGCGAGTGTTTCACTGTCGGCGTGGAGTTGAAGGGTCAGAAATACGATCTGACGGGCGACGACAAAATGGGGAAGTACCTGGGATGGACGGATTTCTTCTTCATCGGCGTGCCGGAAGAGCTTGTCGAGGAGGCTTTGAATAAAGCCTCCCAAGTTAGTGAATCTGCATGCGGGAACAGCGACATGGTTGGTGTGTTCGACGTCAAGACGGGCACCATTTACAAGATGCCGTCCCGCCGGCAAGAGGTTCCCCCAGAAAACCGCATTGCCGTAATGGAACAGATAATTTATAATGAGGTGTTCAATATGACCGATGCTGTGAACATTCCCCTTGAGGAAATTGAGGTTCTGCACCGCATGCCCGAGAGCCTTGAACTGGTTGGCTCCAATATTACAACGCCTACACTCCCTACGCCTCCCACACCTCCTACACCCCCAAACAATGACGGATTAAAAACAGAGCCGGAACATACTTTATCCGACATTATAACACCCCCAAATAATGATGAGTTAGGTGTGACGAATGTTACCAAAAACGATACACCCCCAAATAATGAGGTGTTAAATAATAGTAATAATTCCGAATTGTCGGAAGAGGAGCGAGCTGCCCGGTATGCCGCCGCAAAAGCCCGTCAGGACGTTCGCCGGGAGGAGATGGAACAGTTGTCCGAGCGTGCCGCGAAGCTCTCTGAGGAAGCTCGTGGAAGCCTAATGTCACTTCCGTTGAAACATCAACAGGTGTTCTGGGCAATCGCCGATGCCGGAGAATCAATCCAAGCGCATGCCGTCCGTGATCAACTGGGCTTCGGCGCCAATACTCTCGACCGTGCGACATCAGCACTCCTGGCCGCAAAGCTCATCGAGCGACAGGGCAGCAAGAAGTTCGGCGGCTACGTCGTGACGCCCTTAGGCCAGTGTGGCACGGAATGTGGCACTTGCGCAATTGCTCTGGTGTGTCCGCAACACCAACCGGTTTAAATGATTTAAATTAGATATTAACTTGTAAAACCATCAGGCGAAAAAAGAAAGGAATCAATCCAGATGAAGTTTTTCCCGCAGCGAATCTCTTCGTTGAATCCGCTGCCTGTAATGTATTTCATTTTCAATAAACCAGTTCTCATAGTTCTTTCCTACGTTTTCATCATGATTGATGAATTCTGAATATACGTCACTGTTAAGGCGTAGGGAGTCTATGATATATTCGGCCTCCTGTCGGTAGCTACTTGCCGATGAACACTTCCAGACGAAGCCGCACGTTGCAAGAATTGACCAGACAATGGAACCGAGAAACCAGCCCATCCATTGTTTAACCCACTCCTTAAACCCGGAAATCTCATTTTTAGCAGAACTGATGCCAGAGATAAGATTAGCCGTGTCTCTGGAAGCTTCTGTTTTAAATGAATCCTGAGCATTCTTCAGGATACAATCCATATTCTTTGTAAACTCATCGAGCTTAATATTTATACGCTCGTCGATGCCGTTCGAAATCTTTTCCGGCATAGATAGTAGGAAGTTCTTTGAACTTTCATCGAGTACGGCTTCTGGAGCCTCAATGTTCCGAAACTGTTCACAGAGATTGTTTAACTCTGCCCGCATTTCATCTATAACATCATAATTGTCGCCAATTTTACTGTTCATAGCTTCGATACCTTTCAGCAATCCGGCAATCTTATCAAGTAACTCTATAGTAATACTTGGTGCAGCAGGAGCCTGTTGAGGAACCTGCTGTTTGTCCTGATCATTGGACTTATTTGGTTTAAATAAATTGTTTTTCATATAATCATGTGTTTTAATAACGACGACTTCTTGCCCTGTATTTGGCAAATACAGATTTCCACAGGTTCCACCATTCATCATCCTTTTTCCCTCGCCAGCCGTCACTGTCCTGGTTGCCGCCGCCACCGCCAACGGAAGGAACGTCTGCAGGAATGGCCATATTCGCAACAAATTCCACCAACAAGCCCGTAGCTTTCACCGTTTGGTTAGCTATGCCGTCAACCATTCCAACCAATTCGTTCACAGCTTCCTTCAGGTTCTCTTGGGTGGTGTCACGTCCGCCAAGCAGGCACTGTCCGACAATACCCTCATGAAGGTCTGCCATCTCCTCCCTGCCGAAAACGTTAAACGTGTAACCACAGAACTTTTCGAGAACCTGGACAGCCTTGTTGACGGCAGAACGTGCTTCTTTCTCTTGTTGTGACTGTACTACATTTTTTCTTCTATTCTCTGTCTGGGTAGTAACAGGTTTCATCTGAGCTTTAGCTTTAAACTTGCCACGCTCTTTATCTTTCTGCTTCTTTTCATTCTGTAGTTTCTGCCAAGTATTATAAAGCCTCGATGCTGTAAGCTGTTTACCAATCTTGCTGGCATTGTAGTTTGAGTTCCCGCGCCAGACGCTGTAGCCGACAACGTTACCCTTGGAGTCATTCCGGAACATCATTTCATAGTTCTGCTGCTTCCCCTTGTAGTCCGTGAACGTCCGGGCTTCCATATCCCTTTTGAAGTCGTCCCAGCTGAACTTATCCATCTTCCTCAGCACATCATAGACAGTGTCTTTGATCTCTGCA
>Ga0310695_10007305_pt1 | contig 17697 bp, 19 predicted proteins | sample RumenRJG_04DNA_FD_203882 | JGI IMG/M metagenome (GOLD analysis project Ga0310695, IMG submission 203882) | Bovine rumen microbial communities from Lethbridge, Alberta, Canada - RJG_04 (v2) (version 2) | ecosystem: Host-associated > Mammals > Digestive system > Stomach > Rumen | place: Canada...
GCAGTGGATCTTTAAAGTCAAACAGTTCCTTGAATTTATCAATCGGATATCTTCCGTCAATAAGCCATGTTCCGTCGGCTCTCTGAATCGCTTCAGGTTCGGCTTCCTCATCGATTCCAGGAATGTCCCCTACAATTCCTTCAAGTAAGTCGTTCAATGTGATTAGTCCTTCAACGCTTCCGAATTCATCGACTACAAGTGACATGTGGACATATCCCTGATTTTCCTTAAATTCCTTAAGCAATTCCAAAGTTTCAAGGTGTTCGGAAACAACCAGCGGCTCTTTCACGATTTTGTGCACGTCAAATTTTTCATCAGTGAACATTGCTGAGAGGATGTCTTTTGCCTGAACCACTCCGATGAAATCATCAAGCTCTCCGGAAGCTATCGGGAAAATTGACCTTTTACTTTCGATGATTTTTATCTTATTGATTTCCCTGTCGTCTTCCAGGTCAATCCAGATTATCTCATTTCTAGGGGTCATTATGCTTTCGACCTTTTGGTCGTCAAGCTTGAAAACCCTTTTGATGATGTCTTCCTCTTCTTTTTCGATAGTTCCATCTTCCCTTCCTTCCTTAATCATCAGTTCGATTTCTTCTTCAGTAACCACATCTTCGCTTTTATCTTCAATTCTCATAAGCCATAAGAGAAAACGACTTGATTTGGCTAAAATGAAACTGACAGGCTTTGAAACCTTTTCAAGAACCACCATACTTTTTGCAACTTTCAGGGCAATTCTTTCAGGGTCGTTCAATGCAATGACCTTCGGCACAATCTCTCCGATAACCAGTGTGAGGTAGGTGGTGACAATAACGACTATAGCAACGCTCACAGGTCCACTGTATGGTATAAAGGAAATGTATGCTGCCAGTGGGTCGGCTAATGTTACTCCACCAAATGCACCTGTCAAAACACCGATCAGTGAAATTCCAATCTGCACTGTTGATAAAAATTCATTAGGGTCTTCTAACAAATCAAAAACAATTTGAGCGTTTTTATTTCCTTCTTCCAAGTATTTTTGCATTTTTGCCTTTCTGATGGATACAACAGCAAGTTCAGCCATTGACAGATATCCTGTGAAAATTATTAGAATTAATATAATAATTATTTTGAGTGTCGTCCCAATCATTTTTAACAAACCATTAAAACTATTTTAATTCGCTGGCCTTCATGAAGCCAGTGTTTCCATATATTTTGTCCTGCATTTCCTGAACCGCTTCAGAGGCTTCCTCTCTTGTGGCCACCTTTTGGAAAATGCGTCTTGATTTTACTTTCAAGGTCTTTCCGCATACGCATTTGCGTGTAGCCACTCCTTCCTTTGCATACAATGCTCTTCCACAGTCACAACGAAATATTAAATACATGGTATTTCCATTTATAAAATCAATAGTAATTATATTATCAATAATATATTATTTAAAATTAATTATTACATTCCAAATATTTTCATGAATAATGGTATGAAAACTTTGGATGGCAAGATTACCAGGGTCGCAATGCTGACTCCGAGGTTAGTGCCGATGACTACAAGAAGTATTCTGAATATGTTATTGTGCCACAGGTCTTTAAAACTCTCGATATGGGCCAGATTCTTGATGTCACTTTGTTTCACTTTTCTGAACTTGGCTTCGCACAATCCTGAAAACCATCCTGCAGCAAGCAGGGGGTGAATGATGGTCAGGGGAGCAACTACTCCGCCGACAATTGCTGATTGGATTTTGGATCCTGAAAGGATTGATCCGATAAATCCCATAATCATGCTGATGACAACAAACTCATAGATGTTCCATGTGATGTTTATCCCGCTAAAATATGCCAGAAAAAATATCACAACAAACAGAATTGGAATCAGTGCCAAAATTATTTTTGTCCAAGGGATTCCTTTTTTGTCTTTGATTACTTCCAGATCCCTTAAATTAGGCAATGTTTCAGGGTTGTCCAAGTATTTTTCGATTCCGGGCTTATGTCCTGCTCCGACAACTGCAATGACATGGTCCTGAGGGATTCTCATTATGCTTCCTGCCAGGTATGCATCCCTTTCATGAACGAGGACTTCATGAACGCTAGGAGCTTCATCCTTAAACATTTCCATCAGTTCATCCAAGTTTTCCGGATTTTTAAGCTCCTCGACATCGACTTCCTCATCATCGCCATATCCAAAAGCGGAAGCTATTAGGCTGAACATGAATTTGGCCTTTTCCATAAAGCCCATCTTATTCAGGGCCCTTTGCAGGGTTATGCTGATGTCCCTGTCGATTAGGGCTATTGGAATTCCCAAATCTTCGCTCGCTTCGATTGCACCAATCATTTCTGAACCGGGTGCCACATCCAAATCTGCTCCTACCTTGGATTGGAAGTAGCTTAAAAGTGTAGTTGTGAAGAATAATCCAACCTTGTTTTCTTTGATGATTTTGGTAACTGAAATTGTCTCATCCTGTTCAATGCCCATCATCTCTTGTTTTAATTTAGTGTATCTGCCTCTGTCAAGCTCGATGGCAACTACATCAGGTTGGTGTTCGTAGATTGCATCTTTCACTTCTTCAACACTTTCCTGTGATACGTGAGCGGTACCTATAATTTTTAAACATTCTCTTTTCAAAAAAACACTTCATTGTATAATTATATTATCTAATTATTATGAAATCTACCTATATAAAGTTAATTCATTATCTTGATATATGGCAACATTTTCGGTCATGTTTTTCATCACTGACAACTTGACATCATCTGCGTAACCGAGCTCGATTAATCTTTTGGCAGTTCTTGAATTTAAAAATGCCTCTTTCACCAGATTATAGTCTCTGCTGGCCATGATTGCGGATTTGGCATATTCGCTTAATTCGCATTCCTCCAGATTTTCATTAATCCAGTATAAGATCTCTCCGGCGGCCAGAAAATCCTCAATTGCGAATTTCCCCTTAACGCCTGCCATAACCACATCGATATGCTCTTCGGCCAACTGAACGCTTTTTTCTCCGACCGCTTCAGCATTGACCATTGAACCGACCAATACCTTTGAGGTCATGTTTTCAATAATCCTGGTTCCATTGCTTGTTGTCAGGATTAAAGTATCTTCGGAAGTTTTCAAATCTTTAATGGCAGAGGGGCTGTTTCCAATGTCAAATCCTTCGAGGCGCTTTCCGTTTCGCTCTCCTGCAAGCATGCCTCCGGTTTTTTCCTTTAATGCAATGGCTTCTTCGGGAGTGAAGCATGGAATTATCCTTTTAAAACTGTTCAGGGCCAGTGTTATTGTTGTGCTTGCCCTCAGGGCATCAACCATGATGGAAACGTCGCCGCTTGAACTTTCCTCAAAACTCAATGTCACCTTCATGAAGTAATTTATATTGAAATAATTATATAATAATATTCATGAAGATAGTCACAACCCCAATGTGTGAAGAAATCGTAAGGCTTGCCGGCATCAGGGATTATGCGGTAAACAAATTTCCCCAAAAAAGTGATGGGGATTTGGCAATTCTGCTTTCGGAAAGCAAAGTCGAAATGGATGCGGTTCAAATCAAGATCAATACGTCGACACAGATTTTTGAAAGCATCAAAGAGATTTCCTCCCTTGCAGGCAATGAACTGGACGATGAAGAGATAATGTCATATTTTGATGGTTATGAGCTTTGCAGGAAATACCTGAATTCGGATTTCAAAAGGGATGTCAGTGTCAAGGTATATTCCGAATTTTTAAGGGATATAGTTTCAGATGTAGGTTTTAATATCTGTACCGATGGCTTTGATTATGTGATATATCCTGATTATTTAAAGGATAAGGTCATAGAAACCGAAAACACTGTTGAAATCCCGTCACATAATTCAGTTTCCAAAAATCCCTTTGATAAGGCAGAATTGAGATATGGCATTTTAGAAAATTTAATATAATATATAAATTATAAATATTATTTATTACAATTGCATTTTTTGAGAGTGTTAGGAATGTATGAAACATTGATATTTACTGGTGGAGTTCACAAAAGTGAAGAGATAAGAGAGCTGATAGAGGATTTGGGCGGATTCATTCTTCAGGACAGTGTTCAGCAAATGGAACTGGTCTTGAACATGGCTGTTCCTCTTGAGGATGTTGATAAGATTGAAGAAAAGTCCAAAGAGTTATTGGCAAAGCTATCCGTTGCTCCTATGGCAGGTTCTGAAATAGCTATTGTCTCACCAACACTTGCAAGGCACCATTTGCCTCACGCAGCATGTGACATTTCCGAGTATCTGCGTGAATTCGGTGCAAAGGATAACATGATCGGTCTTGCAAGGGGAGACGGCAAAGGAACTTCCGGAATCACAGAAGAGGAAAGAGATTTAATTGAAGAGCATGACATTGCCATTTTTGCTTTGGGCAGCTTTGAAAACTGCATCAAGGAAAAGGCATTCCTTTATGATAATATTGACATACCAGTAATTGTAACCGGAGCGCCTGAAATCGATGTCAGTGAGCTTCCGGGCGCTGACGCATATGTGGGAGGCCTTGGAAGAATACCAAGAAGGCTCAGAAGAGGTCCGGACATTCGCGCACTCGATAAGCTGGTTGAAACTATCGAACAGATTTTAAGTGACAAGAAACGTGAGATGACTCTTGACCCGCCGTTAGTGCCATCCATCGTTGTAAAAAATGCAATTGAAAATCAAATCAGGGAAATAAAAGATGTAATTTCTCCAACCCCTGTAACTTCACAGCTTGATGGTGTTCGCGTTAAACTGAATTATGACACCTATGCCGAAGACATCGGAAATGTTGTCATCGACGGCAAGAAGCTGTCAGAAATTGCCGAGATTAAAAAATCAAAAATGTATGATTATATCCTGGTGAAAATTAATAGTGAGAGTTCTCTTGTTGAGGATTCTGACTAACTCTCTTTTTTTTAAATTCTTCTCATACCAAAGAAGTTGACCGCATCAACCAGATCATTGAACTGTTCCAGTTCCCTTTCTATGACATTTTCATCTGTCATGTCTATGCTCAGTTCTCCGTCCACGGTCAATGTGTCAGGGCCACGGCCGATGAGTCTGTCCACGCCATCTGCACTCAGAATTCTTTCGGCATCGAGCTGGTGAACAAAAGATCTGCCGGGTATTATGACGGAATCCCTGATTTCGGACAGGTCAAGCTGCTCCAAATCCTCTTTTGTAATAAGGCATGCTATTTCCTTTTCAACGGCAACGACATTCACATTGTTTTCTTCATCAATCTTGTCAAAGATTTTGCTGATGTAGGGTTCGGCTATTTTTGAGGTAATGATTGTTGCCTCGCCGGTAATTGGCTTTATGAATTGCAAAAACACTTCGTTTTCATCTTTTGCGATTGCGAATGGTCCTCCGGTTTCAGGGTCGCATATTGGTGTTCCGCTTACTCTGAACTTGTATTCGGAGTTTATCTGCCTTACAAGTTCGCCGAAATCTTCAACAGGCTGTGATTCGATGCCTTTTATGATAGGCTCATTGCCCAGAATAAGTCCTTCGTTGAAGGTATTTGCAAATCTCATTAAAAGCATTCCCTTTGCACCCCATTCCTCTAGGGAATTGCAGGTTTGCCTTAACACGTCCCCGTCATTGACTCCTGGGATGATTACTGCAGCGCCGGTCAGCTTAATGTTTTCACAGAATATCTGGCAGGCTTTAAGTGCCTCTTCAGGATTAGGGTCCTTTACCCATTCCTTTCGAAGCTGGGGGTCTGTTGAAAATACGGTAAATGAAACTTCATTAACGCCGTTGTTTATCAGTCTTGTAGCCATTTTGGAGTCGCTTATTCCCTTTCCGCATGTATATCCCAATACGGAGGATATTGAAAACTGGTTTAGGTTGGCGGTTAGAGTCTCAAGATGGGGATAGCAGCTTATGTCTCCCCCTCCGCTGATGTATGCGCTTACATCTCCCTGATGCATTCCCATCATCATTGCGGTTTGTACCTGATTGATAACTTCAAATGGGGACTTAAAATCTCCTTGCGCTTCGGAAACGCCTTTGCTGCATCTTTCACAACCAATTTTATTTGGCAGGCAGTGTGCACATCCGAAACTTTTCACTTCCTTTACCTTTCTGAAGTAACAATATTTGCAAAATCCATTGCAATCTCTTCCAGGTATTCCTCCGACATCTGCTACAAGTTGCATGTTAGTTTATTTTATTTTCATTTTATTTATAAATTTCATGATTTTTTTTGAAAAGATTTTTGTATTACTTTTAGTATTATTTATTACTATGAACCTTTAAAGTAATAATTTTTTATTTCCTTTCATTTTTAAAAATAAAGATTTTCATCGATTTATATGTATCAAATGGTTAATATTTTAGTCTAATTAGTAATTAATTTAAAAATTTCTAAAATTTTCTAAAAATAATAGTTTTAATTAATAATCAAAAGTATTACTTTTGAGTAATTTTTTCTTAAATGAAAAATCTTTTATTATACTTTATAAACTTTTCTAAAATATTTCATAGGTAATCTTTATATTATATCTTTTATAAAATAAAATTTGTATACCATATGGCTGGCTATTGCAAAAACTTGCTTTGTAGCTCAACTCAATTTGGCGGAAAAAATTCGCCATTGAGAGTGGTATATTAGTTAAACTCTATTTATTTAGGAGGGAAAAAATGGCAAAGTTTGATGATAAAATCGATTTATTCGATGATAGAGGCAACGAAATTGCATCTGACGTACCAATCGAAGCTATTAGTCCATTAAGGAACCCTGCAATTCAAAGCATCGTTAAAGGTGTAAAAAGAACTGTTGCAGTAAACTTAGAAGGACTTGAAAAATCTGTAAAAACAGCATCTGTTGGTGGAGACAAATCTAGAATATTAGGAAGAGAATTAGATCTCGCTATTGTAGATAACGCAGAAGCAATCGCAGACAAAATGAAAGAAATTATCCAAATTTCTGCAGACGATGATACTGTTGTAACACCTATTTCTGGAGGAAAAAGGTTATTAGTACAAGTACCAACCAGAAGAATTGATGTTGCTGCTGAATACTCAACAGCTCCATTATCCAGTGCTTCCGCATTAGTACAATCTGTAATTGATGTTTGTGGTGTGGACATTTACGATGCAAACTTCGTAAAAGCTGCTGTATTAGGTAGATATCCACAATCTGTAGACTACAAAGGATCTAACATAGCAACCATGTTAGACATTCCACAAAAGCTCGAAGGTGCAGGTTACGGTTTAAGAAATGTAAAAGCAAACGACTTCGCTGCTGCTACATTGAAAAACACTTTCCAAGCTACTGCATTAGCAGCAATCTTCGAACAAACTGCAATGTTTGAAATGGCTGACGCATTAGGTTCATTTGAAAGATTACACTTATTAGGTTTAGCTTACCAAGGTTTAAACGCTGATAACTTAGTATATGATATGGTTAAAGAAAACGCAGACGGTACTGTTGGTAGTATTGTACAAGCAACTATTGCTCGTGCAGAAGCTGACGGAATTATTGCTCCTCAAGAACAATTAACTGATTTCGCTATTTACAACACTGACGACGCAGCTAAATGGAACGCATATGCTGCTGCTGGTGCTGTTGCAGCAACTATGGTTAACGTAGGTGCAGCTCGTGCTGCTCAAGGTATTCCATCTACTTTATTATACTTCAACGACAACCTTGAATTCGCTACTGGTTTACCTGGTTTAGACTATGGTAGAGCAGAAGGTGTAGCTGTAGGATTCTCCTTCTTCAGTCACTCCATCTACGGTGGTGGAGGTCCTGGTCTCTTCAACGGTAACCACGTTGTAACCAGACACAGTAAAGGATTCTGTATCCCTTGTGTAGCTGCTGCTATGTCCTTAGATGCAGGAACACAACTCTTTTCACCAGAAGCAACTTCTGGTTTAATTAAAGAAGTATACAGTCAAATTGATGAATTCAGAGAACCTATTAAAGCAGTTGCAGCTGCAGCTGAAGAAATTAAAGGTGACATCTAATTAATTTAAACAATTCTAATTTGAAGGTCTAAAATATGGATATTGAAGTATTTCCTTATAGAGTTCTTGGAAGTGACACAACAGAAAAGTTATTGAATGACTTGGAATCACTTGAAGATGTAAAAAGAACTGTTATACAAGGTCCAAGATTCCCAAAAGGTGAAGCGACTTTACCTCCACAATATCGAGAACGTAGAGTTATCAATGTTAACGGGGAAGATGTTGTTTTACAGGTTAAAACAGCCAGAATATTTTTGGAAATAACCATGGAATCTACAATTGATGATGTCAAACAGATATGTGAAACTCATATTCCATTTGGTTTTGATATCAATCAGGACAGATCCAATTATATCAGAAAACAAAAAACTGTTACTGATAGGATTAAATATGGGAACACTGATATTCCTGATGAATTAGTGGGAATGACAGATCAATATTCAACATTTGAAGATCATGTGAAAATAATTAAAAAGGATGACTAGATCAATATGATAGGACGTTGTACTCACGTAGTAGATTGTAGGGAAGCAAGCGGTATGGGAAAAGGCGGAAGCCTTGCTCAAAGAGGTACCTTCGCTGAATGCGGTACTGATGTTTGTGCAGTTGCTATGTCTCCTGGACGTAGGCACATTACAAAACCTGTTTGTGAAATTACATTCGGTTTACGTGAAGCAAATGTTTTAACAAGTACTATGGTTTTAAATGCTGGTGCGGGCGTTCCTCATGATGCTCCTGCTGCCGGTGGAACTTTATTCGGACTCACTGATAAAGAAGTTGAACAAATGCATAATTTCAAATTGCTTGTTGTTCACCTAGGTGGTGTTGCAAATCATATTACTTACAAAGCAAGATTAATTCTTAGGAACGTCAATAAACACTGTATTATAATATGCGAATCACCAGTTGACTGTGAAGATTTTGCAAAGATTGGTGTGAAAACTTCAAAAGTCATGCCTGATGAAGGCAATATTAAAACTGCAGGAACTATTGATGACATTGTTACAGGGGTTATCCGTGGTGAAACAATTTCACAGGACAAATTAGATGAAATTATTAGAAAAGTTAAATTAGCATTAGGAGATGCATAATTATGGTACAAATTTATCCAGGTACTTCTCAGGTTGCTCAAAACAGAAGAAACTTCACTAACCCTGAATACGAGTTAGAAAAGTTAAGAGAAATTTCTGATGAAGACGTAGTAAAAATATTAGGTCACAAAGCTCCAGGTGAAGAATACAAATCCGTTCACCCACCATTAGACGAAATGGACGAGCCAGATGACAGTGTAAGAGAATTAGTAGCACCAATCGACGGTGCAAAAGCAGGAGACAGGATCAGATACATCCAATTCGTAGACTCCATGTACTTCGCTCCAGCTCAACCTTTCTTAAGAGCCAGATCTTACTTATCCAGATTCAGAGGAATCGATACCGGTACATTATCCGGAAGACAAGTAGTTGAAGCAAGAGAAAGAGACCTCGAAAAACTCTCAAAATTACTCTTAGAAACCGAATACTTCGATACCGCAAGAACTGGTATTAGAGGTGCAGGTGTACACGGTCACTCCTTAAGATTAGATGAAAACGGTTTAATGTTCGATATGCTCAGAAGACAAGTATTCAACAAAGAAACCGGTAAAGTCGAAATGGTAAAAGACCAAGTTGGTAGGGAATTAGACGAACCTGTAGTTTTAGGTGAACCATTAGACGAAGAAACTTTAAGAGCAAAAACCACTATTTACAGAATAGATGGTGAAGCATACAAAGACGATGTAGACGCTGTAAAAGTATGTCAAAGAATACACGTTTCCAGATCCTTTGGTGCATTCAATCCAGTTACAGGATGGTAGATTAATATGGCTGATAAAAAATTCTTAGATGCAATGAAACAAAAATTCAGTGAAGACCCAACTGAAAAAAGAACCCAATTCTATAACATGGGTGGTTGGACTCAATCTGAAAAGAAAACTGCATTCGTAAACGAAGGTAAAGAAATTGCTGCAAAAAGAGGAATCCCAATGTACAACCCAGACATTGGTACTCCTTTAGGTCAAAGAGCTTTAATGTCTTACCAATTATCTACTACTGATACTTTTGTAGAAGGTGACGATTTACACTATGTTAACAACGCAGCTATTCAACAAGCATGGGATGATATTAGAAGAACCGTAATTGTAGGTTTAAACACTGCTCACAACGTTCTTGAAAAAAGGTTAGGTATTGAAGTAACTCCTGAAACAATTACTCACTACTTAGAAACTGTAAACCACGCTATGCCTGGTGCAGCAGTAGTTCAAGAACACATGGTAGAAACCGACCCATTAGTAGTACAAGATTCCTATGTAAAAGTATTTACTGGTGATGACGATTTAGCTGACGAAATTGACTCAGCATTTGTATTAGACATCAACAAAGAGTTCCCTGAAGAACAAGCTGAAGCTTTAAAAGCTGAAGTTGGCGGAGCTGTTTGGCAAGCTGTAAGAATTCCATCCATTGTAGGAAGAGTCTGTGACGGTGGTAACACCTCCAGATGGTCTGCTATGCAAATTGGTATGTCCATGATTTCTGCATACAACCAATGTGCTGGTGAAGGAGCTACTGGTGACTTCGCATACGCATCCAAACACGCAGAAGTTATTCACATGGGTACTTACTTACCTGTAAGAAGAGCAAGAGCAGAAAACGAACTTGGTGGAGTTCCATTCGGATTCATGGCAGATATCTGTCAAGGTTCCAGAGCTTACCCTGACGACCCTGTAAGATCAACCTTAGAAGTAGTAGCTTTAGGTGCTGCTTTATACGACCAAATCTGGTTAGGTTCTTACATGTCTGGTGGTGTAGGATTCACCCAATATGCTACTGCAGCATACACCGATAACGTATTAGACGACTTCACCTACTACGGTAAAGACTACGTCGAAGACAAATACGGTGGATTAACTGAAGCACCTAACAACATGGACACTGTTCTTGATGTAGGTACTGAAGTAGCATTCTACGCATTAGAACAATACGAAGAATACCCAGCTTTACTCGAAACTCACTTCGGTGGATCTCAAAGAGCATCCGTTATTTCCGCAGCTGCTGGTGCATCTACTGCATTCGCTACTGGAAACGCTCAAACTGGTTTAAGCGCATGGTACTTAGCTATGTACTTACACAAAGAACAACATTCCAGACTCGGATTCTACGGTTTCGATTTACAAGATCAATGTGGTGCAGCTAACGTATTCTCCATCAGAAACGACGAAGGATTACCACTCGAAATGAGAGGACCAAACTATCCTAACTACGCAATGAACGTAGGTCACCAAGGTGAATACGCTGGTATCGCACAAGCACCTCACTCCGCTCGTGGAGACGCTTGGGCTTTCAACCCATTAATTAAAATTGCATTCGCTGACAAAAACTTAGTCTTTGACTTCGGTAAAGTCCGTGAAGAATTTGCTAAAGGTGCATTAAGAGAATTCGAACCTGCTGGTGAAAGAACTGCTATTACCCCAGCAAAATAGATAGATAAACACGGAGATAGGTGATTTTTTCACCTATCTACCACTTTATATAAATCAAGTTTACTTGAAAATTTCCAAAACATTTAAATAAACATAATCTAAAATATATATATTAAGTCAAGTTTACTTGAAATATTACAAGATATTTGTATTAGTAATATTATAAATCCCAGATTTTTGATGGAACAAAAATCTAATTTCATTTCACGTTTATTAAATGATCAATTTAATAAAAAATATGGAGGAAAAAAATTATGGACCCTGTAACATTAGGTGTAGTTGCATTAATGGGTGCAGTTGCTACTATCGGAGGGGCTGCAGAGGACTTAGAATCTGATATCGGTTCTCAAAGTAACCCTAACTCCCAAGTTCAACTTGCTCCACAAATGGGACATTTACACCGTATGATAAACAAGGCGGCTTCTGGTGAACCAGTCGCTTATGGTGTTTGGTGTGGTGTTGCTGGTGCTATTGCATACTTAGTTATGTCATTAGGATTAATGCCTATTGTAGCTATTGCAATCGGTGCTTGTGTCGCTGCTTTTGTTCACGCTATTTATACTGTTACATCCCACATGGGAAGGATTGTCGGACAATCCCAATTTGAACAACCATTATTTATGGATGTATTAACTCAATCTTTAGGACCTATCGTAGGTCACGGATTTATAACTAGTTTCTGTATTGTTGGAATTTCTTACTTGATGACCATTCCATTAGGAATGAATGGCCCATTACACGTATTCCCATTACCACTCTTAGCAATGCTTTGGGGTATTGCTTTAGGTGCTATTGGTTCTTCAACTGGGGACGTTCATTATGGTGCTGAAAGTGAGTATCAAAAATTCGAGTTTGGTGGAGGAACCCCTGTAGCTATTCAAGGGGATATCGTTACTAAAGCTCCATTAGGTGCTAAAAACTCAATGGATGTAGTAAACTTCTGTGCTAAATTCGGTGGACCATTAACTGGTTTCTGTTTCGGTCTCGTTGTATTCTTTAGTTTCTGGAATACAGTAGTATTTGGAGTATATGGCGGTATTATTGTAGGTATTATAATTGTTATCTTATTAATCATCATGGATAACTATTTAGAAGTATTTGCAAGAAACAAATATGGACCATATGAGGAAGAATAAGGAGGTTTCGATTATGGATCCAATTACTTTAATTTTATTCATCGCAATAGGCGGTATTATGATTGGTGCAGGTGTGCACTTTATCCCTGTAGGAGGAGCTCCTGCAGCTATGGCAACAGCTACTGGTGTAGGTACTGGTACTGCTATGTTAGCTGCTGGTGCTGGTTTAACAGGATTAATTACTGCTGCAACTATGACAGGTGAACCATTTTATATAGTAGGTATCGGTGGTGCTATTGGTGCTATGATCATGATGGGTATTACCATGCTCATTGCTAACTTAATCTACATCTTCGGTGTAGGTATTGTTCCTGCTGCATCTAAAGTACCTGTAGACTGGATTACCAAACGTAACCAAGAAGCATACAAAACTCCTGGTACTGAAGGTCACGGTGTACCTTTAACCTCTTTCATTAGTGGTTTAATCGGAGGTCTTCTCGGTGGTTTCGGTGGTGGATTAGTCTACTACGGAATTTACGATAAAGTACAAGCTTCTTTTGAACCTGCTGTTGCTATTGGTTTAGCTGCTATTTTAGGTGTAGGTGTGTTCTTTATTAACTCTGTAATTGCTTCATACAACATTGGTGGTACCATTGAAGGTATGCACGATCCAAAATTCAAAAGGATCGGTACTGGAGCTATTGCATGTGCAATCGCATCTATCGTTGTCGGAATATTTTGTGTTATTTTAACTGGAGGTTTCTAAATGTCTGCTGGTGGAAGTGCTGACGGTGCAGCTGCAGGTGCAGTAAGTTCAACTATGTTATTAGCTTTAGGTATCGTTGGCGGATTACTCGGTATTTACTTATCAGGATTTTTAGGAGACGTTGTTGGCCCAGTTGTTGCAGGTCTCGGAGCAGTATGTGCTATCGTCTGGGGATCAGATGCTATTCGTAGAGTTGCAAGTTACGGTTTAGGTACTGGTGTACCATCCATTGGTTACATGTCTCTTTCAGTTGGTGTAATTTCAGCATTAGCTGGTCTCAGTTTAGCAGGTATCTTAAAAATGGCTATTCTCGGACCTGTTGCGTCTTTCGTTGTTGCTGTAGTTATTGGAGCTATCATTGCTATTGTTGCAACTAAAATTGTAGGTATGAAAATCCCTATTATGCTTCAATGTACTGTCGAAATTGCAGGTGCAGCTACCTTATCCATTTTAGGATTCGCTGTTGCTATTGCTGGTACTTACGACATGACAGCTATTTTACAAAATGTTGTCGCAACTGGTTTTATTGCTGTATTATTTATTATGTGTACTATGGCTATCCAACACCCATTCAACGCATGTTTAGGACCAAACGAAGATCAAGTAAGAACTCTCAAATGTGCAGCATCTACTGCATTCTTATCAATGACTCTTACCGGTCTCATGTCTCTCACTACTGGTGGAATCGGTTGGTTTGTTGTATTCATCGTTGGTTTAATCGGTTGGATTGTCTCATTCAGAGCATTCGTATTAGCTTCATGTAATGACGCAGCTTCAACCAAATGGGCTGGTTTATGGCCTAAAGTAGAACAATAGATTAGGAGGAATCAAATATGGCTCAAATGTTACCTATGGTACAAGTTGTACCTGAAATGAATTTCGCATTAGACCCTGCAACCGGGGTTATCGGATCATCTTTAGGTGGTGGAGTTATTCTCCTTTCTATGGATGAAGTAGAAGAACAAGTAGCAAAAGTGGAATTAGCTGCTGATGAATTAATGGCTTCATTAGACCCATACTCAAGTCCTGTTGGATCTTACCCTGGAAGGGAAGGTTCCTACGTTACTGCAGGATTATTAACTAACGTGGTATATGGATTCTTATTAGCCACATTTATTATATTTGCTGCATTACCACTATTACAATTGATGGGGGTTTTATAGATGGCTGATAAAAAAGCTCCTGCAGACGGCTGGCCGGTTATCAGTGGAGACTACATTGTCGGTGATCCAGAAAGCCCAGTTGCAGTTACTACTTTAGCTTCTCACATTGAAGCTGAACTTTCCGGTGCTGCTATTGCAGGCCCATGTAAAACAGAAAACTTAGGAATTGAAAAAGTAGTTGCTAACATTATCTCAAACCCTAATATTCGTTTCTTAATATTAGCTGGTGCTGAAGTACAAGGCCACATTACAGGTCAAAGTATTCAAGCGTTATATGATAATGGTGCAGACCCTGATAAAAAGAAAATTATCGGTGCTACTGGAGCTATTCCTTTCGTAGAAAATGTTCCTCTCGACGGTATTGAAAGATTCCAACAACAATTAGAAATCGTTGATTTAATCGATACTGAAGATATCGGGGCAATTCAATCAAAAATCAATGAATGTGTAGAAAAAGATCCAGGTGCTTTTGAAGAAGAAGCTATGGTTATTTCCGTTGATGATGATGGTGGCGACGAAGAAGAAGGAGAAGCAGTTAAAGTTGTTTCTGCTGAAACCGCTCTCATTGAAGCAAGGATTAGGGATATAAACACTAAAATTGACATGGTTGGTGCTGTTCAAAGGAATATGGCAGGAAACTATGCTGGTAAAGTCCAAGGTATAATGATCGGATTAGCTTTTACTTTAATAGTTGGAGTTTTATTCTTATTGTAGGAGGAGATGGATATGGTAGAAATTTCAAATAAACCAAATATACACGGGATGAAAACTGCAGCAGAAGATGCTGAATACAGTTCAAAACTCCTTGCAAGAGAAGGTAAACTATTTGCAGGTTTACTTGCAACCAGATTTAAAGGATTTGCTATCGGTGCTTGCATAGCATTGCTTTTAATTGTAATTATTCCTTTAATTGCAAAATTATTAGGATTTTAAGGGGTGTTATTTATGAGCGAAGATTCAATACCTCAAGTAATGGTTTCCGCAGATGATTTCAACCAACTCTCTGCAAAATTAGATGATGCAGAAGAAAAAGTTGATTTCACTGTCGGGGAATATTATCAACGTTTAGGCCAGCAAAATGGTAGAGATGTTGGTATTTTGTATGGTATTATAATTGGATTAATTATATTAGTTGTAGCTATAAAATTCGGTATAGCTTCAATGTTAGCTGCCTTATTATAGGAGGTTTATACTTATGTTTAGATTTGATAAAGAACAACTCGTAATCGATATTGCTGGAGTTAAAATGGGAGGACAACCTGGAGAATACCCAACCGTTTTAGCAGGAACTATCTTTTACGGCGGACACAATATTATTAGTGATGAAAAAGAAGGTATCTTTGATAAAGATGCTGCTGAAGAAAGAATTAAAACAATGGAAGAAATGTCTGACGTAACCGGAAACCCTTGTGTTGTACAAACTTTCGGTGCTACTGCAGAAGCTATGGTAAAATACTTAGAATTTGTAGGAGACGTCTGTGACAAACCTTTCCTTATCGACTCAACTGCAGCTGCTGCAAAAATTGCAGGTGTAGAATATGTTCAAGATGTAGGTTTAGCTGAAAGGGCTGTTTACAACTCTATCAGTATGGCTGCAGAACCTGGTGAAATCGAAGCTGTTAAAAATTCAGACATCGATGCATCCATTCTCTTAGGTTTCAACCCAATGACTCCTGGTGTTGAAGGTAAAATTGAAATCTGGGAAACCGGTGGTGCAGTAATCGACCAAGGTATTCTTGAAATGGCTGATGAATGTGGAATTACCAAACCATGGATGGACGTAGCTGTAACTCCATTAGGTCAAGGTGCAGGACCTGCTGTAAGAACTTCTTACGCAGTAAAAGCTAAATGGGGATACCCAGTAGGATCTGGTATTCACAACGTACCTTCCGCATGGGACTGGTTAAGAGGATACAAAAAAGAACACAAAGAAGCATGGCCTGTTTGTGATATCGGTTCTAACATCGTACAACAAATGGCTGGAGGAGACTTCGTTCTTTTCGGTCCTATCGAAAACGCAAGACTCGCATTCCCTGCATGTGGTATGGCTGATATCATGATTGCTGAAGCAGCAAAAGATATCGGTACAGAACCTATCGAAGAACACCCAATTAACAACTTATTATAGATAATAAGGGTCCCGATTAGATGATTTATTTCATCTAATCTATTATTTCTTTTTTTCAACTTTTTTTCAAAAACTTTTAATAAAATTTATATTATCATAAAAAGATATTATTATTTAACTTTAATATTTTTGGAGAGGTTAAATAATGTCTTTTTTAAGTAAACTTTTTAATAAAGGTCCTAAACCTATCATTGCTCATTCTAAAGAAGGTAATTTAGCAACTTTAAGAGCTCAAAGGGCAGGTCCTGCAAGTCCTGGTGCCGTTCAAAAGCCGGACACTTTTTATGTAACTGCTTCTGTTGAATTAGGTAACACTACTACAAAATCAATTGTAATGGCCACTAACTTAAACACTAGTGAGTCCTATCTATTGAACAAGACAGTCAAAATGACTCGTGACATACGTCCGCCTAAACCTAATGAGGAGGTTTTCGGTAAAACCGTTTGGGGCATTGAGCTTTCAAAGGAATCTGTAACAGAGCTCATTAGGGATACTGTTCTGGAATCCTTGAAAAAATGCCAGGTCGACAAGGATGAGGACTTGGACTTTGTTGTCAGATCCACCGGTGTAACTGCAGGTTTTGCAACTGCTGAAGAGGCAGGGCAACTGATTATCGCTTTGGCTGACGGTTGTCTTGAAGCGGATATTCCTCCAAGGAAAATGTCTCCTGCAATGACCATTTCACAGCTTCCGGAAAGACTTCAGAAACATTCCCTTCTGGAAAACATCATGTTTGATGGGGCTGTTGTAAGTGTGGTTCCTCCTAGAGGTAAGGAAACCGTTGCAAATGAGATGGAAGGGGAGCTTGTAACTGCAGGAATCAAGCTGGGTGCCAAATGGACTGATGTGGATTACAGAAACCCTTGTGTTTCCCTGGATTTCGGTTCCACACTGGCCGGCCGTATTGTCAATGATAATGAACCTTATGCAAATACTGTCGGTAACTTCCTAGGTCTTGCAGGTGTTGTAAGCGATTCCTTAGCAAGAGGTTCAGGTAAAATCGATAAGAAAAACGGTGCTGCCTTGGATTTATATTCAGATAAGGCAATGAAAAAGGCTGACCACAAAAAGGCTGAAGCCAATGCGCTGGAAGCTCATAAATTGGTCAACA
>Ga0310695_10007307_pt1 | contig 17697 bp, 13 predicted proteins | sample RumenRJG_04DNA_FD_203882 | JGI IMG/M metagenome (GOLD analysis project Ga0310695, IMG submission 203882) | Bovine rumen microbial communities from Lethbridge, Alberta, Canada - RJG_04 (v2) (version 2) | ecosystem: Host-associated > Mammals > Digestive system > Stomach > Rumen | place: Canada...
ATATTGATGACGACACCGTGCTTGATGGCTCAGAAGAAAGAGCTTAGTCAGGCACGGTCGTCTATCAAGAGTGGCAAATACGCAGATGCTGAGAAAACATTGACAGCTCTGCTGAAAGACTCGACCAACCGTACCAACAAGCGTATCTGGCTGGCCTACTACGATGCCGTGCTTGGACAGTATGAGCAGGGCAACGAGAAACTGTATCTCAAACAGCAATACGATACGGCATCTTTCTTTGCGAAGGCTCTTCAGATGCTGACCATTGCAGAGACACTTGACAGTCTCACAACAGATAATCGTAAGAGCCTCTCACAACAGCTAAATGCGCTGCGCCCTAATATCTTCAATGGGGGCTCTTTCCTGTTGAGAAAGAATAAATGGGCTGATGCCTATCGCTATTATGAGGCCTATCTGGACTGCGCCCGTCAGCCCCTGTTTCAGGCTTATCATTACGATTCCCTTGATACACGTATGCCTGAGGCGGCCTATTGGGCTACCTATTGCGGCTACAAACAGCAGGATCCTGTGCTGACGCTCCGTTATAGTAAGCAGGCGCTTCAGGACACAACAAAAGCAGATTTTACCCTGCAGTTTATTGCTGAGGCCCGCCGCTTGCTCAAGGATGATGAACTGTATGTGCAGACCCTCGAAGAGGGCTTCCGCCGTTATCCGCAGTTCCATTATTTCTTCCCTCGCCTGATGGACGCCTATGCCAATATGGGCCAGCACGAGAAAGCCTTGGCGCTGACTGATAGTGCGCTGACAGTCAATCCCTCCAGCGAACTGTTTCTCTTTGCTAAGTCCACCACGCTATTGCGTATGGAGCGCTATGCGGAGAGTATCAAGTATAGTGAGCGACTCATAGAATTGAATCCAAATCTGGCCGAACCTTATTTCAATGCTGGTACGGCTTATGTCAATATAGCTGAACGTCAAAACGACAAGCGCGATAAGAAGCTGATGCGCCAGGCTTATCAGAAGGCCTGTCCTTTTATGGAGCACTATCGCAAACTGATGCCCAAGGAAAAGGCCAAGTGGGCTCCTGTGCTCTATCGTATCTACCTGAATCTGAATATGGGTAAGCAGTTTGACGAGATCGACAGACTGTTAAAGGAAAAGTGAATAGTGAAAAGAGAATAATTTGCTACCGCTATGAAAAATATTTGTATTGTTGCGGGCGCACGCCCTAATTTTGTGAAGGTGGCACCTCTGATTCGTGCCATTGAGAAGGCTGAGGGTGCCGAGTATGAACTGGTATATACTGGTCGTGAGGACGATCCTACTTTGGAGACCTCGCTCTTCGATGATTTGCAGATGCCGCGCCCGTCTGTGTTCTTTGGTGTTGACAGTACCAGCCTGAATGAGATAACCAGTAGGGTGATGGCTCATTTTGATGCTTATCTGGAGGAGAATCCTGCTGATGTGGTGATTGTGGTCGACGACCTTGCCTCTACGATGGCGGCTGCTATCGTTACCAAGAAACGAGGCATCAAACTGGCACATCTTGTGGCAGGCACCCGTTCGTTTGATATGAATATGCCTAAGGAGGTGAACCGCCTGGTTATTGATGCCCTCAGCGACTATCTCTTTACGGCCGGCACACGCAGTAATAGTGTGGCTGCACGCGAACAGTCGGATAGCAACAATACTTATATGGTGGGAAATATCCTGATGGATACCCTCCGCTTTAATCATCAGCGCCTGCAAAAACCAGCTTTGGATATAGAACCGGGCTCATATTTCGTGTTTACTGTAAACAGAAAGGCGCTCTTAGCCGATGAGGATAAGTTGAAGAAGATGCTTATTGCCATGTCCGAGGCTGCAGGCGGTACACTTATCATTGCGCCCTTGCGAGGCAAAGCTTTGGAGGTGGTTTCAAATTTCAAGATTCAGGATTCAGGTTTCAGGTTGATAGACTCGCTTCCTTATCTCGAGTTCGGATGGCTCACGGCTCATGCCAAGGGTATCATCACGGATAGTGGTAATGTAGCCGAGGAGGCTACGTTCAACAGCGTGCCTTGTATCACGCTGAACAGCTATACAGAGCATCAGGAGACGGTCAGCGTAGGTAGCAATGTCCTGGTGGGCGAAGATCCTCAGCGACTGAAGGAGGAGATGCAGCGTATCGAGGCCGGACAATGGAAGAAATGTGCCCTTCCTGACCGATGGGATGGTCGTACGGCAGAACGTATCGTACAAATCTTGATGGTTTGAGATTTGAGGTTTGAGATTTGAGGTTTGCGTCTTCTCAATACAATCTCAAATCTCAAACCTCCAACCTCAAACAAATTAATAGTTTTCTGCCTTTACCTGGAAGTAAGCCTTGGGATGATCGCAGACGGGACAAATCTCGGGTGCCTTCTTGCCGATGATGATATGTCCGCAGTTGCTGCACTGCCAGATAACGTCGTTGTCTTTGGAGAATACACACTCCTTCTTGACGTTGTCGAGCAACTTGCGATAGCGCTCCTCGTGCTCTTTCTCGATCTTTGCTACCATTCTGAACTTTGCGGCAATCTCCTTGAAGCCCTCTTCGTCAGCCTCCTCGGCCATGCGGGCATACATGTCTGTCCACTCGAAGTTCTCACCGTTGGCAGCATCCTCAAGGTTGGCCATTGTGTCGTTGATCTTGCCACCATTCAGGTATTTGAACCAAATCTCAGCATGCTCCTTCTCGTTAGCAGCTGTCTCCAGGAAGATATTACTAATCTGTACAAACCCATCCTTCTTTGCTTTTGAAGCATAGTAGGTGTACTTGTTGCGTGCCTGACTCTCGCCTGCAAAAGCTTCCTGCAGGTTTTTCTCTGTCTTTGTTCCTTTTAAATCTTTCATTTCTGTAAGTGTTTGTTTAGTGAATAATTGGTTAGTTTTATTTCTCAGCCACAAAGTTACGAATTAATTTCCGAATAAAAAAATAAAGGTCGTATTTTTTTTATGATTGAGCCCTAATCATCATGACTTATACTGATATAGGTAGACACATTTAGTATTAATAAAAAATGTGTATAACTATGAGTAAAGCAATTCGAGAGCATTACAAGCATTACAGTGAAGATTTTCGTCTGAGGATGCTGAGTGAGTATTACGATTCAGGCATGAGCATTTATGCCTTCGCCAAAAAGCATGGGATTGATCGTGGTACCTTATTAAGATGGACAAAGACGCACGAATCTGAAAAAGTTTCATTACCTTTGCAGTCGGAATCAGGCGAAGATGATATGGCAAACCGCGGTAAAGACAGCTACAAGGACGAGAATGCGCAGTTAAAGAAGCGCATTAAGGAACTAGAGAAGGCATTGGAATTCTCCCGTCTTGAGACCTTGGCCCGTGATATGATGATTGACAAGGCTGAGGATTACTACGACATTTCAATAAGAAAAAAATCTGGGGCCAAGTAGCAATGGAACTGGTCTTCGAGTGCGGTCTTGCCGTCGCACTCGTAGTCCGGCTGTTTGGCCATTGTCGTCAGGCCTTCTACCAGTCGAAGGCTGACATTGAGACGGAGATCGAACATGAGCGAAAAGTCATCGATGCCGTCAAGGATATCCGTGGGGAGGATCCTGGTATTGGCGGTTACAAACTGTGGTTAATGCTTATCGAGATGCTTGGACGTGGCTTTGTTCCTGGGCGTGACCGTTTCTTCGTACTGCTACGCCGCAAGGGACTTATGCTTCCCAAACCAAAGCCCCGCCATACGACGAATTCCAACCATCGCTACCACAAGTACAATAACTTAACAAAGGACATAGTAGTCACCGCCGCCAACCAGCTCTGGGTGGCCGATATTACCTATATTGCCCTTGCTGGCGGCGACGTATGCTACCTCCATCTGATTACCGATGCCTACTCACACAAGATTGTAGGCTGGAAACTTGCTAAGTCGCTGAAGGCTGCCATTTCGATAGAGGCTCTAAAAATGGCTGTAGAACAGGCAGTGTCCATGTCTGGCAGCGAGTCGCTCAAGGGGCTGATACATCACTCCGACCGAGGGGTACAGTACTGCTGCGATGCCTACGTGGCTGCGCTCAAGGCATACGACATCAGCATATCCATGTGTGAGGATTACAAACCTACAGATAACGCCATTGCCGAGCGTACCAACGGTATAATAAAGGTGGAATGCCTCTACAGGCAGAAGCAACTGCATACGTATGAGTACATGCAGAATCTTATACCGAACTTCATCCATTTCTACAACTACCATCGCCTGCACATGAGCATAGGCTACAAGACACCAGCGGTGGTGCATTTTGAGCAGGGACTACAGGAAAGGAAGTGGAAAAACAAGATTTATTCCCAAAAACAGACAGAGAATGAAAATAATGTTGTATCTTTGCAGAGCCGAACAGACAGCATGGGCGAAGGCGTATGCCAGCGCATCTGACAAAAAACTGAATGCCCCATCGAGGGGCATCCGGTTTTGCCGAACGAACAGCCCAGGGCTCTGCGTGTCCAGCATGACCAAGGTGTCAACTAAAACAGCACAGCTTTTTCGCTTGTGTCTATCGATTCAGGACGACAACATCGAATGTGTCTACAGAATCAGCTAATAAAGAGAAAAAGTGTCTAGTGAAATCAGGAAAAGTCATCACACGATTCCCCCAAAAACTTCACTCGAGTGAAATCATCGATTGACTCGAGTCAATTCATGAAATCACTCGAGTCAATTCATGAATTCAGCTATATATGCGCGCGCGATATTTTAGGGTGACTGATTCTTCAATTTTACTCTACGTTACGAAATGCAAACATTTACCATAAAAATCTTTCAAAGTGGTACACAAATTAAACGAAAATGTGCATAATCAATAATAAATTGACAGAATTTGTACGTTTTTGAAACTTTTTTGGCATTTTATTTGTATATTTAATAATTCTTACGTATTTTTGCACGCTGATAGGAAAAATTAGTGAAAAGAAAGCGGTGTACGCGCGAACAATATTGATAATATAATAATACTTTAACAATTAACTTAAAAAACGAGAGAGATTTATGGAAAAAAGACTAATGACAATGTTAGTGGGCTTATTCCTTCTGGTAGGAGGAGTATTGGCTCAGACAAAAGTCAGTGGTACCGTTGTGTCTCAAGATGACGGACAACCCGTAGTGGGTGCAACGGTCCTGGTTGTTGGAACCAGTACAGGTGCTGTGACAAATGCCAGTGGACAGTTCTCACTGACGGTGCCTGCAGGTAAGAAGACTTTGCGTATTACTTATATTGGTATGGAACCTCTGGAGGTAAGCGCTCGTCCAAACATGCGCATCCTGTTGACTTCTAACAACAAGGCTCTGGATGAAGTCATCGTTGTGGCTTATGGCACACAGAAGAAGTCTTCATTCACGGGTTCTGCTCAGAGCATTAGTGCAGAGGACGTAGAACTTCGTCCTGTGTCGAGTGTAACGAAGGCTTTGGAAGGTAATGTGACTGGTGTTCAGATGACTTCTGGTTCTGGTCAGCCTGGTTCTTCGCCTAATATTCGCGTACGTGGTTTCGGTTCTATCAATGCTTCAAGCGCACCTCTTTATGTGGTTGATGGTATTCCTTATGATGGTAGTCTGGCATCACTGAACCCTTCAGATATTGAGTCTATGACCGTGCTGAAGGATGCTTCTTCTGGCGCTCTGTATGGTGCTCGTGGTGCCAATGGTGTTGTGATGATTACTACCAAGAGAGGTCAGGAGGGTAAAACTAACGTGACTTGGCGTTCTAACATTGGTTGGTCAAACCGTGCTAACAAGCGTTATCAGAATGTAAGTCAGACTGAATATGTTCAGTTGGTATATGAGGCTTTGCGTAATGCAGAGTGGGATGGCGGTGCTTCTTGGACAGAAGCTGAGTCTATCGCTCGTGCTAGCCTTGGTGGCGAACTCGGCGGTGAGAGCTACAACCCCTTCAAGAACTATACTTGGGACCAGATTATTGACCCTGCTACTGGTCAGGTTCGTACAGATGCACAGTCTGCATGGAATGAGGACTGGCTTGATGCCGTAACACGCGACAACGCTCTGCGTCATGAGCATCAGCTCTCTCTGAGTGGTGGTAACGAGAAGACTAAGTATGCTATGTCACTGGGTTACCTGAACGAGGATGGTATCTTGAAGACCACTTCTTTCCAGCGCTATAATGCCCGCGTGAATGTGGATACAAAGGTGAACGACTGGTTCCGTGCCAATGTAGGCTTGAACGTGGCTCACTCTATTTCAAACTTCAGCGACTATGATGGTTCTTCAACTTCAAACGTATGGTACACAGCTCAGTTTATCAATCCCTTGTTCCCTGTATACCTGAAAGATGCTGAAGGTAAGTCTGTCTATAGAAATGGTCAGATTGAGTACGACTGGGGTGAGGCTCTTGCAAATGGCGACCAGCGTCCTGGTTCAATGAGCGACCATAGCTCACTGGGTATGCTGATGCTCGACAAGGCTGACATTCGCCGTGATGTAGCAGGTATGCGTTCTGGTTTGGTATTTGGTAGCGACGACGATAAGATGGGCTGGGCAAAGGGCCTGAAGCTGGCTATCAACTTCGGTTTCGACTATGACAACAATAACCGTATGCGTTATATGAATATGGAGCATGGTAACCAGGCTGCTTCAGGTGGTTTGCTCACCAAGTACAGCATGCGTACTCAGAGCTACACTTTCAACCAGCTGCTGACTTGGACCCGTTCTTTTGACAAGCACTCTTTCGATGTTCTTGCAGGTCACGAGTTCTATGCTTATAACTACAAATTCATGGATGCATCGCGTTCTGGTTTGATGAGCGGACTGCTGGAGCTTCGTCCTGGTGCCACTCTGAAGGATGCTGACAGCTATTCTTTGGATTATCGCATCAATTCTTGGCTGGGTCGTTTCAACTATAACTACAACGATAGGTATTATTTCTCTGCTTCTCTGCGTTCTGATGCTTCAAGAGCGGTAACCGCACGGGTACTTTCTGGTCTCTGGGTGGTAACTGGCGTATCTCAAGCGAGGAGTTCATGAAGGATGTGAAATGGGTTGACAACCTGTCGTTCAAACTGAGCTATGGCGAGCAGGGTAATGATAACATCCTCGATGCCGATGGTAATTCGAACTATTATGTATGGCAGGGTCTGTCAAGTGTGGCTTATCCTAATGCCAACACTGTGGGTGCTGTGCTCTCTACACTGCAGAACAACGATGTGTCTTGGGAGAAGAACTCAAACCTAAACATTGGCTTGGAGGGAACTCTTCTGGATCGTCGCATCCGCTTCAGTGCAGAATACTATGTTCGTAAGACAACTGATATGTTGCTCGACTACCCCATGGCTGTTTCAACTGGTTTCTCTGGTTACTCTGCCAACGTAGGTAACATGAAGAACTCTGGTTTTGAGTTCGAGTTGTCTGGTACTCCCGTTCGTTTCCAGGACTTCGAATGGAATGTTTCTTGGATGGGTTCTACTATCAAGAACGAGGTTACTAAGCTGACTGCTGAGTCACCTGAGATTCTTTCTGGTAGCTATATCATCAAGGAAGGTCTGCCTCTGAATACATTCTATCTGCGTAAGAGTGCTGGTGTGGATCCTGCTACTGGTAAGCAGCTCTACTGGGTTTACGACCTTGATGCTGATGGCAACCGTGTGAACGAGCGTATCAGTGATAGCTATGCTGAAGCATCTTCTTGCCGTTATGAGATGGGTTCTCGTATTCCAGATCTGTATGGTAGCATTGGTACCGATGTCAGCTATAAAGGTTTCAACCTGTCAATCCTGACAACTTATTCTATTGGTGGTAAGGTGCTGGACAACATGTATTACAACTCAATGAACCTGACCTATCTGAGCAGTACTTGGAATAAGAATGTGCTGCGTCGCTGGCAGAAGCCAGGTGATATCACCGACGTTCCTCGTGTAGGAATTAAAGAGAATGTTCACGTGACCGATCGTTATCTGATCAACGCTTCTTACTTCGCCATTAAGAACATTACTCTGAGCTATACTCTTCCAAAATCTTTGGTTAGCAAAGCTAGCTTGGGTGGTGTGAAGGTTTATGGTTCTTTCGACAATGTGGCTTTGTTCAGTCATCTTGACGGTATGGATCCTCAGTATAATTTCAGTGGTGGCACTACTTATTCTTACTCACCGAATAAGACGCTGACCATGGGTATTGAAGTTAATTTCTAATACAAAAAAGAAAGGAATAAAATATGAAAGCAATATATAAATATACACTGATGGGCTTGCTTGGTGCAACCATGTTGACTGCTTGCTCAGATGATCAGTTGGACACCACGCCTTCTACCTCTGTTGCAACAGAGAAGATGACAGGCTCTGCAGGTAGTGCTATTGCAGCTATTGATGGTATCTACCGTACAATGTACACCACTGGTTATACAACAGGATGGGAGCATGAGGAATTTGGACTCTCTGCTATCAACCTGGCTGCCGACCTGATGGGTGAAGACCACATTCAGGCAAAGTCTGGTAGTGGTTGGTTCTACTATGACTATCTCTTTGATGTGAAGGGTGACTATACTCATACACAGGGTCGTCCTTATGGTGTTTGGAATTTCTTCTATACACTGATTGCCAATGCCAACTATGTGACAACGGCTGAAAAGACAATGACTGGCGACCCTTCAGACGTGAATTATGTGGTAGGTCAGGCTTACGCTATCCGTGCCTTCAGCTATTTCATGCTGGCACAGTGGTATGCACGCACCTTGGTAGGTCATGAGACGGAACCTTGTGTACCTATCTACACGGAGCCCACTACAAAGGATACACAGGGTAAGGCTCGTGAGACTGTTGCTAAGGTATATGAGCAGATTGACAGCGACATCAAGAAGGCTGAGGAACTGCTCTCTGCAACGGAACACGATCGCAATAGCAAGTCACACATCAGTCTGGCTGTAGCTTACGGTCTGCACGCACGTATCGCACAGGTAGAGGAGAAATGGGATGATGTTCTGACTTATTCAACCAAGGCTATTGCCGAGGCTAAGAAGGAGAAGATTAATATCGCTGAAGTTAGCCAGTTTGCCGGACTTAACAAAGTGTCTGCATCTAACGTGATGTGGGGTGTGAACATTATTGCTGACCAGACCACTGGTTATGCTGGTTTCTTCACTCATATGGATGCTGATCAGGGAAAATATGGTGCGTCTGCCCGTCAGCAGATAACCAGGGGCCTTTACAACAAGATGGGTGCTAACGATGCCCGTCGTGCTTGGTGGAACCCTGAGGATCCTGCAAATGGTGACAATGGTTACCAGCAGGAAAAGTTCAAGTTCGTGAACTATGCTACATGGGAAGGTGACTATATCTTCATGCGTGTTGAGGAAATGTATCTGGCAAAGGCTGAGGCCGAGTGTATGCTGGGTAATGATGTTGATGCTCAGAATACATTGAAGGCCTTGATGGCTTATCGTGATCCTGATTATACTTGCGCAAAGACCGGTACGGCTATGTCTGCAACAACTGATTTGTCAAGTGGCTCACTGCGTGAAGAGATTATCAAACAGCGTCGTATTGAGCTGTGGGGTGAGTTCGGTCGTATCTATGATATCCGCCGTTTGCATCAGGGCTTCGTACGTAGTACAGCCGATGGTCATCCTTCAGCTGCAGCATCAGCTAAGTTGAATGCTGCCACAAGTGATCCTGAGAGCTACAAGTGGGTGATGGTAATTCCTCAGTCTGAGTTCGATGGCAATGCTAATATGGACGCTGCCAAGGATCAGAATCCATTTGATTAATAATAATGTAAAATAATGAGTTTTATTATGAAGAAATATATATTAGGCTTGGCCTTATTCGCAGGTATGATGTTTACTGCTTGTGATACGGATAACGTGGGCACTACTTATACCACGTCGGCTCAAAACATCTCATTTGAGAATGCGGAGCCAAATACTGTTGTAACAAAAGCGTCTTCAGTTTCTGTACCTGTTGCTATAACTCGTTCTAATACGGCATCTGAATATACAGTACATTATACTTTCTCTACAGAAGATGGTACTGTACTGACAGATAAGAATGGTGGTACTGCTACCTTTGCAGCTGGTGAGTGGTCAACAACTATCTCTATTGACGCTGCTGGTATGGAGCCTGGTACTACTTATACTTGCAAACTGACACTTAGCGATGAAGACGTTGCTACCGCTGATACGATTGTTGGAGGTTCAATCAATGCTACAACAATAGTTACGGTGATGTGCGACTATGATTGGGAAGAGCTTGGTACGGGTGTTTATACGTCAGAACTCTTTGAGGACAGCTGGGAACAGCCGGTGTTACGTGCAAAAGGAACAAATGTGTACAAACTTCCTGATTGTCTTTACAAAGGCTATGACATCCAGTTTGAACTGAGTGATGATGGTAACAGTCTTGTTGCTTTTGAGCCTCAGAAGATGGGTTATAAGCATAGTACCTATGGCATGGTCTATTTCTATTCTGAGGAAATGGCTCGTGTAGGTAATGTATTGAATTTCAGTATGTATGGACTGGTAGTATATAATGGACAATTAGCAACCTTGTGGAGTGGATTTACCGAGTCTATTCAGCTTCCATAAGTATGTTAATAAGATGAATATAAAAAAGAGTGTCACAATAGGGTGACACTCTTTTTTTTTATGATAAATTACACTGTTATCTCTCCACAGATACTCTGTTTCATAAATTTCCGCACCTGCTCTGGATCATCATATTTTCCTTGCAGATACATCAGTTTGGTGACTGCTGCCTCTACGGTGCCGTCGTAGCCGCTGATGACGCCGGCTTCCTGAAGTTGGTAGCCAGTGTCGTAGCGTCCCATCTCCACACAGCCTTGCAAGCACTGACTGATATTGATGATGACCTTGCCTCTGCGAGTGCCTTCACGCAGGGCGCTGAGCAACCAGGGGTTCTGGGGCGCATTGCCTGAGCCGAAGGTGCGCATCACTATGGCGCGCAGATTGGGTGTGGCAATGATATGACGAATCAAATCCTCACGGATGCCTGGGAACAGCGAGAAGATAATCACGTTGTTGTCCAAACGGAATTGAGGTTTGATATTTGAGTTTTGAGTTTTGAGATTTGATGGACGATGGATGTACTCGTCGTGATAGGTGATCTCTACACCTGCATCCGCCAGATGGGGATAGTTGAATGACTCGAAGGCATCGAACTCATCAGCACTCTGTTTGGTGGTGCGATTGCCGCGCATCAGGTGACCATTGAAATAGATGCCTACTTCGGGCACCATCGCCGTGCCGTCCTGACGACGGGCGGCAGCAATCTCGATGCTGGTGATGAGGTTCTCCTTGCCATCGGTACGCAACTGGCCGATAGGCAGTTGTGAGCCGGTGAGGATAACGGGCTTGGTGAGGTTCTCGAGCATGAACGACAGGGCTGAGGCTGTATATGCCATCGTGTCTGTGCCGTGCAGAATCACAAAGCCGTCATACTCCTCGTAATGATCGGCAATGATATGTGCCAACTCCGTCCACAGCTTCGGTGACATGTCGCTGGAGTCGATGGGCGGGTTGAACTGATAGGTGGCTATCTCGGTCTGAAACTGTGCCAGTTCTGGCACTCTACTAAGCAGGTGCTCGAAGTCAAATGGCTCCAGAGCACCTGTCTGTGGGTTGTGGTTCATACCGATGGTACCACCGGTGTAAATCAATAGTATCTTTGAGGTCATATATGGTAGTGTGACCAGTGAAACTAGTTTAAACTAGAATTTAAAAGCGGAAGTCAAGCTCCACGTCAACCATGTTGTAGTTGTGCTTGTCGGCGTTGGCGATGGTGCGGTCGTTCACACGGGCATACTCCAGGTTGATCTGCAAGTTCTTGGTGAACATGTAGTCAGCACCAACCTCATACATGGTCTTTGACTGTCCCCATTCCTTGGCCTCGCGGTAGAGGTCGTAGCGAGCCTTTACGTGCATCTTGTTCTTCTGGATAGGAGCAATGCAAAGGGCATAGATACCATCGGCCTTGTCGCTGGTGTGGGCTGCATTCCAACCCTGGCTGTGGATGTACTCCGTGCGGAAGGTCCAGTCGTTCTGGGCATATTCGCCAGAGAGGGCGTAGCGATTCTTCTCGCCAACGCCGGCACGACTACCAGTCCATCCGAAAGCACCAATGCGCATACCCTTAACGGGCATTACCCATGCACCACCAATAATATCCTTGCGGTTGTCTTTGTCCTTCTGGTTGATGCCTTCGCCGTTGAAAACACCTACCTGGTAGTGTAACAGGTTGCGACCTTCAGCATTCTTCAGGAGGTCACCCTGAATCTGTACACCGATATCACGACCATTAGAGGCATTACCGCCACAACGATCAGAGAAACCAGCCAACTTGCTCACGTTCTGAGAGTAGCTCATGAATCCCTGCGTAATAGGGTGCATGGGGTTCTCGAATGTGAAGGGACGCTTGAACTGACCTGCCTTCACCTTGAAGAACTCGTACTTCTGCCACTCACCAAAGAGGTCAACTAGACGAATGTCGGTTGAAGACTTGTCAGGATCGTAGGTGTTACCATTGATCTGCATCTGTACCTTCCAGTAGAAGTCCTCGTGAGCACGACCTTCCAATGCCATACGTACCAGGCGCAGATTGAAAGCGTTGCTCTCTTTGGCATCCTGATCGCTGGCCTGATACTGCACCATGCCGTAACCACTGAACTTCACGTTCTTAAACCATTCGCTCTGAGCCTGTGCGCCCAGTGTTGCGCCCATCATCAGGGCTGCTAATAATATTTTCTTCATTTTGTTTGTTTATTGTTATTTTATCTTTTCTTCAATAAGACTACATTCTCCACATGTGGGGTGTGAGGAAACATATCTACGGGTTGCACCTCTATCACCTTGTACTGCTCGTCCAGGTCCTGCAGGTCGCGAGCCTGCGTGGCTGGGTTACATGATACATAGACAATGCGTTCGGGGGCTGCGCGCAGAATAGTCTTCACTACGTCGGGATGCATACCGGCACGTGGGGGGTCGGTGATGATGACGTCAGGACGTCCGTGCTCTGCGATAAAGTCGTCGGTGAGGATGTCCTTCATGTCGCCTGCATAGAACAGGGTGTTGCCGATGCCGTTGATCTCTGAATTGATCTTCGCATCCTCGATAGCCTCAGGCACATACTCGATACCAATCACCTGCTTGGCTTTCTTGGCTACGAAGTTGGCAATGGTGCCTGTGCCGGTATAGAGGTCGTAGACCATCTCGTTGCCTGTCAATCCTGCGTGCTACGCTGTAAAGATGGTAGGCCTGCTCGGTGTTGGTCTGATAGAACGACTTGGGACCCACCTTGAATTTCAGGTCTTCCATCAGTTCAAAGATATGGTCTGTACCCTTGAACACGATGATGTCCTGATCGCCAATGGTGTCATTGCACTTTTGGTTGTCGAGGTAGAGTAAGGACGTGATCTGTGGGAAGGTGTCGGCTACGTGTTGCAACAGGTCGAGTGCTTCCTTCTCGCCGCCCGTCTCATCATAGTGGAACTGGATAATCACCATCAACTCACCACTGGCGCTATTGCGGATAATGATGTCACGCAACAGACCAACCTGAGCGCGCAGGTCGAAGAACGATATGCCGTGCTCCATGGCGTAGTCGCGGATGTCGTTGCGGATCTGATTATGCAGGTCGTCCATCAGCCAGCACTTCTCAATAGGAAGTATCTTGTCGAAAGCACCTGTGATATGGAAACCGATGGCGGGCACATCCTTCAGGCTCTGACTCTCGTCCTTAGGCAGTGCCGTAATTTCCTCTTTCGTCAGGTAACGTTTGTTGGCACATCCGAAGTCCAGCTTGTTACGATACTCCTGAGTCTTTACAGACCCGAGAATAGTGCGGAACTCAGGCAGTTCTACTTTGCCGATACGGTGCAACTGGTCGAATACCTGCTGCTGCTTGAACTTCAACTGTTCTTCATAGGGCAGGTTCTGCCATTTGCAACCACCGCATACACCGAAGTGCTTGCAAAAAGGTACGGCGCGCACCTTGCTGTATTCCACAAAGCGCACCACTTCGCCCTCGGCAAAAGAGTGCTTCTTGCGGCGAATCTGGATGTCGCAAACGTCACCAGGCACGCAGAATGGTACAAAGACCACCAGGTCGTTCCAGTGGAACAGGCATTTACCTTCGGCAGCAACGGCCTCAATGGTAACGCCTTCTAACAGGGGTAATGGTTTCTTGCTTCTCGCCATTATCAATTGTCAATTCTTTTAGTCGGCGTTCCGCCTTTGTAAAAGCGGCAAAGCCGAGCGTTCAATTATCAATTAGATTTCAAAGTCCAGACAAGCACGCTGAACGGTGTAAGGACGTACCTTGCCGTTGGCTACTGCTACATGCTCGGGATGCTGGGCATAGCCTTTCAGTGCCTCTTCTGACTCAAGTGTGGAGTCGAGCATTACGTCGGCATTTGATGATGCCAGGCGTCCGCTGATATTTACTTTCACGTCAATCAAACCGGGAACCTTGCCTACGAGGCCTTCAAGTCCGGCTTTGATGCCTTCTTTTACTGTCTGTTTCTCCTCTTCTGACAATTCTGGGTTTAGTGTCCAAAGAATAATGTGTTTTACCATATTATATATAAATAAAATGAAATCGATGCAAAGGTACAAAAAATAATCGATTCGCACTGCATAATTATTTTTTTTTGTATTTTTTGCCCGTTTTCTTTGGTAATGTGCAAAAATTCTACTAACTTTGCACAATTCGAAATACAATAACTTTATATAATAATCTTAAATATCCAAATTAATGAGTCAAAAGAGAGTTTACCTCTTCGGCAACGGTAAGGCCGAAGGTAATGCAAAGATGCGTGAGGAACTCGGCGGTAAGGGCGCTAACCTTGCTGAGATGAACCATATTGGTGTTCCTGTTCCTCCAGGTTTTACAATTACTACTGACTGCTGTAATGAATATTATCAAGTTGGACAGCAGAAGATTATGGAGTTGCTGAACGATGACGTAATGGCAGCTGTAAAACATATTGAGAACTTGATGAATTGCAAGTTCGGTGATGCTAAGAATCCTCTGTTGGTTTCTGTACGCTCTGGTGCCCGTGCTTCAATGCCTGGTATGATGGATACTATCCTGAACCTGGGTCTGAACGACGAGGTGGCTGAGGGTATGGCCGCTAAGACAAATAATCCTCACTTCGTATACGACTCTTATCGTCGTTTCGTACAGATGTACGGTGACGTGGTGCTGGAGATGAAGCCCGTTAACAAGACAGATATCGACCCATTCGAGGAAATCATCGAGAAGGTGAAGAAGGAGAGCGGTGTTGTTTTGGACAAGGATCTCTCTGTTGAGGACCTGAAGAAGTTGGTTAAGCTGTTCAAGGCTGCCATCAAGGAGCGCACTGGTAAGGACTTCCCCAACGATCCTATCGAGCAGTTGTGGGGTGCTATCTGCGCTGTGTTCCGTTCTTGGATGAACGAGCGTGCTATTCTCTATCGTAAGATGGAAGGAATTCCCGACGAGTGGGGTACAGCCGTATCAGTAATGGCTATGGTATTCGGTAACATGGGTGATACCTCTGCTACTGGTGTATGCTTCAGCCGTGACGCTGCTAACGGTGAGAACCTGTTCAACGGTGAGTATCTGGTGAACGCACAGGGTGAGGACGTTGTGGCTGGTATCCGTACTCCACAGCAGATCACAAAGATTGGTTCTCAGCGTTGGGCTGAGCGCGCTGGTATCTCTGAGGAGGAGCGCGTAGCCAAGTATCCTTCAATGGAGGAGGCAATGCCTGAGATCTATGCTGAGTTGAATGGTATCCAGGACAAGCTGGAGCACCACTATCACGATATGCAGGATATGGAGTTCACCGTACAGGAGGGCAAGCTCTGGTTCCTCCAGACACGTAACGGTAAGCGTACAGGTGCTGCTATGGTGAAGATTGCTATCGACCTGCTCCACGAGGGTATGATCGACGAGAAGACTGCCATCCTGCGCTGCGAGCCTCAGAAGCTCGATGAGCTGTTGCACCCTGTATTCGATAAGAAGGCTTTGGCTGCCGCTAAGGTGATTGCTCAGGGTCTGCCTGCTTCTCCTGGTGCTGCCTGCGGTCAGATTGTATTCCACGCTGACGACGCTGAGACCTGGCACAACGATGGTCATAAGGTCATCCTCGTTCGTATCGAGACATCTCCTGAGGACCTCGCTGGTATGGCTTCTGCAGAGGGTATCCTGACTGCACGTGGTGGTATGACCTCTCACGCTGCTGTGGTTGCCCGTGGTATGGGTAAGTGCTGCGTATCTGGTGTAGGTGCCCTGAATGTAAGCTATAAGGACAAGACTGTCGAGATCGACGGTGTAGTATATAAGGAGGGTGACTTCATCTCTCTGAACGGTACAACTGGTCAGGTTTATGCTGGCGAGGTTACTACCAAGGCTGCTGAGTTGTCTGGTGACTTCAAGGAGCTGATGGACCTCTGCGACAAATACACCAAGCTGCAGGTTCGTACCAATGCTGATACTCCTCGTGACGCTCAGCTTGCTCGTGAGTTCGGTGCTAAGGGTATCGGTTTGACACGTACTGAGCACATGTTCTTCGAGGACAAGAAGATTGTTGCTATGCGTGAGATGATTCTGGCCGACAGCGTTGCCGGACGTGAGAAGGCTCTGGCTAAGCTGCTGCCTTACCAGAAGGCTGACTTCAAGGGTATCCTTGAGGCTATGGACGGTCTGCCCGTGAACATCCGTCTGCTTGATCCCCCTCTCCACGAGTTCGTTCCCCACGATCTGGCTGGTCAGGAGACTATGGCTAAGGAAATGGGTGTTAGCGTAGAGGATATCAAGCGTCGTGTTGACTCACTGGCTGAGAACAACCCAATGCTGGGTCACCGTGGTTGCCGTCTGGGTATCACCTTCCCTGAGATTACTGCTATGCAGACAAAGGCTATCCTGGGTGCTGCTTGTGAGCTGAAGAAGGAGGGTAAGAATCCTATGCCTGAGATCATGGTTCCTCTGATTGGTACTATCAACGAGCTCAAGCAGCAGAAGGAAGTTATCCAGAGCGCTGCTAAGGAGGTATTCGCTGCTGAGGGTGTTGAGGTTGAGTTCGAGATCGGTACAATGATCGAGATTCCTCGTGCTGCCCTGACAGCTGATCTGATTGCTTCAGAGGCTCAGTACTTCTCATTCGGTACTAACGACTTGACACAGATGACCTTCGGTTACAGCCGCGACGATATCGCTTCGTTCCTGCCTGTATACCTCGATAAGAAGATCCTGAAGGTTGACCCATTCCAGGTTCTCGACCAGGAGGGTGTTGGCCGTCTCATCAAGTTCGCTGTTAAGGAAGGTCGTGAGGTTCGTCCTGAGCTTCGTTGCGGTATCTGTGGTGAGCATGGTGGTGAGCCCAGCTCTGTGAAGTTCTGCGCTAAGATTGGCATGAACTATGCATCTTGCTCTCCCTTCCGTGTGCCCATCGCACGCCTCGCCGCCGCGCAGGCAGCCGTCGAAGAGTGATATTTAATCTATTGAAACCAAATAATTAATTATGAGAGGTTAAGGTGTTGCTTCAATACTTTAACCTCTCGTTTTTTCTATAATAAGCCTATAAAAAATATCCGCTATTCCGTGTGCCAATCGCAAATCATAGCAAACGGGATAACTATTTGACAATGCGAAAAATTAGCTAATAAAACTAAATAGCAATGCCCTAATCATTTCTAATTGAAAGAAAAGTCGTAACTTTGCAACCAAATTGATATTATAACATTATTA
>Ga0310695_10007308_pt1 | contig 17694 bp, 13 predicted proteins | sample RumenRJG_04DNA_FD_203882 | JGI IMG/M metagenome (GOLD analysis project Ga0310695, IMG submission 203882) | Bovine rumen microbial communities from Lethbridge, Alberta, Canada - RJG_04 (v2) (version 2) | ecosystem: Host-associated > Mammals > Digestive system > Stomach > Rumen | place: Canada...
TTCAAGAGCGATACAGGTATCGACCTCTCAGGCGACAAGACAGCTATGCAGCGTCTTAAGGATGAGGCTGAGAAGGCAAAGATCGAGCTTTCAGGCATAACAACAGCTCAGATAAACATCCCCTTCATAACAGCAGACGCTACAGGTCCAAAACACCTTGACTATACACTCACAAGAGCTAAGTTCAACGAGCTTACATCCGACCTCGTAGAAAAGACAATGGGCCCCGTTCGTCAGGCACTTTCCGATTCGGGTCTTAAGATCGGCGAGATAGACAAGGTACTCATGGTAGGCGGTTCTTCAAGAATCCCCGCTGTTCAGGAGGCTGTAAAGAGCCTTATCGGCAAGGAACCCTTCAAGGGCATCAACCCCGACGAATGTGTTGCTATCGGTGCAGCTATACAGGCAGGCGTTCTCGGCGGCGACGTTCAGGGACTTCTCCTTCTTGACGTTACTCCCCTTTCACTCGGTGTTGAAACACAGGGCGGAGTTATGACAAAGATCATAGAAAGAAATACAACTATCCCGACAAAGAAGAGCCAGATATTCTCAACAGCTATGGACAATCAGACACAGGTTGAAGTAAACGTTCTTCAGGGTGAGCGTGAATTCGCAAGAGATAACAAGCAGCTCGGTCTGTTCAAACTTGACGGTATCGCACCTGCAATGAGAGGTATTCCGCAGATCGAAGTAACATTCGATATAGATGCCAACGGTATCGTTAATGTTTCCGCTAAGGATCTCGGTACAGGCAGAGAGCAACATATCACCATCACTTCAAACACAAACATGAGCAAGGATGATATAGATAAGGCTATCCATGATGCAGAGCAGTATGCAGCAGAGGACAAGAAGCGCAGAGAAGAAGTTGACAAGAGAAACGATGCTGAAAACCTCGTTTACGCTGTTGAAAAGCTTATCAACGAAAACGGCGACCATATCTCTGAAGAGGACAAGGAAAACCTCAAAGCCAAAGTCGCAGCCGTTAAGTCTGCTCTCGCTCAGAGCAATATGGAAACTATCCAGAATGCTAAAGATGAGCTTCAGAAGGACATGTATAAAGTATCAGAAAAGCTCTATCAGGATGCAGCAGCTCAGGGTGCAGCTCAGCAGCAGGCTCCTGAAAGTGACAACGGTGTTTACAATGCCGACTATACAGATGTTGACGATAACAACTGATATAATTTGATATTTTGATAACATTTATAAGCAGGAGAATGTCGTGACGACTTTCCCCTGCTTATTATTCCAAAATGCTATTGAAAAAACTAAACAAATGTATTATTATATATTGTATATCGAACAGATTGCAATTCCTAATTGATTTTGGGGTGATTTTACTTGGCAGACAAGAGGGATTATTATGAAGTGATCGGCGTTGAAAAAGGTGCCTCGGAGGAAGAAATCAAAAAAGCCTTTCGTAAACAGGCAAAAAAATATCATCCCGATCTTAACCCCGGCAATAAAGAGGCTGAGGCAAAATTTAAAGAGGTAAACGAAGCTTACGAAGTACTTTCCGATAAGGATAAACGTGCAAGATATGACCGTTTCGGTTTCGCAGGTGTGGATCCGAGCTATGGTGCAGGTACCACTGCCTATGGCGGAGGAAATCCTTTCGGTCAGGATATAGACCTTGGTGATATCTTCAACAGCTTTTTCGGCGGCTTTGGCGGAGGAAGATCTCCGAGAAACCAGAATGCTCCAAGACGTGGTTCTGACGTTGAGGCTACTGTTACTATTACATTTGAGGAAGCTGCTAAGGGCTGTAAAAAAGAAGTAACATATCAGAATGTTGACAGCTGTAAAGAATGCAGCGGTACAGGTGCATCAAAGGGTACTCAGATGAAAACCTGTCCCAACTGTAACGGCAGCGGTCAGGTAACTGTGCAGAAGCGTACTCCTTTCGGTGTAGTACAGACTACTCAGGCATGTGACAAGTGTCGTGGTAAAGGTAAGATAATCGAAAAGCCTTGTCCGAAATGTTCAGGTCAGGGACGTATACGCTCATCAAAGACCGTTACCGTAACTATACCGGCAGGCATTAGTCAGGATCAGATACTCAACATAGGCGGTCACGGCAACAGCGGATATAACAACGGTCCGGCAGGAGATCTTCATGTTTATATAAATGTCAAAAAACATGAAATATTTGAACGCAAGGGCGATGATGTATGGTGCGAAATACCTCTCACCTTCTCACAGGCTGCTCTCGGACATGAGGTCATTGTTCCTACTCTTGACGGTAAAGTCAGCTACAAGGTACATCCCGGAACTCAGCCCGGCGATATTTTCAAGCTCCGTGATAAAGGCATACAGCACCTTAACTCAAGAGGCAGAGGCGACCAGTATGTACGTGTTACTATCGAAGTACCTAAAAATCTGACTGAGGAACAGAAAAAAGCTCTCAATCACTTTGATGAACTTTGCAGTCAGTCAAACTACTCTAAGCGTTCAAGTTTCTTTGAAAAGATCAAAAATATCTTTAAAGAATGATATCATAACAAATCAAAAGGCTGTGAGGTACGGTTATATACCGTTACTTCACAGCCTTTTTATACAAGCTCATAATTGCAGCAAACTTCTATCTTTCCTGTTCCTTTTTTCTGATAATATTAAGCTTATTTGTATTATTCGCTACACGTCTGCAATCAGCTGCCGTTTTAAGAGTTTCATCATCAGTGTCAATATCTCCTATCCGTTTCGACGCCATCACTTCAAACGGGAACTCACTGAAATTAAAAAAGACCAATGCCAGAGAAAATATTATAAGCATTGACGAACATATCAGATCGATAATATTTTTCATTATTATCTCTCCTGTTCCTTTGCACCGTTCATAAGATTGTCTGTATCATATGATACTTCAACTCTGTCATCTGCCATAGCATCATGTGTTTTTGCACCGGAACAGTTGTTCATCATTAATCCTAAAATAAATAAAAATACTATCGCTGTGATCATCAGCAAAACAGAAATTATACGCTGTTTTTTCATGATAATTTCATTTTTTCCCTGACGTTGATCTTTCATGGTATTCTCCTTTCCGAAAATATAGCCGTTCAGAATCAAACACTCTATTCTATATAATAATTATATGCATAAAATCATATTTATATGACAACAAAAAACTCTCCCCGCAAATTACTGCGGAGAGAGCAGAAAAACACTTTATGCAGACAAGCCTGATTTTACACTGAATTCCTCAACGGTCATTTTTGCCTGTTCAGCTGCCTGCTTTACTGTAATGATACCTTTTCTTACAAGATCAGCAAGTGTTTGTACCATACCTTTTTCCATACCCTTTTCCATACCTTTTTCCATGCCTTTTTCCATGCCTTCTGCTACACCCTCAGCTCTGCTTTCTCTTTTTATAGCTATATCATACTGATTTCTCTGAGCCTGCTCATCAAATAATTCTGACAGCATAGTTGTCACCTCCTGTTTGTGCATATCAAGGAACTCTGTAAGATATCCCTTATTGAGGCATATCCTTATTGTTTCTTTTATACATTCCAACTTATTTCCGTATAACTTACGCTGTTCATCATATACCCTGCTGAATCCTATGTATTGACCATGCAATGTATCTTTTCCCGGTTTTTTCAGAACCTTTACCCTGAGATCAAGCGGAGAATCCCCGTCAAAATAAGTCCGGCTTAATGAAACCTCATCAGAAACATTCTTACTGCCTGTATATACTACATACATATCCGGCTTTGGTAACGACACTTTTTTCTCAACATGTTCACTCTGCTCTGTTTCTTTCAGGTATCTGTGATATGTTTCTGTTATGTACAAAAGCATACGCAATGTAATGTTATCTGTCCATCTGCTCTGAGCTTCAACAAGAATAATATACCTTACTTTGCCGCCCGAATTTACAATAAATCCAAGGTCATTATAAATATCGTTGATAAGCACAGTTTCCAGCGTTTCAACATGAATATCATCAACTGTAACATCAACATCTTCCGGGTGCAGTTCCTTGTATAATTCATAGACATTATTGACATCCTGAAACAAAACAGTAAACACACTGTCCTTGGCTTTTCGCCTGACAGTCCTGTTATCATCAACAGCTTCATTTCCCATTGTTATCGCCCCCGTTTCTTTAATACTATTATAACACATTTTTCCCGATTGTAAACAGCCGTATTGCAAAACCTGATTATAAGGTAAGCAATACGGCTGTTTTTTTACTCAACATTTTTTATTAAATCAGAGTTTTTCCGGTTCGGGATAGTCAACGCCGAAGGTTTCTACTGTTACGGTTTCCATTATCTGAGGATCAAGCGGCTTATCGGAAAAATCCGTGTCACACTCTGCTATCTCATTGACAACATCCATTCCCTCTGTTACCTTTCCGAATGCTGCATACTGTCCGTCAAGGTGCGGTGCAGCCTTATGCATAATGAAAAACTGTGAGCCTGCGGAATCGGGTATCATTGTCCTTGCCATTGAAAGTACGCCCTCTGTATGTCTGAGGTCGTTTTTAAAGCCGTTCATTGAGAACTCACCTTTGATATGATATCCCGGACCGCCCATTCCTGTTCCATCGGGACATCCGCCCTGAAGCATGAAGTTATATATAACTCTGTGGAATGTAAGTCCGTTGTAATAGCCTGACTTTATAAGGCTTATAAAATTATTTACGGTATTCGGTGCTATATCCGGATAAAGCTCCGCCTTTATTACCTTACCGCTTTTCATTGTGATAGTTACTACAGGATTCTTTGACATGATAATCTTTCCTCTCATATTTTGATATATATATATTACAATAAAAGTCAGAAATAATCAAGTACTTACTTCGGAACAGAAAAAAGTCTTGTTGACGGCGGATAAAACGTCAGTCCGAAAAACAAAAGTGAAACTGATATTATTATTACAACTGCAGCAAAACTACGTTTTGAAAATGCGTCACGCTCTTTTACTGTCCTGTCAAGGCTTACTGCAAATGATATGATTACCGAAATTATAAAAAGCAGTATGTCAATAAACACAAAACTCCTTCCTGTCAGTGACGTGTAGAGAAAAAACATCAGTGGTATAAATATCATTCCGCATATAACACCGAAAACTCTCGAAAACAAAAAGCCTTTTATCTTTCTTCCGTAAATGAAATACTCTGTCAGTGTATAAATGATATACGGAAAATACAGCAGTTTTAAATGCTCCCATACACTTTCATTCACAGGTGTAAGCATACCTGCAATTATATTCTTTCCTGTAAGCTGATAAACATAGTGACAAACTGTACCTGCAATACACACTATGAAAAATCCTGCTATACTCCCCCAGAACGCCTTATCCTTATGCACAAGAACACCGCCTTTATCGACTTTCTTATGCATTATATGTATTTTGTCAGGGATATAATACAAAATAATATCCGGACCGAAGTTTGTCACGGTCCGGATAAAATTATGAATTATGCATTATGCATTATGAATTGTTTATGCATTTTCTATTGTATAGCCAAATCTTGATTTAACGACCTTGCCCTGACTGTCAGTAAGCTTGACGCTTATATCATATGTTCCTGCCTTTGTCATGGGAAGTTCTACAGAATCATCTGTTATATTAGTTTTAAGAGTTGTCCAGCTTGATGCGCTTGAAAGCTTATAGTAAACAGAATAATTATAAGGTGCGACACCGCCTTTTGCAGAAAGATTTACAACAGCCTTTGTACCTGACGTTACAGAATCAGCTGAAAGAGATGATGTATTTTCAAGTTCTTCCGGCTGCTGAACGGTATAGTCAAACCTCTGCTTTACATACTTTCCTGCTGCGTCTGTTACCTTTACGCTTATATCATAGTCCCCTGCTGCCTTTATCGCTTCAAGGCTTACGCTTGCATTCTCACTGTCAGCCTGTAATGTTTTCCAGCTTGTTGCAGACTTTTTCTTATAATATACGGAATACTTATAAGGCCCTGTACCGCCTCTGCCTGATGCATTGACAATAGCATAATTTCCTAATTCAACGCTTTCAGAAGATATTGTCGAGCGGTTCTGCAATTCATTATGAACATTGACAGTAAAGGTCTTATAGGTCTTATGTCCCTTGCTGTCCTTTACATAAACACGGACATAGTGCTTGCCTGTTTCTTCAAACTTTATGCTTATAGCAGAATCTGAGCTGTAATCGCTGACATTCTTATATGACGACTCGCCGTCCTTCTTTACATATACCGCATACTGATAATTGCCAATTCCGCCCTCTGCACTGCAGTTTATTTTGAGAGCATCTTCAATATGAACCTTTGTTGAATCAACAGTGGAAGTATTTTTAACAGGCGGATTTACAAGAAGAAGCAGATCTCTGCTGTCTGCATAAGTGTTATTGCTGTCTCGTGTATATATTCTGAAAGTATACCAACCCGTAACATCCGGAGTAAATGTATACTTATCAGATACATCATAATTCCTGAGCATTACATATTCATCTGAACCCGGAGCTTTGCAATATATTTCATAAGCATATGCATTGCTGCCGCCGTATGCTTTGAGATCTATTTTTGCAGTTTCACCTATGACTATCTGATCATCGGAAAGTCTTGATGCATTGCAGATATTTGTACTGCTTGCGATACGGTGATAAGACAGCCATGTTTTTTCAAACGTTGTATCATCATTGACAACAACAAGGTTAAAGAATGAGCTTTGGCTTGCAAAATAGATACTGTGCGGATTTTCGCCTGTGAAAATCGTAATATGTTCACCCGATGCCCTGAAGTTGCTGCCGCTGCCGTTGAGCTGTGAGAAATTACCGCCTATTACAAGAATACCGTCTGTAATATGGTTATTGTTTATGCCGTCGCCCCAATAGCTTTTTGTATAGAAATTGCCATCGACCGAGAAATAATCATTCCTGTCATCCATTCTAAGATAGCCGTAGCAGGAACCATATACGGTATTTCCATTATCATCGGTACCTACAGACTGTAATCTGTAATTGCCGCCGACTTTTACAGCACCGTTGTTAATATCGAGCCAGCCACTCTGCTGTGTATAGTTCTTTACAACATTAAGTGTACCGCCGTTTACATTGATGTTTCCGAACTGGTCAAGATTTGTTCTTACCTTGAAAGTCTTTCCGTTGACATCAAGTGTGCCGTACTGGTTAAAGCTGTAGACAGTTGTATTATTGCCTATTTTATTTATCCTTGCAGCCTTTATGTCTATATAGGTATTCTTTGTGGATTGCAGGATATTGAAACCGGAATTTTCCGGTGAATCAAATCTTACTGTCTGTTTGCTTGTTCCGGAGAATATTACCTTATGATTTTCCTGAGCATTAAAGTTGCTGCCGCTGCCGTTATACTGGTAGAAGCTGCCTTTAAGCTCAAGTGTACCGTTGACAAGATGATTGTTATTTATACCATCTCCCCAGTAGCTTTGTACGAACATAGTACCTTTTACAAGGAAATAGTCCTTAGGATCATTCATTCTTATATATCCGTATGTTGAACTATATACTGTCTTGCCGTTTTCGTCCTTGCCTACCATTTGTAGCCTGTAATTCTTGCCTACTTCAAGTCTGCCGTTGTTGAAATCAAGAACGCCGTTCTGCTGATAGTAATATCCGCCGACAATTATCTTACCGGAATTGATATATATATCACCGTACTGGTTGACAGTACCGGTAATATTCAGTTTTTTGCCGTTTACATCCATACTGCCGTACTGACAGAAGTTCTTTATTGTAACATCACTTCCGATAGTATTTATCCTGCCGGCTGTGATATCAACATTTGTATTCGGTGTTGCCGAAAGGATATTGAAGCCTGAATCTTTCGGACTGTCAAAATTGACAGTCTGGAGCTTATCACCGGAGAATATAACTTTGTGATTTTCTTTTGCGTTGAAGTTGCTGCCGCTGCCGTTTATCTGAGTAAAGTTTCCTTTGAGTTCAAGCGTACCGTCAACAAGATGGTTATTGTTTTCGCCGTCACCCCAGTAGCTTTGTACGAACATATTGCCTTTTACAAGGAAATAGTCATCGGCATCATTCATTCTTATATATCCGTAGGTGGAATTATACACTGTATTGCCGTTTTCGTCTGTTCCCTTTGACTGTAGCCTGTAATCTCCCGTTACCTCAACGCTGCCGTTGTTGAAGTCAAGCAAACCGTTCTGCTGTGTATAGTTTCCTGCAACGGTAAGCTTACCGGAATTTACATATATTTTGCCGAACTGGTTAAAGTCTTCCTTTATGTTTATTGTGTAGCCGTTTACATCCATGCTGCCGTACTGATTGAAGTTCTTTACTTCAACATCACTTCCGACAGTATTTATTCTTCCGGCAACTATATTGACATCAGTATTCGGTGTTGCAGAAATGATATTGAAGCCTGAGTTTTCAGGACTGTCAAATCTTACGGTCTGCACCTTATTGCCGGAGAATATTACCTTATGGTTCTCCTGTGCATTGAAATTGCTGCCGCTGCCGTTATACTGATAAAAGTTTCCTTTGAGTTCAAGTGTTCCGTCAACAAGATTGTTATTGTTTTCACCGTCGCCCCAGTAGCTTTGTACCATCATACTGCCTTCTACAAGGAAATAGTCATCGGCATCATTCATTTTTATAGTTCCGTAGGTAGAACCATATACTGTCTTGCCGTTTTCGTCCTTGCCTATCGTTTGCAGCCTGTAATTCTTTGCTACTTCAAGTCTGCCGTTATTGAAATCAAGAACGCCGTCCTGCTGATAGTAGTATCCGCCGACTATAATTTTACCGGAATTGATATACACATTGCCGTACTGATTGATCGTACCTGTTATATTAAGAGTCTTTCCGTTTACATCCATGCTGCCGTACTGACAGAAGTTCTTTATTGTAACATCACTTCCGATAGTATTTATCCTGCCGGCTGTGATATCAACATTTGTATTCGGTGTTGCCGAAAGGATATTGAAGCCTGAATCTTTCGGACTGTTAAAATTGACTGTCTGGAGCTTATCTCCCGAGAATATAACTTTATGATTTTCCTTTGCATTGAAGTTGCTGCCGCTGCCGCTTATCTGAGTAAAGTTTCCTTTGAGTTCAAGTGTACCATCAACAAGATTATTATTGGTTGCACCGTCGCCCCAGTAGCTCTGTACGAACATATTGCCTTTTACAAGGAAATAATCATCGGCATTATACATTTTTATAGTTCCATAGGTAGAACCATATACCGTTTCACCGTTTTCATCAGTACTCTTTGACTGGAGCCTGTAATCTCCCGTTACCTCAACACGTCCGTTATTGAAATCAAGTACACCGTCCTGCTGTGTATAGTTTCCTGCAACAGTAAGTTTGCCGGCATTTACATATATTTTGCCGAACTGGTTAAGGTCTTCCTTTATGTTTATTGTACAGCCGTTTACATCCATACTGCCGTACTGATTGAAGCTCTTTATCTCAACGTCACTTCCGACAGTATTTATTCTTCCGGCAATTATGTCAACATCCGTATTCGGTGTTGCGGAAATTATATTAAAGCCTGAACTTTCGGGACTGTCAAACCTGACAGTCTGGAGCTTATCGCCTGAGAATATTACCTTATGGTTTTCTTTTGCATTAAAGTTGCTGCCGCTGCCGTTATACTGGTAGAAACTTCCTTTAAGTTCAAGTGTACCGTCAATAAGATTGTTATTACCGGAACCGTCGCCCCAGTAGCTCTGTACGAACATACTGCCTTTTACAAGGAAATAATCCTTCGGATCATCCATTTTTATAGTTCCGTAGGTAGCACTATATACAGTCTTGCCTTTATCATCCTTGCCTATAGCCTGAAGTCTGTAATTCTTGCCGACTGTTACACGTCCGTTATTGAGGTCAAGTAAACCGTTCTGCTGATAGTAATATGCATTTACATTGAGCTTACCCTTGTTTACATTTATATTTCCATGCTGGTCAAGATTGCCCGTTACGGTGAATGTCTTTCCGTTTATATCAAGACTTCCGTACTGTGTAAAGCTTGCAACAGTTGATGATGCACCTATCTTGTTTATCCTGCCCTGAGTTATATTTACCTTTTTGTTTGGTGTAGATGCAAGTATATTGAAGCCTGAACTATTCGGATTATCAAAATATATATTCTGTGTTTCTGTGCCTGAGAATATTACTTTATGGTTATCCTTTGCATTAAAGGATGAACCGCTGCCGTACTGCTCAAAATTGCCGCCAAGCTCAAGTGTACCGTTTGTGATGTCGTTATTCCCCTGACCGTCACCCCAGTAACTGTTTATATAGCAGTTTCCTTTTACATGCAGATAGTCATTTGCATCATTCATTTTGAGAGTGCCGTAAGTAGTACCGTATTCAACAACATCATCACTTTTATATGTTACCGATTGCAGTCTGTAATCGCCGTTTACAGTTATATGTCCGTTATTGAGATCAAGTGAACCGTCTTTATGATAATAGTTGCCCGATACATTTATTGTACAGCCGTTAAGATCTATCCCTTTGGTCTGTATGAAGTCACCGTTAATATTAAGTACACCGTTTTCTTCAAAGCTTACAGCATTGTACTGTGTAAAATTGCCGTTGACAGTCATAGTACCGCCGCTGACATTTATATCCTGATAGTTTATAACATCTCCGTTTACGGTGAGATTGCCGCCGTGAATATAAATGATTCCGCTGCCTGTAACAGTACCGTTTATTACAACTGTTGCTCCGTTAAGATCAAGATCCTGATCGAAAAAAACATTTCCGTCTATTACTGCTACCTCACCGATAGTCTTTTCGGCTACTATCTCACTGAGTACATAAGTCTGAACCTCGTTATCTGCTGCCGCAGCCGATATTGCAGGTACAAAAGGTATAGCAAGAGCTGCAAGCAAAGCAAGTGTCAGTATTTTTCTGTAAAGTTTCTTTTTTAAATTCATAAAATCACCCACTCATTTTGTAAAAATATTTCGGCGGCATGACCGCCATGTGCGTACATTTTTTGCTTACCGTTTATGAATTATCACCTCATTTGTCACAAATAGTATTAATAACAATCACTATCATCTCATTATGAACATTATAATTATATCATAAAGTAACTTAACTTTAAACCCATATCCAAAATTATTATGCAATACGCTTATAAATTTAACTGTTTATTAATAAAAATATCAGTAAATGAAAATTATGTTCATTTTTCTTATTTTATTGATATAAATATGTGTCTTTACTATTCCGCAAAAAGCTGATATAATTATGCGGTAAACAGTAAAGGGAGGTCAAAAAATGGCATTCAAGGCAAGAGAATATCCTTACATAAAAATATCCAAAAAAGCGGAAAGCAGCGTACTTCAGGGACATCCCTGGGTATATGACGGAGAACTGAAAGATATAAACGGCGTACCAGAAAACGGTGAGCTTGTCGATGTTTTAGGCTCATCGGGACAGTATCTTGGTACAGGTCTTTATAACGACAATTCAAAGATAAAAATAAGAATAATATCAAGGAACGCAAACGACAAATTTGATACAGCCTTCTTTGAGAGAAGAATACGCTATGCGTGGGATTACCGCAAAACAGTTATGGGAAATGACACAAACTGCTGTCGTATAATATTCGGTGAGGCTGATACTTTCCCCGGTCTTACGGTAGATAAATTCAATGATATACTCGTTACACAGACGCTTTCACTCGGTATCGAAAAACGCAAGAACATTATATTTCCCCTGCTCGTCAAGGTACTCAATGAGGATGGTATGAACATAAGGGGAATATATGAAAGAAATGATGTTTCCATACGCAAGCTTGAGGGTATGACAGAAAACAAAGGATTCTATAACATTGAAGATCTGCCAGTGCCGGAAAGCACAAGCGTTGTAATAAACGAAAACGGCATAAAATACAATGTAGATTTTGAGAACGGTCAGAAAACAGGATTTTTCCTCGACCAGAAATATAACCGTCTTGCTGCGGCAAAAATAGCCAAAGGCAGACGTGTCCTCGACTGCTTTACTCATACAGGCTCATTCGCACTCAATGCCGCCGCTGGAGGTGCGGAACATGTATGCGCCGTTGATATATCAGAGGATGCCGTTAAAATGGCTGAAAGCAATGCAAAGCTCAACGGTCTTGAAGACAGAATGTCTTTCAAAGCGGCAAATGTATTCGACCTTCTCCCAGAAATACCCAAAAGTGACGGCTATGACTTTATAATCCTTGATCCGCCTGCATTTACAAAATCTCGTTCAACCGTTGACAGTGCAATGCGTGGTTACAAGGAGATAAATCTCCGTGCAATGAAACTTCTTCCGAGAGGCGGCTATTTAGCTACCTGCTCATGTTCACATTTTATGCGTGATGATCTTTTCCGTTCTATGCTTAAAAGTGCGGCTTTCGATGCACACGTTTCTTTAAGACAGATAGAAGCACGTCAGCAAAGTCCCGACCACCCTATACTCTGGAATGTTCCCGAAACAGACTATCTTAAATTCTATATTTTCCAGATAGTGTAATATCTTTTTAAAAAAATTTGAAATAAGCCTTGCATTTTGTCGCAGGATATGTTATAATTCGTTTGTTATCTATGAAGAAACGAAAGAGGTGAGTAAGAATGAAGGAGAACATACATCCTAATTATCAGCAGACAACCATAACTTGTGCTTGCGGTAATGTAATTGAAACAGGTTCAACAAAGAAAAACATCAGAGTTGAAATCTGCTCAAAGTGTCACCCGTTCTTCACAGGCAGACAGAAGCTTGTTGATACAGGCGGTCGTGTTGACAAATTCAAAAAGCGTTACGGTATGGGTAAGTAATAATCGGATATCGGTTACAACCAGGGCGGCACATTTTTGTGTCGTCTTTTTTTCTCTATCGGGAGGTGAAGACCATGCAATATAAAACCGTAAGAAATTCAGGCTCGGATGAATTTACCGAACAGCGTTCAAGATTTATAGGCTATGTATGCCCCGTAAAAACAGAATCCGAAGCTCTGGCTTTTATAAACGAAAAGAAAAAAATCCACTGGGATGCACGTCATAATGTATATGCATATGTTCTGAGAGAAAGCGGTATCCAACGATACAGCGATGACGGCGAACCTCACGGCACAGCCGGTGTACCTGTGCTTGATATTATCGTAAAATCGGGTATAACAGATGTTGTCGTTGTCGTTACAAGATATTTCGGCGGAATACTTTTAGGTACGGGCGGTCTTGTGCGAGCATATACAAAGGGCGCATCAATAGCTCTCAAAGCCGGAAATATAATCACTATGCAAAGCTGTAATATATGCACCCTGAGCTGTGACTACACAAGATACGGCAGACTTTCAGGTCTTATACCCGCATTCGGCGGAGTTATCGACAGCACTGACTTCGGCGCAGACGTAACACTCAATTTCCACATAGCTCCCGAAAATTACAATGCATTTTCAAAACAGCTTGCAGAGCTTACCTGCGGCAGCATCACGGCAGAAATAACCGATGAGAAATTCTTTGAAATGTCGTCCGATGATGAATAAAATTTTCCAAAAATTTTTTTAAAAAAATAAAGGTATACGGACAAATTCTGCGTATATATATACAGAAGCACTCAGGAGGTGGTTTTGTGTATATACGTCAGCAGCTTGAACAGAATGAAAAACTCATACTCTCCCCCTATGCCTGTCTTTCCGAAAACAGCAGAGGGCGTGAAAAAGCGGAGGAAAAATGCCCCGTCAGAACAGAATTTCAGCGTGACAGGGACAGGATAATACACTGTAAGTCGTTCCGCAGACTGAAACACAAAACACAGGTCTTTCTTTCGCCCGAAGGCGACCACTACAGAACAAGACTTACACACACACTTGAAGTATCACAGATATCCCGTACAATAGCAAGAGCCTTACAGCTCAATGAAGACCTTACCGAAGCAATCTCTCTCGGTCACGATCTCGGACATACGCCATTCGGTCATGCAGGAGAAAGAGCCTTGAATGAAATCGTTCCTAACGGTTTCAGGCACTATGAACAAAGCCTCAGAGTTGTTGAAAAATTAGAAAAAAACGGCAAAGGTCTTAATCTTACATATGAAACAAGAAACGGTATATTATGTCATACCAAAGGCAAGGAAGCCGACACGCTTGAAGGACGTATTGTCCGTCTTGCAGACAGGATAGCATATATAAACCATGATATAGATGATGCTGTACGAGCAAATATAATTTCCGAAAACGACATACCCCCGAACATATCACGCATACTCGGAAATACCACAAATTCACGCATAAACACACTTGTGCTTTCAATAATAAACAACACCCATACAGACGAACTGATAATGTCACCCGATATACAGGAAGCCTTTGACAAACTTCACGGATTTATGTTCGACATCGTTTATTCAAACAGCTATGCAAAGCATGAGGAAAAAAAGGTCCCCCAGCTTATAGAGCTTCTTTATACATATTTCAAGAAACACAAAGAGCTTCTTCCCAAAGAAAATATGCTCACTGCCGAAAAAGAAGGCATAGACAGAGCAGTATGCGACTACATATCAGGTATGACTGACCACTTCGCAACAGAAACATTCAAAAATATATTTATTCCTTATGCATGGCAGCTTGCCCCGACAAATAAAAGGAGAGGAAAAAATGCCGATACCTGAAGAATTTATACAGGAACTGAAACACAGGTCGGATATCGTTGATGTGGTATCCTCATATGTCAGCCTGAAAAAATCAGGGCGGACTCTCATGGGACTTTGTCCTTTCCATAATGAAAAATCCCCCTCATTCAGCGTTTCCGCCGAAAACGGCTATTTTCACTGCTTCGGCTGCGGAGCAGGCGGAGATGTTATAACATTTATAAAAAGAATAGAAAACTTAGACTATATAGACGCAGTTAAATTCCTTGCACAAAGAGCAGGAATGGCCGTACCCGAAGGAAAATCCACCGACGGGCTTACAAAACTCCGTACAAGAATATATGAAGCAAACCGTGAAGCCGCAAAATTCTATAACAAGTTCCTCTATACCCCACAGGGAAAAGACGGACTTGATTATCTCAAAAGCAGACATCTTTCCGACAAGACTATAATACATTTCGGTCTGGGATATTCTCCGAAGTCAAGATTTGAGCTTGTAAACCATCTCAAAAAAAAGGGCTTTACCGACAGCGAGCTTATACAGGCAAACCTTGCAAACAAATCTGACAAGGGATATCTTTTCGACAGATTTTCAGACAGAGTGATGTTCCCTATAATCGACCTCAGAGGAAATGTCGTTGCTTTCGGCGGACGGATAATGTCTGATATTAAACCCAAATATCTCAACACTTCCGATACTCCCGCATTCAACAAGAGCCGCAACCTTTTTGCACTCCAGTTTGCAAAAAACAAAGCCAACGGTCAGCTTATACTTGTTGAAGGCTATATGGACGTTATCGCACTTCATCAGGCAGGCTTTGAAAATGCTGTTGCTACTCTCGGCACTTCCCTTACAAACGAACAGGCAACTATCATCAAACGCTATTGTGAGGAGATAATAATATGCTACGATTCGGATGAAGCCGGTCAGAAAGCCACTTCAAGAGCTATATCCATCTTACGTCCGACAGGTCTGCGTATAAGAATACTAAAAGTCCCCAGCGGAAAAGATCCCGATGAATTTATAAGCTCATACGGCGAACAAGGCCCTGCACGTTTTCGTATGCTGCTTGAAAAAAGCGGAAATGATGCTGACTACAGACTGCAGAGCATACGTTCAAAATATGACCTCGACATAACAGAACAGCGTGTTGAATTTCTTACGGAAGCCGCACAGCTTATTTCTACATTCGACAACAAAATTGAACAGGATATATATACCGCAAAGCTTGCCGAAGAACTCAGCGTCAATAAAGACGCCATAAATCAGCAGGTACAGCGTTTCTATAATAAGAGATCCCGTGATGACAGAATACGGGTACAGCGTGAGATAAGAGATACTCTCGCCGCAAAAAACGACAGGATCAACATGGAAAAAGCCGCAAATCTCAGGGCTGCGAATGCCGAAGAAGCTCTTATAGCCATTATCATGTATGATCCGGGCACAGCTATGAAAATATTCAGAAAGCTGCCGCCGGAAAAATTTGTTACGTCATTTAACCGAAAGGTTTATGAAATCCTAAAGCAGCGTGCAGAAAACGGATATGACTTTACGCTCACGGATATTTCAGGAGAATTTTCCAATGATGAGATAAGCAGTATCACAAGGATAATTGCATCTCATCCGAGAGAGATAAATCCCGATGAAGCGTCAGATGTATGTATCCGTGTGCTTGAAGACGAGGCTCAGAAAATGACACCCGAACAGATAGCCAATGCTGATGCACAGACGCTCAGGGAACAGATTCAAAAGCTGAAGGAAAAGAAAAAATAATTGGAGGTAATTCTATGATAAGTGCTGCTCAGCCCGACAAAAGAACAATACTCAGAGAGCTTATGGAAATGGGTAAGGCTAAAGGTCAGCTCACAAACAAGGAAATACTTGACGCTATAGGTGAGCTGGACTTTGATCCCGAACAGCTCGAAAAATTCTATGATACACTTGAAACAAACGGTGTAGAAATAGTTGAAACACTTGACGATATCATCCTTGATGATGTTGAGCTTTCCGCTATGTCATCAGACGGTGATCTTTCGGATGAGGACGGCGACGGAGAACCTACCGTTGAAAACATCGCTATTGACGATCCTGTAAAGATCTATCTTAAAGAAATAGGCCGTGTACCACTTCTCAATCCCGATGAAGAGCTTGATCTTGCAATACGTATATCTGACGGTGATGTTGCCGCAAAGAAACGTCTTTCGGAAGCTAACCTCAGACTTGTTGTAAGTATAGCAAAAAGATATCTCGGACGTGGAATGCAGTTCCTCGATCTTATACAGGAAGGCAACCTCGGTCTTATAAAGGCTGTTGAGAAGTTCGACTATACAAAGGGCTTCAAATTCTCCACATATGCAACATGGTGGATAAGACAGGCTATAACAAGAGCTATCGCAGATCAGGCAAGAACAATCAGAATACCTGTACATATGGTAGAGACCATCAATAAGGTAAAGAAAGTATCAAGCCAGCTTCTCCACCAGAACGGTCACGAGCCTACTGCCGAAGAAATATCCGAAGTACTCGGTATGCCTACAGACAAGGTAAGAGAAATAATGCGTGTAGCACAGGAGCCTGTATCGCTCGAAACACCTATAGGCGAGGAAGAAGACAGCCATCTTGGCGACTTCATTCCCGATGATGACGCACCCGCACCACAGGATGCCGCATCACACACACTTCTCAAAGAACAGCTTGCTGACGTACTCGCAACACTTACTCCAAGAGAAGAAAAAGTTCTCAAACTCCGTTTCGGACTTGAGGACGGACGTTCACGTACTCTTGAAGAAGTCGGTGAGGAGTTCAACGTAACAAGAGAGCGTATAAGACAGATAGAGGCAAAAGCTCTCCGCAAGCTCCGCCATCCCAGCCGCAGCAAAAAGCTCAAGGATTTCCTTGACTAAAGGCGCCCTCCCTGAGGGAGCTGTCAACGAAGTTGACTGAGGGAGTTGTTATCTGCGTGCAAAATAATATAAGCGAAGCGGAAAGAAAAAATCAATTTACAATTTGCATTAAACCCATAATTGTATGGTATGTGTAAATAAAAAATACACGGTAAACCTTTTTACTCAGGTTTACCGTGTATTTTCTTTTCATCTGTTGAGCAGCCATATTCCGAAATT
>Ga0310695_10007309_pt1 | contig 17694 bp, 15 predicted proteins | sample RumenRJG_04DNA_FD_203882 | JGI IMG/M metagenome (GOLD analysis project Ga0310695, IMG submission 203882) | Bovine rumen microbial communities from Lethbridge, Alberta, Canada - RJG_04 (v2) (version 2) | ecosystem: Host-associated > Mammals > Digestive system > Stomach > Rumen | place: Canada...
GGTGATACCTGCCGACAGCACAATGACGGCGATGATGATGGCACTGAAATACTCGATGCGTCCAAAACCGAAAGGATGCTTCCTGTCGGCAGGGCGCTGCGAAAGTTTAGTACCTACTATGGTGATGACACTCGACAGCGCATCGCTCAGGTTGTTCACAGCATCCATTACGATGGCCACGCTACTGGCCAAAATACCCACTGCGGCTTTAAAGCCTGCTAACAGCACGTTGGCGGCAATGCCTATCCAACTGGTACGAATTATTTCTTGACTGCGATCCATATTATTTTTCTATATTTTGTCGCAAATGTCATAATTCTGAAACTCAGACGTGAAGCAAACGACTTTCTGTATGCCAGATCGTACTTGTATTCGAAATTAGGTGCTTCGATCACTATAGTTCGATTAGTTTTCCGTTCTTCTTAGCTTCTGCAATCCACTTGGGCTCGATTTCCTGCAGGAAGCGCTGCTTGTTGGCATTCAGTTTCTGCATATCGAGACCAATGGCGGCTTGAGCCTTAGCCTTAGTGCTGTAGTCGGGCACTGGGATGGCATCGTTATGTCCGTGCTTAGCAGCTACGCGGGCAATGAGCAAGCGGGCCTGCTGGGCATAATCTAAAGAGTGGGAGAGCAAGCGGGTAACCTCCTGTGGAGCGTGGAAGGTTGCACCATGCGATGCGATGGCATAGTCCCAACGCCACTGACTCTTGCGCAGCAGAGCCTGGATAGGAGCCATCTCAGCATCGGTAGCACCCTTGTCGATGATGAACTTGGCCTCGAAGTGAGCGCGGGCCAGCTCTTGCTCAGCACGGTTGCGCACCTCGTTGCACTTCTCCTGACGGTCGTAGACGTTCTGGCGTAGAACCTCGGCGTCCTGACGGTGACAGGTCTGACAAGTGCGGTCAATCTTAGCCAATGGCGACTGAATCTGATGATCGCTGAACTTCACGCCACCTTCCTGCTTGTAAGGCATGTGGCAGTCGGCGCACGATACGCCACGCTGGGCGTGGATGCCGTGCTGCGACATCTCCCAACCTGGGTGCTGGGCCTTCAAGATCTTCGTCTTCGACAGCGGATGGATATAGTCGTAGAAGCCTATAGAGTCGTAGTATTCCTCGGCAGCCTCGCAGGTTAAACCCTTGTCGTGCGGGAATACCAGATAGTTGGCCTTGCCAGGATTCTTCTCGTCGTTAGGCTTGATGAAGTAGTACTCCACATGGCACTGCGCACATACCAGTGAGCGCATCTCCTGATGACTGGCATTCTTCACGTTCAGACCGCGACGGGCAAATGCTTCGTACAGAGCCGGACGGGCAGGGCGCAGGTCCATCGTGCGAGCATCGTGACAGTCAGAGCAGCCAATGGTGTTAACCTCTTCAGCACCCAGTTCGCTCCACTTCTTGGCGTAGAAGTTGGCGGGATTAAACTGGTCCTTTCCATTACCCAGTTCGCGCATCATGCGGGGCACATCCGGACCCTTACACGTCCAGCAGGTGGCGGGCTGCATGTCGACAGCGATTGAGTCACGTCCGTCGGCAGTTTTTACTGTGATGCCAGGATTACCTGTGCGCAGAATCTTGCGCATATCCTCCAGCGCGTGCTTATGTCCACGAGGGGTGTTGTAGTGGCGCGAGAAAGCATAGCCAGCCCACAGCACTACCATCTCAGGACGCTGCTCCAGAACATCCACCTCCTGCGACGAGTTGTACTTCGATTTAAAGGTGGTGTCTTCGGTCATCGCCCATGTTTCGTACTCACGCGGATAGTCGGCTTTGAACTTCTCGTTCTGAGCGACGATTTCATCCTCAAACACGGTGCGCTTGTTGTTAAACACACTGGCCACCTCGGCTCTTCGTTCCATCAGCGATGAAACAAGCAGTCCCAGGATAAAGACCACTGCCATCGATCCTCCAAACAGGATCCAACCTTGCCATTGTTTCAATTGCTTTGCCATAATATTTCAGTTTTCAGTTTTCAATTTTCAATTTGTCATGTTCTGTAGCCAATCTGGTACTGGAGAGGGTGGAAGCGGTGTTACGCCTTCGGCATTAGGCGTAGCCATCAGCGAGTTCATACCGCCATGAGGCACGCTGCGATGACAGTCCCAACACACCTTGCCGCCTTGAGCCAACTGAGCCATGTAGCCCAGTCGACCAGTCTTAACAAACTCAGTATTAAGCTGCTCGTGGCAACGGATACAGTTGTCCATTACCACCTGCCCAGTCAGCGTTTCGGCTTTGATGGCCTGATGCTCCATGTGGCCTACGAAATACGCCGTGTGCTTCAAGCCGTCAATCGCCTTAAAACCATAATACACAGCCAGATTCTGATGGGGCACGTGACAATCATTGCAGGTGGCACCGTTCTTATGATTGTCGATTCGCCCGTGCGAGGAGTGGCTCCATGTGGCATAGTAGGGGGTCATAATGTGACAGTTAACGCAGGCCGACGGGTTGTCGCCTATAAAATAGGTATGCGCCCTGAGCAGATACATAAACAATCCGCCGAGGCCGCACACGACGCCCGCTATAACCAGCAAACCCACCTTCTGTCGATAAGATAGCCAGTCCTTAAAAGAAAAAAAGTCTTTTAGTCTCATTCGTTAAACATAGATTTGGGGGCGAATATACGTAAATTATACGAAACTTCCAAATATTCGCTCCTTTTTATGGCATAATAATTGTTAAACCGCGTAAAATGCCTATGGACTTTCATAAATAATCCCAAAGTGATGTTGTTTCACCTTGGGATTTTTAATTTATCTGTTATTTTGCCAACGGCTGTTACGTATGGAGCCTTATCCAGCAGCTCCAGTGCAAAGGTGGCTCATAATCTTCGTAGGACAGGCCAGTGTGCACTTGCCGCATTTAATGCAGTCGGGGTGCAGGTAGCCTGACTCCTGACCGCGCGAGTCGTATGGCGTTAGCTGCATGGGGCAGACGCGGGCACAACTCTTGCACTTCATCTGGCATGCACTCGACACATGGATATTGGTGAATGCCTTGGGTAATGGAGCATTCTTAGGTGCTACCCAGTTTGAGATGGTTCCCATTGGGCAGAACGAGCACCATGTGCGTGGCGCATAGATGAACGACAGTATCACACCTACTATGGTGGTCATCACGATAATCGTCCAGAACACGCGACCGATACCAGCCCACATGGCCAGTCCTCCCTCGCTCCAAGGTACGAAACTCAGTTGGATGCCGAACATGGTAAAGATGAAAAACACCATGAACAGGCGGAAACCGAAGGTGCGCACAAACTTGGGTATTGGGCGATGGGGTGAGTACTTAGCCAGCAGTCGGTCGTACATGTTGCCGCGAGGACATACATTTCCACACCACCAGCGCCCCTTATATATGCTCGTCACCACAGGGCCGATCATACAGATTAATGCCAGCATACCAACTACTGGGAAGAACCAAGCGAGTATGATATACGCGATGATTATCCAGTAGAGCGGCTGCCCTGGAGTTTTGAAATACTTATGGAATCGTTTTGTGTTGCTCATTAATTTATTTTTCCTTATTCTTTAATGTGTCAATAATCGTGTCAAGTTCGCTAGCAAACTTGGCATAGTCGTCCAATTGGAAAGGACAAGCACGCAACTCTCTTCCCATGCCTGCAGGGATGATGGCATAAGCCTGTTCCTCCATCGCCTTGCCCTTTGCGGTCAACGATACTATCTGCTGGCGCTTGTCCTCCTTGCCACGCTTGCGAATCACGATGCCAAGCTTCTCCATGCGCTGGAGTAGGGGGGTAACAGTGTTCGTTTCGAGCAACAGCCGATGGGCGATGTCGTTCACTGGTTGTGAATCCTGTTCCCAAAGCACCATCAAAACGAGGTACTGCGGATAGGTTATACCTAGCTCATTCAGCATCGGCGTATATGCCTGCGTAATGAGTCGTGCCGCCGTATATAGACGGAAACATATCTGCTTGTCAAGTCGCAATTCTTCGTGCATAGTATCTTACCTTATTATTATAACATAGCCTCAATGTCTTTCTCGAAGTCCTTTGGCTCCGTGGTTGGAGCGTAACGCTTAATGGTCTCGCCGTCCTTTGAGATCAGGAACTTGGTGAAATTCCACTTGATGTCGCTGTCCTTCTCCACGCTCTTGCTGATAGCCTTGAAGAGGGCCTTGGCGGCTTTTGCCTTCAGACCGTTATACTCCTCAGTGGGAGCCTGAGCCTTTAGATACTCGAAAATAGGCTGGGCATCGGGACCGTTTACATCACCCTTCTTCATAATCTGGAATGTCACACCGTAGTTCAATTGGCAGAACTCCTCAATCTTTGCGTCACCCTCTGGGTCCTGCTCCTTGAACTGGTTGCATGGGAAACCGATGATGACCAGTCCTTTGTCCTTATACTTCTGGTTCAACTCCTCCAGTCCTGCAAACTGGGGTGTGAATCCACACTTACTGGCAGTGTTTACCACCAGCAATACCTTACCTTCAAACTGTGAGAAATCAATCTCCTTACCTTTGCTCGTCTGAGCCTTGAAATCATAAATCTTTGCCATATATATTAATGTTTTGTGTTGAATAATCAACTGTTAATAATTCGATTTATATCGTTTGCGATGCAAAGGTAAGAATAATATTTTATATCGCAAGCGATTTGTTAAAAACTTTAAGAGAGTTTAACAATATATCGCCTACGATATAAAAAATAGAATTGGATATGCCAGGTACCCTTAATACTCGTATAATTTGATGTGGAGGATTTTCCACTCGCCGACGCCGATGCGGGCGTGGCGACCTTGGTGAGTCTGATCACCATTATGGCGGCGGAGGTATTGCATGGTGCCATCATCAGCGATTGATACTTCATCTACGGAAAGGAGGCCGAGGCGCTTACCATTGAAACGTTTGTTGGCCTTTTGGCTAGTATTTCCGCCAGCTTCGGCAAAACCGTCCTCGCCTAACTGTTTCTGCTCAGTTTGTTGTTTCTCAGTTGGAGTTTTGAAGTCGATGACCACACCACTGCCAGCCAACAGATAGTCGTATTTTCCAAGACGAATGAGCATAGCACCGCCCTCGGGCCATGTGCTGCCATCAGTGGCGCGGGGATCCCAAGGCAGAGTAAAATAGTGGCGGCAGGTCATTACCACACCATTATCATCTATGACGCGTTCGCGATCCTCTTGGTCGAAGAGGAGCCCCCAAGTATTCAATGGGCGTTTCACATTGGATACTTGTCGCAGCAGTGTGTAGGCTTTCGTAACGGATTCTGTTTCTTTCTCGTTGGCCTGGTCTATAGCGAAGGGCGAGAATCCCAAAGCCTGATGCTCGCCAAAGGCATAGAGAGCACGCACACCGCTATTCTCGCAGCATCGGCTCTCGGGGATAAAGAGACGATTCTTTACCGCGCCTCCATCTTGTGGACGCAATGGCATCGCATACTGCGCGCACCACGACTTGAAACCTGTATCGTAGATATCGGGGGCGAGCAGGTCGATGCTGGGTGCTCCCTCGTGCCAGAAGTCGATGAGGTGTGCCAACGGACCTGCCGACGGATATTCGCCAGGACGGCGCCCACGACTGTTCATCGCTGCATTCACATAGAGCGGCATATCATGGATTTCGCGGGCGGCACGAGCCAAATGCTCCACGTAGCGGGCATAACTCAGCGCCATAAACTTCTCGTCGGCATACTCATCGGTGCCGTATCGCTCTGCCCACCTTTCTTTATTATAGGCCTTCTCTGCCAACGGCGAATGGTCGCGTGCTGACTCCAGCATACCGATCTCGTTTTCTATCTGCATCATGATGACCACTTCGCGCTGTGGGTCTTTCTCGCGGATATGCCGCATCAGTGCCGAGAATGCTTTCAGGTCGGCCTGCAATACGTTTTCGCTGAAACATGATGCTATCTCCATCTGCTTCCCATCTGCAGTCATCGCCCTTGGAAACCGCTTTGTGTCCTGCTTGAACCAGCCTGGCGCATAGCACGACATCGAGTTCTTCCACGCGCCGAACCATAGGAACACCACGTGCAACTGCTCACGCCGCGCTACGTCGATGGTGCGGTCTATGAGCGTAAAATCGAACTTCCCCTCTATGGGTTCAACGAACTCCCAATATGCAGGTGTAAGCACTGTGTTCAGTCCCAATGCTCGCATTCGTGGCATCACCTCGTCAATGTCCTCCACCGATGTAGCGGCAGAGTTGCTCAACTCGCCACCTAGGATGGGGCAGGGCAGTGACGAAAGTCTGTCAGTAGCAATGGCACTCTGTATTGCGACCAGTGCAATAAGGGAAATAATCAGCCTTCTCATATTCTGTAGTTTGTATTTGCGGACAAAGATACGAAAAAATCCCGAAGCGAAACAACAACGCCTTGGGATTTAACTTTTGTTTTTACTAATGCCAGCCACCACCGCCTGGGCCGCCACCGCCTCCAGGACCACCGCCCGAAGCGCCGCCAGTGTATGACGAGAGGCTGACTGAAGAGCCATTGCTTACGGTGGCGTCGGTAGCTCCGTAGCCGTCAAATACTGTGGTGCCATCGCTCTTAGATACGCTGTAGAGCGAGTTGCCTCCTGATACAATCCATGTGCCAGAGGCTGGTACCTTGAAGGCAAAGGCTGTTCCGCTCTCGGTGAACGAGTACCAGTTGCTGGTGCTGAGCGATGCCGTGTAGCACGACTGTGTGAGCGACGATCCGCTTTCGAGCGATGGATAAGCATATAGTGTACCGCTCTCAACGTAGAGTTTGTAGCCACCCTCGGTGTTTGCATCGATAGCTACCTCAGGACTGCTCTTGGTGGTGTAGGCAAATACTGTAGCCCCCTTGATGTACAGGTTCCCGTTAGAGTCGATGGCATCGTTGCCGTTAGAGTAGCCCCCCACATAACCGCCAGAGAGTGTCATTGTGCTGGCAGAGTTGATGGCGTCGTCAGCCGAATAGGCATAGATTACACCGCCCGTCACGTCGAGCGTGCTCTTGGTCTCCACAGCCTCGTGGTAGCTGGCCTTAGCATAGGTCGTGCCGCCACTGATGGTCATCGCTCCGTCGGCCTTGATGGCCTTCGGTGATGTCTTCAGCGCGTCAGCCAGACGCTCGGTGGTGCTCGAACTGGTAGTCGTTTTGATAGTGGTGTTGCTGGTGCTTTGGCAGTAGGCTATCTGTCCGGTGGTGATGGCCGAAGTAACGCCACCGCTGATGGTCAGCGTACCATCCACGCTGATGGCCTTGCCGCCAGCGCCGCTACTGGTCAGCGTCAGTGTGCCACCGCTTATAGTCATGTTGCCGTCGGCACTCATAGCTGCACAGGCCTTCACCTCGCTATCGTCGCTGTCCCACGCAGCACTACCTGTGGTAGTTATGGTAATCTCGCCGTCACTAATCTTCATGTCGCCATCGGCCTTAATACCCTTGGCTGCTGCGGCCGTAACATTAATATTCAGCGTGCCGCCTTCCAGATAAACGTTGCCGCTGTCCTCATCATCGTGGTCGGCGATCTCGCCTGTCGATGTAGTACCGCCCAGGTCGCACTGTATGCCGTCATCACCCACACCGCTGATGGTCACCACGCCACTCTTCATCTGGAAATACTCCTCGCAGTTGATACCGTCGCTTACGGTCGAAGTGATATTCAGCGTCAGGTTCTTAATAGTTATGTACGAGGCCGACTTGATGCCGTGCTTGTAGTTACCCACCACATTCAGTGTGCCTTTGCCTTGCAGTTGTAGCTGTCCCTTGCTGTAGATGCAAGCCTTCTGCGAACCGCTGCCATCAGTCAGCGTACTTTCCGTACCGTTCTTCGCGCTCAGCTGTATGCGCTTCGAGTTGGTGATATTGATGGCTGCACCACTGGGGTTGGTCAGCGTTACGCCATCCAGCGATACCGTGCATTTGTACGAGCCTGCCAGTGTGAGCGAGCCATCGGTAGTCGAGCCGCTCAGCACATAGGTTATCTCTTCGCCGTCGATGGCATCGGTGTTTGTCTGTGTGATGCTGACGTGTGCGCCACTAACCTCTGCCGATACGTACGCGGCCACATTGTCGGCCATCGTCACCGTAGCTGTTGAACCGTTATATACGATGTTTACCGTGTTTGCTTCTACATCCGACGAACTGCTGTTGGTCACCAGCATACTTGTAATGTCGCTGATGGTGAACACATCGCTGCCCACTGTCAGCATTGTACCACCAGTGAATGTGGCAGGTTCACTTTCTGTTACCTGCGATGCAGAATACTCTTTGGTACCGCTGCTTGTTGTTATCTTCAGTGTCTGGCCCCAGACTGCTATAGTCAGCATAAGGGCGGTCAGTATTGGAATAAATCTTCTCATTTTACGCTTACTTTACGAGTTCCTTGTTTAGTTTTCATCACATATATGCCGCGTCGCATCTGCTCCTTATTCACTTTGCGCCCGTGCATGTCGTAGATATCAGTGGCTTCGTCGAGTGAGATAACTGAGACTTCCTGTATGCCAGTGGTCTCGCTCTGTGTAGAGAAGTACATCTTGCTCAGGTCGGCCAGCGTGAATGTCTTTTCGCCGATAGTAAGCGTAGAATTATCAAGGTTGATCGTCACTGGCAGCGACGAAACATCCACAGAGGTCTTTGCACCGTCCGTTGTCTCAAAAGTCAGGTAGGTATACTTCTCGGCCTGCGCCGTCAGAACTCCTGCTAGAATGCTCAGTAATAAAATGATTCTCTTCATATTTGCATAATAGTTTTTAATTTGTTTGCAAAGATAAAGATAATCGGGACATTCGCCAAATAATTTCAACGAATGCCCCGATTCTTTCTGCGAATTTCACAAAACATATTAAATCTGGGTGGCAAGATATGTATAAATGAAGAATAATTGCTATCTTTGCCCGCAGAATTTAGACTTTTAAGGATATGAAGGAAGAAAATTATAAGTTACTGGTAAGCCAGATTGAGGCACTCATTGCTGGCGAGAAAGATATGATAGCCGTTATGAGCAATGTTGCCGCAGCCATTCATCATACAATGGGATTCTGGTGGACAGGATTCTATCGTGTGGTTGACAACGAGTTGTTGCTTGGTCCGTTCCAGGGCCCAGTGGCATGCATGCACATCCCTTACGGTAAGGGCGTGTGTGGTACGGCATGGCAACGTGCAGAGACAATCGTAGTGCCCGACGTTGAACAGTTCCCTGGCCATATAGCATGTAGCAGCGAGTCGAAGTCGGAGATTGTAGTACCTGTGTTTGCCAGCGATGGCAAGGTTACTGCGGTACTTGATATTGACAGCGAACATCTGGCTACCTTCGATGACACAGACCGCAAATATCTGGAAGAAATCTGTAAGCTAATACATTGATTGTGAATGAGATATCACTGGTTGATAGGACTGACTGCAGTAGCAACTGTATGTCAGGCAGCCGACTTTAAGATCGAAGTGGGTCAGCCCCGGCAGCATATCCAGCACTTCGGTGCTTCCGATGCTTGGTCAATGCAGTTTATCGGCTTATGGAATGATGAGGCCGAGCAGGAGAAGATAGCCGACTGGCTTTTCTCGCTCGATAACGATGCGCAGGGCAAACCCAAGGGTATCGGCCTTTCTGTATGGCGTTTTAATCTTGGCGCTGGTAGTGCAGAGCAAGGCGACGACTCACAGATAAAGCCTGGTACCCGCACCGAGTGCTTCCTTACCAAGGATGGCACGTACGATTGGACCAAGCAGGCCGGTCAGCGCAAGTTCCTGCGGATGGCTAAGAAGCGCGGCGTGCCTCATTTTCTGGCATTTCTTAATTCGGCTCCCGTGTATTTCACTCAGAACGGACTTGCTACAAATACCGGTCGCGGCGGCACTATCAATCTTAAGGACGATTGTTACGACGACTTTGCCCGTTTTATGGCTACCGCCGTCAAGGGTGTCGAGGAGCACGATGGCATACACTTCGACTATCTGTGTCCCGTAAACGAGCCCGATGGTCATTGGAACTGGCTCGGTCCCAAACAAGAAGGTTCGCCAGCCACCAATCGCGAGATAGCCCGATTGGTTCGCGAAACCAGTAAGGCGTTCAAGAAACAGGGGCTCACCACACAGATACTTGTCGACGAGTCTAGCGACCTGCGCTGTTTGTTAGGTACCCACGAGACCAACTGGGAGCGTGGTTATCAGATACGCACCTTCTTCTCTAAGGATAGCACCAAGACCTATCTTGGAAATCTGCCTAATGTGCCCCGACAGATGGTGGCGCATAGCTATTGGACCAATACTCCGGTGCCCTATATGCGCGAGATTCGCGAACAGTTGCGCGATACCATTGCCAGATATGGTTTGAAGTTCTGGCAGACAGAGCTCTGCATTATGAGTAATGATAAGGAGATAGGCGGTGGTGGTGGCTACGACTTCGGTATGAAGACGGCTCTCTATGTGGCTCGCGTCATCCATCACGACCTGGTGTTTGCCGATGCCGAGAGTTGGTCGTGGTGGCGTGCTGTGGGCGAGGATTATAAGGACGGATTGATACGCGTGTATACCTCTGACAATATGAAGAGCGGTTATGCTGTTGATTCGCGCCTGATGTGGGCGCTGGGCAATTACAGCCGTTTTATCCGTCCAGGTGCAGTTCGTTATGAGGTGTCGTCATCTGCAGAGTTCGATCCCTATGGGGTGATGTGCTCTGCCTATCGTAATGCCGATGGCAGTTGGGTGGCTGTAGTTATCAACTATAGCAACCAGTTGCAGCCGTTCAGTCTCAGTCTTTCTGATGGTCAGTCGCGCCAGTGGCAAATGTATCGCACTTCCGATGTCTCTGGCGAGACGTTGAAGCCCGTAGGCATAACGTCAGGCAGCCTCCAACTCCCTCCCCGCAGTATTACAACGTTTACATCTGCTTCTGCGCAGTGATGTAGCCATACACCAGCCCGTATTTATCTTGCGCTATTTGTTATTCAGCATCTTTCTTCCATTCTCTACTACTATACCGCGAGTAGTGTGTGTGGCAGGGATGCCGTCCAGACGATATGCGCGCGCGCCTCTGCTACGCGTGTTCAGGTTAGAAGATACGGGCTTGATGCCTGTCGCTGGGTCGTAGGCCTGTCGCTGTAGTACCTGCGTCATGCAATGGGCGGCGCCGTAACCGTCGATAAGACTCTCCAATGGTATCCACTCCACGTTTACACCGGCATCGCTGAAGCGCTGCTGCAGTGCCTCGCTCTGTCCGCCTACGGCCATAATGTGGCGTGGACCGATAGTCAGGAAGTTGTTGGCGTAGTGCATCTCGTCGTCCACGTCGATTGGGATAATCTTGTAGCCACGGCTGCGGATGTACTCCACGAATGGCTGGTCTTGCTTCCACAGCGTGTACTGCTTGGTGCCGGGCTGCCGGGCCCAGATGTCGCACGTGCCGTACTCAGGATCGCCAGGATTAGCCTCCAGTCTACTGCGAACCATTGTGCACAGGTCGCTATCTATGATGTTGAAGTGGGTGTCAAGGTGCATCTGCATCTGCCATAGCTTGTGGTCGCGCACCACTACCACGGTGTCGTGACCAAAAGCGTCGGCCTCCAGCAGCTGTCGTATCCCCTCGTCGTTGGTACGCATACCGCAACCTATGAACGACACGTTGCCGGCTGGCAGATAGTCGCCACCCTCCAGTCGGCCTTCGCCCTCAATGCGGAGGATGGGCTTCAGTCCCAGGTGGTTGTAGCACAGTTCGATGATGTTAGTCTCGGGTGCACGCTGACTTGAGTTCATGCTGCAGATGATATGTCCGCGGGGCGTGGTGATGCTCTGGTCGCGGGTAAAGTACAGGTTCATCAGCGGGTTCTGGATATACTGTGCCTCATAACCTGTGTTGTTGTCGGTACGCGACAGCTTCACCGTAGGCTGCAGCAGTATGCAGCGTATCAGGTCATTGCGACTCATCTTCTGTAGCACATCCTGGCGGTAGTTTTCCATAGCAGTAGCATCTTCGTCGGGAATGCTGCTGATGTCGTAGACCAGAACGCTTGAGGCCAGTGCCCGCAGACTGTCTATGCCCACCTCCTGCAGTATGTCCATCACGGTGTGCACGCGTATACCGTTCTTCTCCAGCATATCGATGTAACCACGGTGTTCGTCGGCAGCCTTGTCCACATCGAAGTAGTCTTCAAACAGTCCTGCCGAGGGATGGATCACACCGTTAAACAGTTCCTGTCCCGGCGTGTGCATCAGTATGTCGCCCGCCTTACTCCACTCGGCCTGCGGGTAGACCATCCTCTCTCCCTCCTGCGCCTGTGCTGTCGCGCCGCCGAAGGCGATAATAGCGCCCAGCGCCCATTGCATAATCTTGTTCATATTATCTTATGTATCTTAACAAACCAGTGCTCGGTAACTTCTTAGTTTTTCTTGTAAAATCTAATAATCATACATCAGCCCGTATTTCTCATGTAGCTGGCGCAGGGTGCCGTCCGATTTCATCTGGCGGATCACGTCGTTTACCAGTTGCAGCAGGTCGTCCTGACCTTTGCGCATCAGCACTCCTATCTCACCGTGAGTAAATGGCTCGTTCAGTAGCGGTGCAGCCAGTCGTGTGTCCACCTTTATATAATAAGGTGCTTCCGTTATTTCCGTTATCATGACGTCAGCCTCGCCCTCGGCTATCAGCGATGGTATCTCCTCGTTCTTCTGGTGCACTATTATGGTGGCATACGTTAGGTTGGCGTTGGCAAACTTCTCGTTCAGTCCGCCGGGGTTCACCATCACGCGCACCTCGGGTTTGTCTATATCGGCCAGCGACTTGTAGCGCTCAGCCTCCGTCGTGCGACACAGTATGGTCTTGCCATTAGCCAGATATCCGTCGCTCATCAGCATCGTCTCGCGGCGCGCGTCGGTGATGGTTATGCCGCCAATGGCAAGGTCGAATGTCTGCGGCTCGGCATGTACATCTGCCGATAGGGTAGGCCACGATGTCTGTACAAACTCTATGCCTACGCCCAGTCGGTCGGCTATTACACCTGCCACCTCTATGCCGAATCCCCAGTATTTCCCATCTTCCTCGCGGAACGACAGCGGGCGATAATCCCCCGTAGTTCCGATAAGGATAGTGCCGCGCTCCTGTATGCGGGCGATGGTGGGCTTGTTTACTACGATGGCATTATCATCGTTAGCCGTACACGAGGCCAACGATACCGTGCTTCCGAACAATACAGCGGTCAGGAATAACAGTAATATTCTTCGCATACTATTTTTTGCTTATGTCAGTTACAACTGCTTTAGTGCAGTGATGATGTTGCGGATTAGTTCTGGCGATTTGTAGGGTTTCGCTGGGTTCATGCCTTGTATTACGGCATACGAGAAGTTGTCGGCCATGCACTCCTCAGGCGCAATGACATAATCGGTGTTTTGACCTACAGTCGTCCAGAAGTCGCTGGCTTCAGCGATATCGTAGACCTTGGTCATGTCGTCGAGTGGTACAAGAGTCGGCTTTACAAATAGGAAAAAGACTATATCATCGCCCTTTTCGGCACTGGCTTCTTTCCACGATTTGTCGTAAAGTAGTATCAGTTCACAGCGGCGCTTCTGGCCGTTGATGGTAAATTCGGCATAGTTGTCCATGTGTTCCACATCGGGATTGATGGCTATACGCTGTCTGATGGCATCGGGGAATGTGATGTCGTGATCCATCACCGTGAATCCTATTAGCGAGTACATTTTCTGTCGGAATTCCGGTGAGTGGCGCGACACACAGTGGAACAACTCGTGCGCAACCAACTTGGCAAACCACATCAATCTCGCATGATTCACCTCTGCCGCTCTTTCGGCATTGGGCATACACGCATTCATCGACATCTCGCCCAAGAATATTATGTTCTTGATGGTATATGCTCCCGAACCGCCCTCTTCTGTCTGGGTGGTCTTGGCGAATACTATCTCGGAGGGGACGGGCAGTTGGCATCCGATGCTGTTCAGACTGTCGGTGACAATGCCTACCACCTTGGCCATGAACTCGCGTTCTGCATCAGTCCAATCGTGCGCTTGCTGCTGGGCCATTGCCTGCAGTTCTGCCAGCGTGCTACCGTCTTTTCTCATTCGCCAGTCTATATCCATCTGGTTCATCTTGGCATAGTACTTGGTGTTGTCCTGCATCAGCTTCCGAGCCTCGTCGGCCGATGCCAGGCGGTAGTTGATAGTTGTGCCTGCAGCAAGCACACTCACACTATAAAAACTCAGTACGGCGACAAACGCCCATTGCATAATCTTGTTCATACTGGTGTGGAATAATTAATTTGCATGCAAAAATAGGCATTTCTTTCGAAGAATCAAAAGAAATACCAATTTTTTTGTTGATTATGGCTTGAAGCCTGTTTGCCATACAGCCTTCACGCCTTCGCAGAAGTCGTAGAGAATATGGCGCCCTTGGATACGACGTCCTGCTGGGAGAAAGCCGCATACAATGCGGGTGATATGGTGGCGGATGTTGAATGTCTTGGGATCTTCCACACCTATGCTTTCAACTCGTAGACTGAAACGGCCAATGCCTGGGAGAACGACTGTGTGACCATCAGAAAGCTTTTGTTTCAGGATGTCTTGTATTTCAGTAACTACACCCACAACGGCGCTCTCCTTGAAGCCACTGTTACGACAGGCCTCGGCAGCAATCTCGTTGAGCGTTACCTCGCCCTGACTAACTGCTTTTGCAAAATATTTTCCATAAGAGCTGCTACTCTTAATATTGTTCTTTATAAGTTTGATATGTACTGCCATATGTTTTCTATGTAATTTCTTACTAAACTATCACTATTGTTGTTAATCTATTTAATATCAGTTATTTATACTGAGTGATATTTTTTGAATATCTATCACTACTGTCACTCGTAGTAAAACAACTTGTTTTACTTCCTAAAATGCCGATACTTACTATTATTAAAGATATCTAAGCAAAGGTAAAACAAGTTGTTTTACTTTTAGAGATTATATCTCTTCAACTCTGAAAACCGACCCTTTGTTTGAGCGCTTATGTTTATAGCCCATTTTAGTCAACCTCCTACCGAGTTCAACGTCCGTTCCTTTCGAAATACTAAAGGTTGGGAATAGCTGCTCAAGTCGCTTCATAATCGTTTGGAGTGCAACAAATCCAGCGTCGTTAGGCGTATTTTCGGGTGATAGGTAGGTGAGTTCTATCATCTGGTCATAATTGTTTACCTGCTGAAACTGTTCGTTCTGCTTCATAATGCGTAGGTTCTCTTCATCTTCGAACCAGTATCTTTGCCCCTGCTGCAACTCGGAGTATAGTTGAGCATAGAGCATATCGTAGTTGATGAACCCTGAGTTGTCAATCTCATCGGCATAGATACAGATGAAACGACGTGATCCGGTTGGATCGGTGAGTGGACGGCGGTTGTTTGTGGTGGCAATGAACGAGGCGAAACGCTGGCGTTCTTCCATAGTTTTGCCATAAGGCGGACGGAACTTGATGTCGTGTTTCGAGATGAGATACTTTAGAATAGGCTGCTGACTTTTCGACATAGCGTCAAACTCGTCGATGTTGATCAGTGCATAGCCTGACATAGCGAGGAATATATCATTATCGTTCTTCATCGACAGACGATCGTTGAAATATACCTGCAGATAGTCAGGCAAAAGACGACGACAAAAAGTAGTCTTGCCCGAGCCCTGTGGACCAATTAGTAGGGGTACGATGGCATTACCATGTTGTCGGTCTTTGCGTAGCCATTGTGCAACCATTGACAGCATCCATTTATGGAAGTCAGCTTCCCAATATGGGTTGTTGGTCTTTATCCGTCGAGCTAGTTCACCTACATAGTCGTGCTTACCGTTCCATTTGGGCAGGTGGCGCAGATAATCTTCCATAGGATAGTATTTTGGTATAAGCGTAGAGTCTATGTATCGGTTCAAATCCTTGTCCCATGATTCTACACCAGCTTTCAAAGCCTTGATGGCCATAGTGTTGCGGGCGGCCTGATCCAACGGTTGGAATCCGTAACCAACAGCATTCATACGGTACTCTGGCGTACCGGTCATCACATTGAGCCTTAGGGTGTAATGCTCCATCAGATAGGCTTCGGTTTTGTATGCAAGCAGAGCGGAAGGACGCGTAAACTTCATTGGGATAGTTTTCTGGGTATCGCGGAGGTAAGCCGTCTTAAAAACACATTCGATGGTGTCGGCTCTTAGGCTTTCGGATAGTAGTGGAACAAACGAAGCTACACGCGCACACCATGCCTGCGGCAAGCCCATAATACGGCACCCATCGGCCAGTCGCTCTACTACGGCGGTGGCAAACTCTTCATCGTTTTTGATGTCATTGTACTTTTCTATAGCGGCTTCCAAACAGTCGTGAAACCGACGCATACGACTGTCGCGGAGGCTTAGACCAGGAATCTCTTCTGGATAATTGTAATCACTGATGTGTTCCTGCATCGGTCTAAACTCAGGAATATCCTCAGGTTCGGATCCGACAACTACGCAAAGGGCCGATGGATTGTAAAATGGCTGCGGGTCATAGCTCACCTTGCAAGTGGTTGCGAGTGTCGGCTCATGCTCTGCTAGTGGTGACCCCAACTGCGAGGTGTAAATGTAGTGTAGTTTGCGAAAAGCGTTAAGATGTGCTTCTGCTGTTGTTTTGCTATCAGAAACGTTATATGGGCATACGATGTGAAGCGTATGGCCATCATGTCCTAGAAAACAGAGTAGGGTATAGGGTTGTAGGATGGCTTGGCGTTTATATTCCTCTACAGTGGTCAGGTCGCGCAGGTTCTCCAATGACAATAGAATCAGACTATTCGTACTTTTTGCTTTCAACTCTCCACTCTGCTTGGTCCATTCTGCTGCAAAACACACTTCTTTAGTGTAGTCGTTTATATACTGCTGACGGTATGTGCCGTCTTTCAACTGCGCAACAAACTCCTCGAGTTCCTCACGCGTGTACCTCTTTTCATTTTTATCGGAATTTATGATTGTTATCCTCATTTTATTGTTGATTATTTTTTTGTGCAAAGATACAAAAAAATAAGCAAAAATGCAAGGAATTGTCAAAAAACCTTGGATTATTATCACAACAGTGATAGATGTTTATAAACTATCACTCAATCTATCTTTCTGTCTATGAGATTGTTACATCTAAAAGTGATAGTAGACCACGCCGAGTGCATTCATCAATATCTACGTCGCCCACCGTGATGACCAATTCCTCGGCCCCCACTGGTTCTGTCCGTCACTACCCGGCGTAGGATTATCATAGTTCGACGTACACGATGTGAACACACTGTTTTAAGTTATTATTATCGGTTTTAAATACCTAGATGCAATAATACTTGGTGAGGAAATAGGTGCGGTCCCAATCGAGGATCTTCCGCTGCGATTCCTTCTCGGGGTGGATGTTGAACTCGTCGAAGATCATCAGCTGCTTGTTCTCCAGGTCATAGAGCGGCCACTCCTTGGCCTTGCCGTCGGGCGACTCGGATGCGCTGAGCGACGGATTGCCCGTCTTGGCAAACTGCACCCACATGCGGCGCAGGGTCTTCGAGAAGGTCGCGTCGAATATCCTGCCAGTGCAGAATGTCTCCTCGGGATGATTGAAGACGGTCGAGAGCTCAATGGAATGACAACTTCTAATCAATGGGTCTGACGACTCGACCGTGAAATAATAGGTGTAGGTCTTGCCGCCCGCCTTGGTCTGGTTCTCCGACAGTCTGAAGAGCGGCGCAATAAACACGAGTTGGTCGAACAAGCGGCTGGTATATTCATAGGGTT
>Ga0310695_10007310_pt1 | contig 17692 bp, 12 predicted proteins | sample RumenRJG_04DNA_FD_203882 | JGI IMG/M metagenome (GOLD analysis project Ga0310695, IMG submission 203882) | Bovine rumen microbial communities from Lethbridge, Alberta, Canada - RJG_04 (v2) (version 2) | ecosystem: Host-associated > Mammals > Digestive system > Stomach > Rumen | place: Canada...
CGAACGGGCACTGCTGGAGGAGTCAGCCAACTACCGGAATCTTCTGATGTACAAGTCTTTCCGGGATCAGAACCGTTTGAGGACTTTCCAGAGGCGCCTTCTGCGCACTGTAGAAACTCTCCAGTATCAGATCAGGCAGGGCGATTTTCTTCCTGTGGCAGCGGAACTTGGTTTTGGCGGTGGAAAAGGGGAGCTTCCCCCGATCAGATTTGATCTGGGCCGCGGCCGTGAACTGGTTCTCAACGGCAGGATCGACCGTGTAGATATCTGTGAAGAGAATGGCAGGCGCTTCATCCGGATCATGGACTACAAGTCCGGCAGCAGGGACCTTGATCCCGAACAGATCAGGAGAGGACTTCAGCTTCAGCTGATCACTTACATGGAAGCCCTCAAGCGTGACAGGGACTCTGTTCCCTCCGCCATGCTCTATTACCGCATGTTTGATCCTGTTATCAACATCAGCCCTGAAGAGGCTCTCACACTTCGTTATTCAGGCAATAAGGGAGTCGGCAGGGATTCCGGCAGGAATCTGACGGAGAACACAGAAGAGAAACCTGCCGGCAGCGATTCTGACATGAATCTGCAAGATGGGAATGGAGAAGGCGCTTCCGTAAGGAAAGTCTCTGCCTCCCTGGAAGCAGAAGATAAGATCCTGAAGGAAATCCGCAAAAAGCTCTGTCCTACAGGACTTGTGTACAACGACCGGGAAAGCGTCTCCCATCTGGACAAGTATTTTTCAAATAATTCCGATGTCATTCCGGTAGCAAGGAAAAAGGACGGAGACTTTACTGCTGCTTCAAGAGTCATTGACCCTCAGGAATATGATGAGCTTGCCGACGCGGCCGCTGGAGCGCTGTGCCGGGTCGCCAATGGTATCCTGGACGGAGATGTGGCTGCAGCCCCCGCAGTGATCGACAGCAGAAGGACCGCCTGTGACTATTGTCCCTACCGCGAAGCATGCGGCTTTGATATCAGGATTCCCGGCTATGAGAGAAGAAAAAGCTGAAAATGTTCTGACTGCGGATATGTTCTGACTGTAGATATTTTCTGACTTTGAAAATATTCTGTCTGTTTAAATTTCTGACTGCGGAAATGTCCTGTCTTTAAAAATATTCTGACTGTAAAGTGTTCTGTCTAAAAGCATTGATAAAATATTATGGGTATTAATTTTACGAAGGCACAGCAGAAAGTGCTGGATGCCAGAAATCACAATATACTGGTCTCGGCTGCGGCCGGCAGCGGCAAGACCGCAGTACTTGTGGAGAGGATCGTCCGCCTGATCACGGAAGGTGAGAATCCTCCCGATATCGACCGTCTGCTCGTGGTTACATTTACCAGGGCAGCGGCAGCTCAAATGCGGGAGCGCATCGGCGCCGCCCTCGCCAAAAGACTCAGGGAAGACCCGGGCAACACTCATCTTCAGAGGCAGGAAGTTCTCCTTCACAATGCCCAGATCACTACGATCGACAGCTTCTGCACTTTTTTGCTGCGCAATTATTTCAGCGAGATCGATCTGGACCCTGGATTCAGGCAGATCGAGCCTGCGGAGAACAGTCTGATCGCGGCAGAAGTCCTGGAAGACTTTCTGGAGGACAAATACCGGGAAAAAGATCCTGCATTTCTGCGGTGCGTGGAATACTTTTGCACAGGAGCCGGTTCGGGCGACAAGGAACTGACAGACCGGATCACGGAACTGTGGACCCAGGCAGGCAGCCATCCGTCTCCCGAGGCATGGCTGAGAGAACGGTCCCTGGACTATGATGTCCACAGTGAAGAAGAGCTCTTTGCCCAGCCCTGGATGAAAGCTCTGATCAGCAGGTCTGTTCAACTGCTCATGGAATCGGACAGCGCCTACGCGGCTATGCAGGATATCTGTCTGCAGCCGGACGGTCCGGATGCAGTGTGGCCATTCCTTGAAGAAGAGAGGCAGGCCCTGTTCGGGCAAGTCCGCGATCTCCTGCATGTCATGAAAGAGAAAGAGGACGGAGATAACTCCCTGCAGGAGACTGTTGGAAGTGACGGAACAGGCGAAAATCACAAAGTCTACAGTCTTCCTTCTGATTATGAAGCCCTGCGCAATCTCTGGGAGACGATTCTGAGGGCAGTATCATGGTCTTTTCCCAAATATCCCACCCTGCGGGGAAAAAAATATGCCCATTACGACAAGGACCTGCAAAAATCCGTTAAAGGGATGAGGGACCGGGAAAAGAAACTGATTCAGAAGCTTGCGGAAAGCGTAAGCGGGCAGTCTCCCTCCGTGATCCTTGCTATGATGGAGTCCGCGGCTGAGCCTGTCAAAACCCTGTCCACCCTGGTCATGGATTTTTCGGCCCGTCTGCAGGAAAAGAAGAAACAGAAGCATGTGATTGATTTCGTGGATCTTGAGCATTTTGCCCTGCAGATCCTTGCCGTGCGCAACGAAGACGGAAGCTATGCCCCAAGGCGTGTTGCCAGGGCGCTTCGCAGCCATTACGCAGAGATTCTGATCGATGAATATCAGGACAGCAATGAGGTACAGGAGCTTCTTCTGCAGATTATTTCCGGAGAAGATGAAGGACGCAACAACCGCTTCATGGTCGGTGATATCAAGCAGAGCATATACAGATTCCGACTGGCAAGGCCGGAAATATTTACGCAAAAATATGATACATACCATCATGACGACCCGGAAACAGAGCGGATCGACCTGGATCAGAACTTCCGGAGCAGAGCCGAGGTCCTGGATTGCGTCAACGATATTTTCATGCGCATCATGCGAAGAGAAGTAGGAGGTGTCGATTACGACCAGAGCGTCTCCCTGAAAAAGGGAGCTGTTTTTCCCGACGAAAACTCTGACGACTGTAATGACCATATTCAGGATAATAGCCCGCAAATCTGTAATGACACTTTACCAGGCAGTTCTCCGGAAAACCGTTCTGATCCAATGGCGTCCGAAGACGCTTTTGCAGACATACCTTACGCCTGCACCTCTCCGTACAGGGCCGAATTATGGCTGCTGGACACGGCGGATGCCGACGGGGATGACCAGAAGGCTGCATCTGAAAAAGGAGGGAGTTCCTATACCGGCAGCGGTTCCGGGGATTCTTATGAGGACAGCGGAGAAGACGAAGAACTTTTCGGAGAGGAAGACGGGACCTCCGTGCTGGCTGAAGAAATATCCGGTCTGACAGACCGCCAGAAAGAGGCGCTGCTGATCGCGGACCGCATCCGCCGGATCGTTGGCAGACTGCCCGTCAGGGATGAGGACACGCAGGAGATGAGACCGGCACGCTACGGTGACATCGTGATCCTTCTGAGAAGTACGGTCGGCTGGAACGAGGATCTGCGGGCGGTTTTTGAGCGGGAGGGAATTCCTGCCTATGCGGAATCCAGAACCGGTTATTTCGCCGCCGAAGAAATACGCACATTGATCTCCATGCTTCGCGTTCTGGATAACCCCCGCCAGGACATTCCCCTCTATAGTGCTTTGCGCGGATATTTCGGGGATTTTACAATTGATGAGATTTCCCTGATCCGTCTGGCAGCGGATCAGGGCCAGCTCTTTGATGCACTGAAGAGTGCGGCCGGGGAGGGTCAGGTCCCCGCTGCAGATTCTCTGATCTCTTCATCCCTGGCTGAAAAATGCAGATCTTTTCTGGATTTTTTAAGAAAGTGGAGAGAGAGGATGCAGTATTGCTCCGTAACTGAAATAGTCAACGGCCTTCTGGAAGAAACCGGTTATCAGGATTTCTGCACAGCGCTTCCGGCGGGGGCTCAAAGGGCTGCAAACCTGCGCATGCTGCAGAACCACGCAGATTCTTTCGCTAAAACGGAATTTACCGGCCTGTTCCAGTTCCTCCGCTATATAGACGGAATGAAGAAGGAGGAGATAGATTACGGTGAGGCCAATACACTCGACGAGAACGCCGATGTCGTGCGGATCATGACCATCCACAAGAGCAAAGGACTTGAATTTCCGGTCTGTATTGCAGCCGGCTTATCGGGATCCTTTTCTTTCCGCAAAAACGACGCCTCCGGGCCCTTGCTCTATGACGGGGACTGGGGTATAGGTGTCAACTACTTTGACGCGACTTCCAGAGTACGGTCATCGACCCTGCGCCGCACTGAGATCGGGGAAAAGATCAAGCGGGACTGCATGGGAGAGGAACTGAGGGTTCTCTATGTGGCCATGACCAGGGCAAAGGAAAAGCTGATCCTGACTGCCTCCAAAAAAGGTATGAAAAAGAAACTCCAGAGCTGGCTTTCGGCAATGTCGGGTTTTTACAGCCGGCCCGGTGCCTTCAGGCTCTCCCCCTTCATGATTGCCGGTGCCTCCTCTTATGCCGAACTGATCTGTCAGGCGGTCATGGCACAGGCCGGACCGGAGGATTCCTCCATTTTGTTTTCCGGAGAGGTCTTTCATGAGACACAGGATTATCAGGCAGACGAAGACGTTCAGGAATACGAAGACATTCAGGCAGACGAAGACATTCCCGGGAGACTCAGGGATGTTTTTCCCATGGATATCAGAATTGTTTCCGCGGAGGATCTGAGCATGCAGGCTGCTGCCGGGCAGATGGATCTGTCTCAGTGTGACCAAATCCTGAGGGGACTGGAAGGCCGTCCGCTGGAACAGCAGCCCGATCCCACAGCCGCTCAGGAACTGGCTTCCAGATATTTCAGGGTATATCCCCACGAAGAACTGCGGGACCTCTATGCCCAGACATCCGTATCCGAGCTCAAACACAGGGCCATGAGAGCTGCTTATGAAGAGCTGGAGGAAGGCAGTTCGGAAGGCCCTGCTCAAATGTTTCCGGAGGAAGTTCCGGTCCCCTATCTGCCGGCATTTGTCCGCCGTGAAGCTGAATCTGAAGAGGAAGAGGAAGGAGATGCAAGGGCCGCGGAAGCCGCTGCAGCCGCCGCCAGAAGGGGAACTGCTTTTCACCGGGCGCTTGAGCTTCTTGACTACTCGCGCCGTGAACAAATCCTGAAGGGCGGAAGAGAAAGCATTGAAAAGTGGATTCGCGGCATTGTCGATACCGGTTCGATCGCCGCAGAAGATGCCGCCCTGATCAATATACGGCAGATGCAGAACTTTCTAAGCTCGCCTCTTGCGCAGCGCATGGACACAGCTGATCAGGCGGGACTTCTGTTCCGTGAACAGCCTTTTGTCATGGGATGCTCTGCGGACAGGGTCGGAGAAGGCCTCCCGGAAGAGGAGACCGTGATGATCCAGGGTATCATCGACGCCTTCTTTATTGAGGACCGGAAAATCGTTCTTGTGGATTACAAGACAGACCGCGTTAAAACCGCAGACGAACTGAAGATGAGATACAGTACACAGCTGGAACTCTATGCGGAAGCTCTTGGAAATGCTTATGGAGTTCCTGTGAAGGAAAAGATCATTTACTCGACTGCGCTTGGAAAAGAGATCCGCCTGTGATATTCCTGTGCGATTCAGGATACACTTCTCAGCAGGCTGTCCGGTGATTTTTTATTCATCATCGGGCAAGCCCCGCGAGCGAGTCTTGAAATCAGAGCAGCCCCCTTCAGTGATTGTCTGCTTTTCAGCCCGGCATATATGCTTATTTTCATTTATAGCAGCACCCTGCAGAGATTGTTTAATTTTCAGCCGGGCACATACAGTGATTTTTTACAAAATGAACGCCGAAAAGAGCAATTATAATGTGGAAAAGCGACAAATGATATGTTATAATTTTTCCAGTAATGCAATTGACGCATTATTAACAATAAATAAAAATCATATGGTTTTTAATGTGCACAAAGAAGGAGGTTGATTTTTATGAATTTCTTTAATGACGAGATCCATCAGGATATGGTCGACATGTATCGCGACTTTGCTCAGAACTCCTGCGGACCGATCGCAGCTGAGCTCGACGAGCAGGAGAGATTCCCTGAAGAGCTGATCCCTGTAATGGCAGAGATGGGACTTCTGGGCATTCCTTTCCCGGAGGAGTACGGCGGAGCTGGCCTTGATGAAGTATCCTATGCGCAGTGCGTCGAGGAAGTTTCCAAGGTTTGCGCTTCCACAGGTGTCACAATTTCCGCACACACCTCCCTTGGCACATGGCCTATTTACAAATTCGGTACCGAAGCTCAGAAGCAGAAATATCTCCCTGATCTCTGCTCCGGCAAAAAGCTCGGTGCTTTCGGTCTGACTGAGCCCGATGCAGGAACCGATGCTGCAGGCCAGAAGACTGTTTTCGAAGACAAGGGCGACTACTATCTGGTAAACGGCTCCAAGATCTTCATCACAAACGCAGGCTATGCGGATGTTTTCATCGTTTTCGGTATGACCGACAAGTCCCAGGGTACAAAGGGCATCTCCTGCCTGATCATGGAGAAGGGCATGGAAGGCTTCACCATCGGCAAGCATGAGCACAAGATGGGTATCCGCGGATCCAGCACCTGCGAGCTCGTATTCGACAACGTCAAAGTTCCGAAGGAAAATCTGCTCGGCGAAGTCGGCAAGGGCTTCAAGATCGCTATGATGACTCTGGACGGCGGCCGTATCGGTATCGCTGCACAGGCTCTTGGTATTGCTGAAGGCGCTATCGAGATCACAAAGCAGTACGTCAAAGAGAGAGCTCAGTTCGGCAAGCCCATCGCTAAGTTCCAGAACACTCAGTTCGAGCTGGCTAAGATGCAGGCTAACACAGACGCTGCAAGACTTCTGGTCTATCAGGCAGCTAACGCTGTTGACGAAGGCAAGCCTTACACCTTCCTGGCTGCAGAGGCTAAGCTGGTTGCTGCAGGCAACGCAAGTGATGTTACACGTCGCTGCGTACAGCTGTACGGCGGCTATGGCTACACCCGTGACTATCCTATCGAGCGCATGATGCGTGATGCCAAGATCACTGAGATCTATGAAGGCACATCCGAAGTTCAGATGATGGTCATCGGCGGCGCTATGCTCAGATAATCAGATATCTACCCGTCCCCTTTGGGGGACAGCAAAATTAAAAAGCAGACCCCGGTGCAGCAGTCCCTGATGCATCGGGGTCTTTTTGAAGACATCCATCTATTATAAAATATCCTGTGTAAAATATCCTGTGTGAAACATCCTGTGTAAAATATCCTGGCGGAGTATTTACCAATTGTCACAAAATCTAAACCGCGGTAAAGAAAGTATCATTTACCGCAAAAGATAAACCACAAGTATAATAAGGTCTGCCATGCATTCAAAACCGGAATTACGAGAGATTCTTTATATTTTCAGCCCTCTCCTGATGTACCTTCTTATATACTTTGCCGTATCTTCCCTCACGGAAGCCGTCTTATGGGGGATAGAACAGCATTCAGCCGCAGTCACTCCGGGCACTGGAGACCCGGCCCTGTATTACGCGGCCGGTATATTCCGCAAATACATCTGTCAGATTCTTCCGACAGCAGCAGGGTGTCTCGGTGTGCGCAGGACAGCAATTGCGGAGATCTCCGCATTTCCGCGAAAATATCCCTTAGTTCTAAGGGATTCCGGGTGGAAAACACCTGTGCCGGAAAATATATATCCGGTCCTTTTGACATCCACGGCCGCCCTGGCCGCCGCGCTCAATGTTCTTTTTTCTATCCTTCTGCCTGTTCCGGAAATGTCCGCCATGGAAAGTACATTTGTTCCGGGACTGACCGGCCTGATTCTGCAGGCAGCTTTTTATGGATTCTTTATGCCATTTTCTGAAGAACTGCTCTTCAGAGGAATTCTTTTTCCGCGTCTTGAGAGGGCATACGGCCTGTATTTTGCAGCTGCTGCCTCATCGGCAGTCTTTGGCGCCTGGCACGGCTCTTTGGCCCAGGGATTCTATGCTTTTTTCATGGGTCTGGTATTTGCCTTATCCTATGCCCGGACAGGCAGGATCATAATTCCATTCGCGCTGCACAGTGTCTGTAATCTGGTAATAATAGTCCTTGAATGGACAAATGCCTATCCCTATATCTGCACCCTTCCCTGGTGCGCTGCTCTTTTCGCTGTATCCGCAGGAGGCTTGTGGACAATCCGCATATCCCTGAAAGAGGAAAAATAACCTTCGATACTTTCGATATCCTTCTATATCTCCTATACCTACTATACCTTCGATAACCTTTTTATTCCCCCGACAGTTTGGTTACCCGCCACACCCTGACCAGGGGGTGAAGGTAACGCTGCGTTCGGCGATTCCGATGAGGGGGCGAGTAACAATTATTTGTCAAAAAATATCCTTATTTATCAAAAGTGATGACGAATCTGAATAAAGGATTTATAATGTGTACTGAACCTTACACCATGAAGTAAAACCTGAATCTTTGAACGAGTAAAATCTGAATCTTTGAACGGAGGTCATCACTATACGTATGAAAAATATATTGCAAAAAGGTCAGCTGCAATCCGGGAAGCATGACAGAAAAACCGGGGCGCCGTACAATGCGCCTCTTTTTTTATACCTGCCTGAAAACAGCCCTCGAAGCTGCCGGCATAAAAAACAGTCCGTCAGTTTGCCCGGGCGTGTCTGTACGATCCTGATCTGCTGCCTGCTCTGTACCGCTCTGTTATTGACGGGTTGTTCCAAAAAAGACAGGAAGACAGAATCCTCAGGCAAGGATTCTGTCCGCCCGTCCGCTTCCTCATCTGACAGTGATGGGCAGTCCGGAAACAGCAAGGCGAAAGAGTCCGGCAAGACATCCCAGGGCAGTTCATCGGACACTAAAGTGGAAGCTGTCTTTTTTGATGTGGGAAAAGGGGACTGTATACTTTTTACCTGTGGGGACAGTCACGTGATGATCGATGCCGGTTATGAAGAGACATCCGATGACATTCTCAAAGAACTCAAAAAAAGAGATGTGGAGTCTCTGGATGCCATGATCATCACGCACTACGATAAAGATCATGTGGGAGGAGCTGCTGAGATTGCTTCTTCCATTCCTGTGAACATGATTTATCTGCCGGATTATGACGGTGATCCTGACAAGTGCGGGGATCTGATTGATCTCATAAATTCAGAAAAACTCTCCCATACCAGGGTGGCATCTACAGAGGAATTTGATGCGGACGGAGTGGATTTTAAAGTGCATCCCGCCCTGGTCTCTTATGACCCGAAGATCAAAAATGACAATGACGCTTCACTGATCATCGAAGTGTTCTGCGGGGACGATCAGTGGCTGCTTCCGGGCGATATCGAGGAAGAGGCGATCGCGGCCTGGCTCGAGACCAATCAGCAGGAATACGATGTCCTGAAATATCCACATCACGGAAGAAAAGAGAGCAACTCCTCTGATTTTATCAGCAATGTCTCTCCAAAAGTCACGGTCATCACCGACAGTAAGGATAAGCATGCCTCCAAAAAAGTTCTCAATATGATGAATGAATCAGAAGTGGATGTCTACAGGTCATCAGAGAATGGAACGATTACGATCACCGGCGGCGGCAATGAAGAATTTGTTGTGTCGACTGAAAAATAAGCGCAGGCGTAACCTCACAGAGGAGTAAAGCGTTTTTATTTTTAAGAGCGCATGTTTGAACTTTCGCTCCTTTGAGAGAACAGACTGCCGCGCTTGTGTCGAAATGAGGCCTTATGGAAGATAGTAAAATTATCGATCTCTTCTGGGAAAGAGACGAGCGCGCGATCCAGGAGACTGAGACCGCCTACGGCAGATACTGCCGGACTATAGCTTTCAATATACTAGGTGTTGAAGAAGATGTTCAGGAATGTCTTAATGACACCTGGCTGGGCGCATGGAACAGTATTCCCCCCGCCCGGCCTCTCTGTCTGAGCGCTTTTCTGGCTAAAATCACCAGGAATCTGGCAATTTCAAGGTACAGGGCAAACCATGCCCGGAAGAGGACCGGTGACCGGCTTTCGGAGTCTCTTGATGAGCTCGGGGAGTGCATTCCTGTGTCCAGCGACAATGTATCGGAGGCGATAGACCTCCGCATGCTGGAAGAAGCAATCAACAAGTATCTGGATACCGTTTCGGAAAAACAGAGAAATATATTTGTGAGACGATATTTTTATTTCGACTCTATTGCTGAAATCTCGCAGATGTATGGGATTGGTCAGAGTGATGTCAAGGTGACGCTTATGAGAATGAGACGCTCCCTTCAAAAAGTTCTGGAAGAGGAGGGGTTAATGTGATGGATAAATATGACTTGCTGGAGGCGATGGGCGGAATAAGGGATCGTTACATAGAGGATGCGGGATTCCCTTCTGCTGCAGACCAGAACCAGACGGCAGCTGAGCCGGCCGCTACATCACAGGAAACCGGAACCCCCCACCAAATAAAAGCGGCAGCGGCAGGGAGAAAGTGGAAGAAGCTGCTCCTCTGGAGCACTTCTGTCGCGGCGCTCCTATGTGTCTCAATCATCCTGCTCAGTCTTGTGACATTGCGCAAACAGCCTTCCCTGCAAATGACTGCAGACAGTCGATCCACAGATCCAGGTGTTTTTACGATGGGATCCGAAAATCCGGAAATGATGCCTCCGGAAGAAGATTCTGCTTACGAAGAGGAAGCAGGTTCTGCTGACGAAGGGGAAGAGGTGTATGATGGCAGTGAATCAATCTTTATGAGCCCCGGGGATTATGAAGAAACTGCTGCTGAAAATCAGAAAAATACTTCGAGACATGACTCCGAGAGTTCTGAAACGGATGCTGCAGGACAGGCCATGCCAATGATGGGAAATCCCGATTTGTCAGATTCAGCGGATGAATCCGACTCTTATTTTGAAGAGTCCCTGTCCCTGCAGGCAGTACTGTCCGAGGCGGATCTAAGTGAAGATATCAGGGACAAAGCACAGACTAAGATCTCTGATTTTGAGAAATATGTCTCTGATGAAACAGGTTATGAATCCCTTCGCTTCGTGCATGAAATCGCGGCAGAAACAGAAGACCTGCTCAGCATCAGAGTGACTTCCAGTACGGAAGAGGATGATAATTATCTGCAGACCAATCATTTTGTGTTCGATAAGTCGACAGGCAATAGCCTGACCCTTCGGAGTTTGTTCGGAAAAAATGTCGATTATATTTCCCCTCTGAGCGAAAACATTAAAGAGCAGATGAGAAAAGAGATGGGAGAGGATTCCTACGTTCAGTACAGCCTGGATTCCTCAGAGAATCCGGAATCAGATTTCAAATCTATCAGACCCGATCAGGATTATTATATCAATGAAGATGGAAATCTTGTAATATGCTTTGATGTCGAGGAAGTCGCGCCGCTGTACATGGGTGCAGTGGAGTTTATAATACCGCATGAGGTCACAGATACCCTGCTGTCAGAATAAGGTATACTGCTATAATACAATACTGGCTGAATCGCTTAAAACAACAAAATGGCTGAATTGCTTAAAACATCTGGTCCGGGTACAGGATCAGATGTTTTTTTTATGACACGGCCCGCGTAATGTATTTTCCGCCTTGCCGCAGACGCGTGCCGGTCGGGGGGAGGGACAGAGGGCGGCATGGCATCCTCTACCCCATTTCCCCCCTGAAATAGTATATCCGTCTTGCCGCCCGTCAAAGGCCGGTCAGGGGCCGGTCGGGGGGAGGGACAGAGGGCGGCGTAACCGCCTTTGCCCAATTAATCCGGATAACCGGATCCGTACACTGGAATTTACACCTCCATAGCGTTGACTGCATTGGTTAAAAATCGACGGAGCGGTTTTTTTAAACAATAGGCAAAAATCCACTTGGCAGAGAGGTTGAAATAACTAAGCAGATTTAATGGATTATACAATCTGTTACAAATCCGTTTTTCCTTTCAGGGGATCTCTAAAGAAATAATGTCAAGGTATCTCTGACCGGCTTCAGACACAGGTTTTCTCAAGATGTATTGTCTGATTTTATAAAAACAAGATTATATTGACATTAAAAATGTATAAAATGTATAATGATTTTTGTAATCATATGTGTCGCTTTTGTCCGTCAAAAGTTTTATTAACAGAACTGCTGACCAAACTGGTACGGAATCACAGAGTATTACGTTCCTGTCCGGACAATGAAACACATAGAAATAACATAGAAGGGAGTAAAATATATGGTTGGGATTATCCTTGCAAGTCATGGTGACTTTGCAACAGGAATTTATTCCTCCGCCTGCATGGTATTCGGTGAGGCGGATGATGTAATTCCTGTTACGTTCCACAACGGCGAGACGCCTGATGATCTTCGTGTGAAGATCCAGGAAGCGGTCGCAAAGCTGGAAGATCCTGAGAACGTCCTGTTTATGTGCGATTTGTTCGCCGGAACACCGTACAATCAGATTTTCCTGCTCAGTGCTGACCATCCGGGGTGGGCAGTGGTCACAGGCATGAACCTGCCCATGATCGCGGAAGCGTATGGAGCAAGAGATGATTATGAAACTGCCGGAGAAGTTGCAACGGCAATCGTGAGCGCAGCCAGAGAGGGCATTGTCACCCATCCCGAGTCGCTCATGCCTGAAGACGCAGCTGCTCCTGCACCCGCAGCAGGCGGCGCGGCTGAGCCCACCGGCGCTATTCCTCCTGGAACAGTCCTCGGTGACGGACATATTAAATATGTTCTGGCCCGTATCGATTCTCGTCTGCTCCACGGACAGGTTGCTACGGCCTGGTCCAAGACCACACAGCCGACCCGTATCATTGTCTGCTCGGACGGCGTGGCACACGATGACCTGCGCAAGACTCTGATCGAGCAGGCGGCACCGCCCGGAATCAAGGCCAATGTCGTTCCAATCAGCAAGATCATCGAAGTAGCAAAAGACCCTCGTTTCGGTGCTACCAAGGCACTGCTTCTGTTTGAAACACCTCAGGACGCGCTCCGCGCGATCAAGGGCGGTGTGGAGATCAAGGAACTCAATGTCGGTTCCATGGCGCATTCACTCGGAAAAGTTGCAGTCAACAAAGTGCTTTCCCTCGGCAAAGAGGATGTTGAGACCTTTGATGAGCTCAAGAAGCTCGGCATCAAATTTGATGTCCGTAAGGTTCCCACTGACTCCAGAGAGGATATGGACGCGATCATCGAAAAGGCTCGCGCTGAGCTCGGTTAACATGTAAAAACTGCAACGCAGTGTTTTTACATAATTTTTCCGGAGTGTTTCATATCCGGAAAGTGTGTAAAATGTATTGGAGGTACATATGAACGCTATATCCATAGTGTTAGTCATTATAGTTGCTTTTCTTGCAGGCATGGAAGGCATTCTGGATGAATTCCAGTTCCATCAGCCTCTCGTGGCCTGCACACTGATCGGTATCGTCTGCGGTCAGCCTGTCGCAGGTATCGTCCTGGGCGGTTCCCTTCAGATGATCGCCATGGGCTGGGCAAATATCGGCGCGGCAGTCGCTCCCGATGCAGCTCTTGCATCCGTTGCATCCGCTATCATCCTGATGAAAGGCCATCAGGGCGCTGAAGGTGCCCAAACTGCCATCGCGGTTGCAATCCCGCTGGCAGTTGCAGGTCTGTTCCTCACCATGATCGCCCGTACACTGGCAGTCCCGATCGTCCACGGCATGGACGCTGCCGCTGAAAATGCTGATTTCAAGAAAATCGAGTTCCTTCAGTGGGCCGCAATCTTCATGCAGGGTCTTCGTATTGCTGTCCCTGCAGCGGCGCTCTGCGTCGTTTCCGATACGGTCGTATCAAACCTGCTCAAAAGTATGCCCAAAGTGCTGACCGAAGGTATGTCCATCGGCGGCGGCATGGTCGTGGCAGTCGGTTATGCACTGGTCATCAACATGATGGCAACAGCTGAAGTGTGGCCTTTCTTCTTCATCGGCTTCGCTCTGGCAGCCATCTCGGATCTGACCCTCATCGGTCTCGGTATTGTCGCAGTCGCGATCGCATTCATCTACCTGAATCTGTCTGAAAAAGGCGGAAGCGGTGCCGGCGCAGGCGCAGCAGCAGGCGGAAGCGGCGATCCTCTGGGCGATATCCTGAATGATTATTGAGAAGGAGGAAGTGCGCAATGGCTGAAAATGAAAAGAAAATCGCTTTGACAAAACAGGACAGAATATCTGTCTGCTTCCGTTCCACTTTCCTGCAGGGTTCCTGGAACTATGAGCGTATGCAGAACGGTGGTTACTGCTACGCTATGATCCCCGCGATCAAAAGACTCTATACCACAAAAGAAGAGCAGGCGGCCGCTCTCAAGCGCCATCTGGAGTTCTTCAATACACAGCCTTATGTCGCTGCTCCTATCCTGGGCGTCACTCTGGCCCTGGAAGAGGACCGCGCAAACGGCGCACCGGTCGATGATGCCGCTATCCAGGGTGTCAAGGTCGGTATGATGGGACCTCTTGCCGGTGTCGGCGATCCCATCTTCTGGTTCACAGTACGTCCCATCCTCGGCGCGCTGGCTGCTTCCTTCGCAATGAGCGGAAACATCCTCGGCCCCATCCTCTTCTTCGTTCTCTGGAACGTGATTCGTTACGCTTTCCTGTGGTACACCCAGGAATTCGGCTATCAGGCCGGTACCGCAATCACCAAGGACCTTTCCGGCGGTCTTCTGCAGAAGGTCACACAGGGCGCTTCCATTCTGGGTATGTTCGTTCTGGGTTCCCTGGTTCAGCGCTGGGTTTCCGTAAACTTCCCGATCAAGGTCTCCGAAGTCGCTCTTTCCGAAGGCGCTTACATCGAGTGGGACAAGCTGCCTCAGGGCGGTGAAGGTATCAAGCAGGCTATCGCACAGTGGTCCTCCGGCATGTCCATGGATCCCACCAAGGTAACCACTCTTCAGGACAACCTGAACTCCCTGGTACCCGGACTTGCAGCTCTGCTGCTGACCTTCCTCTGCATGTATCTGCTGAAGAGGAAAGTCTCCCCGATCGTCATCATCCTCGGCCTCTTCGGCGTCGGTATCCTTTTCCATGCGATCGGACTCATGTAATTTATACATGAACACAGAGCAAGTCCTCTGTATAATCAAATGACTTTGAACCCGGGCCGCCGGCAGGATTTCCTGCCGGCGGTTTTTTTGCCCAAAACGGAATAGTCAACAGCCTGTAAGCGGGAACATTGTCATACAAGGTCCGCAGGCCGCCTTGCGTGAGACTCTTATACGGGGGAAAATCAACGTTAGTCGTTACTGTACACGTCCTCTCGAAGGACGTGTCCCGGTGCGAGTCTATAATTGAAAAATCGAACGTTGCATGATAATATAGTCGATGCGGTAATCATGATTAATATTTTCCCGCGCAGGTAAGGAATCCGGCGCGGTCTGAGAGGACTGAAATATGGCAGAATCCATGAATACAAAAGTAGACTATGTCTGCAACGCGACCTCTTTCCGCGGAATTAACGAATACGGCAAGATCATGGTGGGCGATAAAGCATTCGAATTCTACGACAACAGAAATGTCGAGAATTATGTGCAGATTCCCTGGGAAGAGATCACCTATATCGTGGCAGATGTTGTGTTTGGGGGAAAATGGCTTCCCCGATTTGAGGTACAGACAAAGCGAAACGGCATTTTCCGCTATTCGGCAGGAAAAAACACAAAACCTCTTTTAAGAGCCTGCCGGCAATATATGCCTGAGGATCATCTTGTACGGGCACTGACTTTTACTCAGAAACTCAGCCGCGGAATCAAATCCCGCTTCGGAAAAAAATAAGCCGGATTGGCAGTTCCGCATAATTTAATGACTTTTAAATTTTCACACTTGTGGTAATGGGCGTGAGCGCTCGCAAATGTCCGCAAATGCTCGAGCGGGCTCGGCATTTGCAGCCACTTTCCTCGCTGCTTTAATCATACTTAAGATATAGAATTTCCCAGCTGTTTACATAAAAAATTTTTTCAGCTATTTAGGAAGTATATTCAGCTATTTAGAAAGGAAAACAGAAAATGCATATCATTTGTTTGGACCTGGAAGGTGTTTTGGTACCGGAAATCTGGATTGCTTTTTCGGAAGTGACCGGAATCCCTGAACTCAGAAGGACAACCCGGGATGAGCCGGATTACGACAAGCTCATGGCATTCCGCCGCGGCATCCTTCATGAGCACGGCCTGGGACTTCCTCAGATTCAGGAGACGATTGCCAAAATCGAACCGCTTCCGGGTGCACTTGATTTCCTCAATGAGCTGCGCAGCATGACACAGGCTGTTATCATCAGCGATACTTTTACCGAGTTCGCTAAACCCCTGATGAAGAAGCTTGAATGGCCGACACTTTTCTGCAATTCATTGATCGTCGCTCCCGACGGAGAGATCATCGGCCACAAAATGCGCTGCGAAAACTCCAAGCTTTCCACCGTGAGAGCTTTTCAGTCCATTGGATTTGAGACGGTCGGCATTGGGGACAGCTATAATGATCTGGCCATGATCAGAGCCGGAAAAGACGGTTTCCTGTTCAGGAGCACCGACCAGATCCGCAAAGATAACCCCGATCTTCCCGCCTTCGAGGAATTCGATGATCTTCTCGCTGCCATTAAAAAAGTAATCGGTGCCTGATCCTGTTCATAAACCATCTGATGCAGTTCGGCGTGGTTTACGTTTGAAGATATTTCAAGTCGACATGCGGCACCGCAGATTCAGAGCACGCATCCGGCTGAATCAGAATAATAAGGCGACAGCAGGTCTGACCGGTTTAGAGTTAAACGCTCAGTATAAACGGGAAAATTCGCGGTTTAAGCAAGAGGAAAGAAAAACATGTTCATCAGTATGTCTGGTATTATCAGTACAGCCACGGAAAGCACACCGGTCGAACAGCTAGAACAGATGGAGCCCATTGAGCCATCAGATCTCACGGTGACAAATTTAAAAAACTTTTTTGAGAGCATGCTCCCTGTAATCAGGTCCCTCGCCTTCAATATCATCGTCTGCCTGATCATCATCCTGATCGGCAGGAAGCTGATCAGGCTGCTCCATCATATGCTTCAGAAAGGTCTGGAGAGAACACAGGCAGACATCGGACTTACCAGATTCCTGGGTTCCGCGCTGGAGATTTTTCTCCACATCATTCTGATATTCGTCATTCTCGGTCAGCTTGGGATCAATACAGCCTCTATCGTCACTGTGCTGGGCACCCTCATGCTGGCAATCGGCATGTCCCTGCAGGGAAGCCTTGCCAATGTTGCCGGAGGAATTCTCATTCTTCTCATGCATCCATTCAGGGTCGGGCACTATATTATCTGTGATCACGGTGAGGGCACTGTGTCCATGATCGGACTGGTATATACGACCATCACCACTAAAGATAACCGGGTACTAACGATTCCCAACAGCATTATTTCAAATTGTGCCGTCACTGACTGCGGGGAAAACCCGATCAGACGCCTGGACTTGCTCGTCGGTATCAGCTACGACTCCGACATCCTGCTTGCCAAGAAGATCCTTCTTGAGATCAGCAAGGAGATTCCGGATATCCTGCAGAACCATCCGGTGGACGTTTTCGTGGACAGTCTGGGAGACAGTGCTGTCAACATGGGTATGAACTGCTACGTGCCATCCCCCTCCTTCCTCAGTGCCAAGTGGGCTGTCACAGAGGCAGTCAAACTCAGATTTGATGAGGCCGGAATCAGTATTCCCTTCCCCCAGGTTCATGTCCACATGGAATAAACCTGAACAAAGGCCATATGTAAAAATAAGATACTTGTCATCGCCCTTCAATGGGGCGTGTACAACCAAGGCTTAGTTACAGTTCAGGCCCACCTGATTCTTGGAGCGCCTTTTGTGCATTGCTGTAGAGGTGGGCCTTGAAAAACGCCGGTACTTGCTTTTTGCAAGCCCTGGCGCAGCAAAAAGCTTAGTATCCGCTGCG
>Ga0310695_10007312_pt1 | contig 17688 bp, 21 predicted proteins | sample RumenRJG_04DNA_FD_203882 | JGI IMG/M metagenome (GOLD analysis project Ga0310695, IMG submission 203882) | Bovine rumen microbial communities from Lethbridge, Alberta, Canada - RJG_04 (v2) (version 2) | ecosystem: Host-associated > Mammals > Digestive system > Stomach > Rumen | place: Canada...
CACCTAGATTTTACCAGGGATCTGGTCCTTTTTCTATTCACTTGAAAAATGAAAGTAGAAAAATCTGCAACTGTAGTATCTATGCGGGTTTCACCCGCATTCACCGAACTTCGGTGAATAATTCAGGCTAAATGATTTGAGTGATATGTTGAGAGAGGAAGAGTCATTCTATCCTATGCATGTTTTGACTTTAAAAAAGTACTTAAAATCGAAAGAGCAGTAATTACTAGGGACGTAACGGTTGGCATATTTTTGTAGATATGGACCTTTGTACATCTCTTTTTTATCTACCACTTTATCTGCCATATGTGTTATAATATGGCAGATAAAGTGGTAGATAAAGGAATGGTGAAAATTATGGATACAGAAATCGATGTAGTACTTGATTTGGTTTCTCGTGATGATGAAGAGGAATGGTTTGAATTTAAAGAAAATTGGTTTGAACCTTATGAAATAGGCGAGTATATTTCAGCTATGTCAAATGCGGCAGCTATGCATGGCGAGGAGATGGCATATTTTGTTTGGGGTGTTAATAATGATACACATAAAATAACTGGAACAAATATCAATTATCAGAAGGATTATAAGAAGGAACCTTTTCAACATTATCTGGCAAGACAGACATCGCCCGATATAGGCTTCAAGTTTTGCGAGCTAGAAATAAATGAAAAGAGGGTAGTCCTTTTAAAAATACCTGCAGCAACGAAGGTGCCAACGTCGTTTGACGGAACAAGATACATTCGTATTGGCTCAAGTAAGGAAAGTGTGATTAAGTACCCAGAACGCGAAGCCCAGTTGTTTGATGTTCTTAAAAATGGTTTGCCAACGATTGATAAAATGGAGTCAGAGTACCAGGATTTAACCTTTGAGAAATTATTTACATATTATGCAGGTAGAGGAATAGAACTTAAGACTAATACATTCAAGAAAAATCTTGGCTTACTTACAAAGAGTGGAACGTATAATATGCTAGCACAGTTGTTGTCTGATGATTCTCATATGCCGATTAGAGTATCAGTCTTTCGTGGAGAAACTAAGGGAGCACCATTGTTTTCAGTTAAGGAATTTGGGAATACATGTATCCTTCTTTCTATGGAAAAGATACTTGAATATGGGGATGTGATTAATCTCATACAGGTAGATGAACGAAATCGAATTATGGAACGGAATGACGTTAGTTTATTTGATCAAAATGCTTTTAGAGAGGCGATTATTAACGCATTTGTTCATAATAAGTGGGTAGACGGTAATGCACCAATGATTACTATTTACAGTAATCGAATAGAGATTCTTTCTCGAGGAAATCTTGCTCCGGGTCAGACAAAAGAGGGATTCTATGCGGGCGAGTCTATTCCTGTTAACCAAAAGTTGTCAGATATATTTTTGCAGTTACATATAAGCGAACGATCAGGAAGGGGTGTTCCGAAAATCACCGAAGTTTATGGCGAGAATGCATTTGAATTTAGAGAAAATTCAATTGTTGTGACATTGCCACTAAAATATCTTGATTCAGGTGTGGTAGATAAAGTGGCGTATAAAGCGGTAGATAATGTGTTACTAAATGCGACACAAGAGGGATTGTTGCGGGAATTACGAAACAATCCTAATCTTACACAGCCACAGTTAGCATCTATCATGGGGCTCGGAAAAACTGCTATTCAAAATAACATATCATTTTTAAAGAAGAATGGCTATATAGAACGTGTTGGAGCAAATAAAAGAGGATATTGGAGAATCAAAGAATAATAGGGGGCTTAGCAGTATGCCAGAAAAAACGGTTAAGAAGAAACATCGTGTGGTCAGAAAACATTCTGTTGTAGATAGTGCTGCTCGAAATGCAGCATCACTGACGGATGGTTGCAATCCTGAGTTTGTTATTGGAGCAGAGTTCGATGGTGTATTTGAGATGCCTATCATTAAGAGACCAAAGAAGATGCTTATTCCTGATAATCTTGTCCCTTTTAGTAAAATGGATAAAGCGGATCCTAAATCATTTGCAGTATGCGAGTATGAGAACGATGCTGAGTTCAAAGATATATTGGTTCATCCGGATGAGTATATTGATATTTTAAAGAAGTATCAGGGATTTATCGCACCGGACTGTTCGGTATATAGAGATATGCCACTTGCTATACAGATTACCAATATTTATCGAAGCCGAGCAATTGGATACTGTTTTCAGAAGCATGGAGTATACGTAATCCCGTGTGTAAGATGGGGTGATGAAAGGACGTATACAAGAAAGATTCTACCGGAGAAAATAGCTTTCAGTGGAGTAGAAAAGCATTCTATTGTATCAGTTGGAAGTTATGGGCAACTCAAGGATAAGGTGAATCGTTACTATTTTGAAGCGGGTATGGATTCCATGATGGAAGAATTGGAACCGGAAATAGTCCTGGTTTACAGCAAGATGCCAGATCATACTAAAGAAAAATATCCGAACACTATATTTGTTGAGTATCCTGATTGGACCAGTATCGTGAGGAATGATTAATGGGAGCTGGACAATGTGATTTATATAAAGGAACTTATGGGGACAATCCTAATAATATTCCTGATTATCTAAAAGGGAAGATAAAACTTCCTCAGAATGATGCTCAGATTAAACACATATTTGAAGAAAGGGAGGGGCATCTTGCGGATACTCCTGAAAATCGAGAGTTGTTGGTAAATCTGGCGAATGATTCTAATGCCTATATGGGTAAGGACAAATATGGGAATGATTGGAATGTCAAGATGAATGAAAACGGAACACAGGACTGGGTAAGAAGCCAGAATCAGACAATCAATGAAGGAGGAAGAAATCTAACGCCGAAAATATGGGATAGGGAGACTGGACTATATAGAAATCCGACAAAGAGGAAATAGATATGAATAGTTTTGAATTATTTACTATGATATTTTTTACATTAGATGCATACTGGGACGAGCATAAAGGCGAAGAATTGGGAAATTTCTTAAGTGGCATGAACCCATTTTTGTTCGAGGGAGAAGGCTCTGCTATTTCAAATGTATATTCGGAATTTTGTGCTTTTTTGGATGATATGACTATTACAAAAGAAAATAGCTACAGTATTGCGAAAGAATATGTTTATAGTTTGGATAAGGACTATGTCTTAAGAGCATTTGATTGGATTGATAAGAAAAAATGGGATGACAGTTGTGAAGATTATCTGGCAGAACCACATAAGGGAGGCGAGGCAAGAAAATAATGGTAGTTATAGTATCACTGGAGACAGTATAGTGATACTATAATGATACTATTTCTTCGAAAAGCACAAGAAATACAAGGCATTTCAAGGAAAAGTAGAAAATAAGAGTGCCGTATTTAACATGATTTACCATGAGAAATAGATTTAGAACTACCGAGTTTGAGTAGACGATAAATTGTGGGAATCCGCTTAAATAGTGGGTTCCCATTTTTTATGGTTGCAAAATGGTTGCAATAATCAGCAGTTTAATATCCTGTCTCGTTTTGACCTGTTTTGTCTCGTCTCGTCCGACATTGGACATATACGAGGGAAAAGAATAGTGATAATATTAAGATAGAAAAAGTAAAGGCATTTAGTACCATAAAAGTGTAGTTGTTAGAGAGTAATTAACTCTGACATCTGCACTTATTTTTTATAAAAAGGGGAGTAATTGGTATGGCGAGGCGCTTTTTGGATTATTACATCCGGCAACAAAAACTGTCAGCCAACTCCTTATTATAAGTATTCGCTTATGCAGGTAGGGATTCGCTCCCGCGTAACCAACTAAAATGAATGGTAATAAGTGTGGGTGGTAAACAATTACTAATTCAAGTACAGGAGGTTACCTTACTGAAGATAATAACACGAATGAAAGAACTGGCAAAGACACTTCCTGAATATGAAACTGTACGAGCCGATGGGAGGCGTTGGCGATGTCTTGGCTCCTAAACTGATTGCGGAGATAGGCGATATAAGAAGATTTCATAGTGGTAAGGCACTGATTGCATTTGCAGGTATAGATGCACCGCCATATGAATCCGGCCAATTTGTGGGTACCAATCGAAAGATAAGTAAACGTGGCTCAAAGGTGCTGCGTAAGATTGGTTATGAGACCATGAGAGTCTTAAAAACGCACAAAGCTCCAGAGGATGATGCGGTATACCGGTTTATTCTGAAGAAAGAAGCCGAAGGAAAATCGAAACGCCAGGCTAAGATAGCAGGACTAAATAACTTCCTGAGAATTTACTATGCTCGTGTAAGCGAGGTTTACAAAGCATAAAAAAGTAGAAAATACAGCTTATTATTGGCTGATGAAAGTCAGCCTTTTTAGTGTACACAAAAATAATAAGAACAAGGCACAAAGAAAAATCTGCTGGGAAAAGCAATTTACGCTTGATTTTTCTTAGCAGGTTTTAGTTGCACCATTTAGAATTTAAATATCATTATTTGTGTGAATATGCAGATATTGAAGAATTTTTGCTTGGATTGAAATATTCAATTTTAGACTGATGAAATCTAGCCGCTCTGTTATAATTAAATTCGTGGTGAAATGCCTTAAATTTGAAGCTTGAGAGCAAATAGGAAAGGTAAAAGTTATGGCAATTCGTTATAACAAATTATGGAAACTTTTGATTGACAAAGAAATGATGAAAAAAGATCTCAGAGATTAATCAGGAATTACTACAAATGCATTAGCTAAATTAGGAAAAAATGAACATGTAAGTACGCAGATTTTAGAGAAAATTTGCAGAACGTTGAATTGTATTATAGAGGATATCTGTGAATTTGTTATTGATGGGGAGGGAGTAGATGATGAAGCTAGATAGTGAGAAACTTACTATTCCAATATACCTAAATACGAAAATAGTATTTGATATGTTAGCTACTATAGAGGATGGCTTTTCAGAAATCAAAAATGTACAAATTTCTTCTGAAGTAGGGAAAGAAACAGCTGTAAGTGCTGATATTGGATCTGGAAATGTTTTTGCTTGGTTGAACTTTGGAGCGAGCGCAAATCGTAAAAATAATAATCAACAATCTTCTGTGATAACAGAACAAAGAACACATACTACTGTTTCGTTATTTCAGAAGTTTAGAAGCATTTTGGAAGAGAATAAGTTGATCAAGGGGGATTCAGATACAATCGTTGAAGGTGACTTTGTAGAGTTACAGGGAACTTTAAAAACGAATCCGTTGATAGATTTTTTGACTAATATGCAAGAACTCATGAGACTTGCTACAGTTTTTGATGAAAAAGGTGGAAATAAATCTAAGGCAAGAAAGATGATGGAAAATCAGAAACTTAATTCACAGATAGAAGCATTGATAAATGGACTGCGAGTTGATGGAAAGATGGATATAATTTGTAAAACAGAATCGAAAAATGTTGTTGTAAATACCGATGCAAATTACTTTTTGAACAAAAGTATGAGTGAGATTACCGATGGTAATTATAAAATTCTTGGTAAGGTTACAAAAATCTGTCTAGAAAATGAAGAAGGAATAAGTTTGCTTAGGAATACAGCATTTTCAAAACTAAAGATAGATAAAATGAAAGAATTTCAGGAACTTTTTAATTCAGCAGAATTAAAACCATTCTTTGGTAATGAGAATGTAACATCTGTTATTGAAGGCCCTGCAATGATGGTTATTCCAATAGCAATATATATTTAGACTCTTATGAAAAAATATGGTAGAGGTGATTAATTTTGAGAGGGAGAACCAAAAAAATTATCATATTAGGTAGTACTGCATTGGCATATATGATAGTTGCTATTTTATATATTTTTCATATAGGAACAGGAAAAACATTGCTGATTTGTTCAATAATGTCTTTTCTTATTGGACTATTTCAGCTTGCTGAAACGATAATTCTTGGCTTGCAAAAAATGGAACTAAACATCTATAATACTTCTCTTTGTGGGCAGTTTGAGTGGAACAAATCGGGTGAAAAGAAAGATTCGAATGAGACGATTAAAATAAATAATCAGTATAGGGAAGATCAAAAACAGATTGTAAATACATATGAGAGAATAATAAAAAAGATTCAATGGTCTGAGTATATTATTCTTTCAGGGACAGTGATTGGCTTTATTGTTATGGTGATTTATCTTCCTAATGACGGTAATAGTAGAGTCGCAGATGTTGTTTCACTTTTTGCCTTTTCGATATTGTTCCTTTCACTAACGGTTCAAGCATATATAAAAGAGTTCGTTGATGAAATTAGTGTAAATATAAAAGAGATTGTTGAGGGGATTGAAAATAGGGATGGAAAATAATGATGTATTAACTGATTCTGTAAAAAAACTGTATAAGTCGGTTTCTGAAGGACTTGGAACAATGATGGTGCCTAAGAGTTTAAGGCCTGTTATTGATAGCGAAGCAAAGCTTATAAGCAATGCTGAAGAAGTGGATATAGGTTGGCTTTTAACAGAGGAAAACCAAACGGGGATAAGCATTGAAGAGACGATGGAGTTATGCAAGCGGGCTGGCTCTCGGTTATTGTATCAAGAGGTAAAGAAGCAAAAAAACATAGAAGATGTAATAGCTGGAGCAGCTAATATTTTGGAAGAAACGCCTACAGTTTCGAAGGATCCTGTAGATCCTGATTGGATGACACGTTTCTTTAATTCTGTACAGGATGTGGGTAACTTAGAAATGCAAAAATTATGGAGTAAACTTCTTGCCGGTGAAGTAAGAAGGCCGTCTTCGTATTCTCTTCGTACGTTAGATATACTTTCTAAACTGTCGTCTGAGGAAGCAAAATTATTTGCGGAGATTTGCAAATATATTGTTGAGTATAGGGGCACAGCTGCGTTATTAAATGATGAAGACATCAATAAGAATTACAATTTGAATTATGAAAAAATATTGAGACTTGATGAGTGCGGTTTAATAGATTCAAATGGAATAATGTCATTAACTTTAAAAGTGGCTCCTGGGATACCTTTTGAGGCTATATATGGGAATTATTTAATACATGGTGAGTCAAGTAGTGAACAGAGTATCAATCTACCAATTTATAAACTTACGACGCCAGGAAGGGAACTATATAATATTGTGAGTTATGAATTAGATGTTGATTATTTGCATGAAGTAGAGAAAACAATATGTAATCAAAATAGTGGAATATCTTTTTCTGAACATTCAATAGTTTCAAAGAATAATGATGGTACAGTTCAGTATGTCAGACAGGGAAGAGTGCTTAATGACTACAATACAAATCATGAAAATAGCATTGTTTCGCAAGAGTAGTGCACTAATTATATTTGAAAAGACAATTGCGATGCAGAAAAAGATTATGCTTGCTTAAGTTTATAGAGAATTATGGGAGTCAAAAAATTATATGCGTAAAATAATCAGAAATGCCATTCAGTGTAAACATTGCGGCGAAACATTAGATTCAGTAAATGTGCACGATTATGTGACCTGTAGTTGTGGGGCATGTAGTGTAGATGGAGGACACGATTATCTTCGCAGAAGCTATGAGACATCTCCAAAGGAAGATTATATTGATTTGAGTGAGTTTATGAATATACCACCAGATACTTCTGACGAGGTATTAAAGGAAGATTTTTTGAATTTATAGAAAGGGTGACAGTATATATGACAGTTGAAGAAATTCTTCAAGGTGAATCAAAAGACTTGGAGTTTAAAGAAAAATTACCGGAAGACAGTAAGAAATATATGAAGACAATTGTTGCCTTTTCTAATGGGGATGGCGGTAGACTAATAATTGGTGTCAATGACGACAGAGAGGTAGTGGGAGTTGATCAAACGGCCGTTTTTACCATGATTGATAAAATCACCAATGCTATTAGTGACAGTTGTGAACCATTGATTATTCCGGATATTGCGCCACAAGCAGTGGGAGATAAAACGGTTATTGTGGTAGAAATTAGTGCAGGAAGGCAAAGGCCTTATTATCTTAAATCTCTTGGAATGGATAAGGGTACTTTTATCCGTACATCTGGTTCTACGCGGCTTGCTGACCGACCATTTATCCAGGAAATGTACTATGAGGATGAGAACAGATCTTTTGATAATGTTGTGAATAAAGACATTGAAGTAACAGATGCAGATATTAAAAGCTTCTGTGAGGACATGAAAAAAGAGGCACAGCGTAATTGTATGGATGAGAAAGATGCTAAAAAGGTTAAGACTCCTACCAAGAATAACTTGATAACTTGGGGAATTCTTAAGGAAGAAAACGGAGTTATTCGCCCAACGTATGCATATTATTATCTGAGAGGCTTAGATGGCGTAATGTCTAAGATTCAGTGTGCTGTATTTAAAGGCAATACACGTGGGATTTTTGTGGATAAAAGAGAGTATGAGGGTAATCTTTGGGAACAGGTAGAGCAGGCATATCAGTTTGTTCTTCGTAATATTCATCTTGGAGCAAGGATCAAGGGTATTCACAGACAGGATGTTTATGAACTGCCACCGGAGAGTATACGAGAGCTTATTATTAATGCTGTTGTTAATTGCAGTTACCTGCAGGGAAGTCTTGTACAGGTGGCAATATATGATAATAGACTTGAAATCTCGTCTCCTGGCGGATTGATGCCGGGAGTTACGATTGAGAAGATGAAAGAAGGTTTTTCGAAGGTTAGAAATCATGGTATCGCGAATGCTTTTGTTTATATGAATCTTATCGAACAATGGGGGAGTGGTATTCCAAAGATATTAACACAGACTAAAGAGTATGGACTTCCAGAGGTTGAGTTTATCGATATGGAAAATGCCCTTAGAGTTAATATGTACCGTGCCTTTTCAAACGATGAAAAACAAACGATAAAAACAAACGATAAAAGCAAACGACAAACGATAAATACAAATGATAATGATAAACAAAAAACGTCAAAAGAATATGCAATACTTGAATATTTAGGCAGGGTGGATAAGGCTAAAACAGTTGATATTGCTGCAGTTATTGGCCTTGGACCTGATCGAACAAGGGTTATTCTTGCGTCTATGGCCAAACGTAATATGATAGTAGCAGAGGGTGCAAATAGAAATAGAATTTATCGTTTGCCACAAACGATAAATTGATATATAATTCTTTTATCAGAAACGATATTAATGGTTGCACTTTGGTTGCAAAAAGTTATAAAAAGCAAAAAAATTGCTGGAATAAACGTAAAACCACAACAACATATAGCCAAAAAAGAAAATCAATCTTACTAGATGTTGATGCTTTTCTAGAGTTTGAGTAATAACGTAATGAAAATGTAGTCTGACAATGCTACACTTAATAAAAATTTTTTGACTAGAAAGGAGCACATAAATGTCCTGGAAAACAGTAAATTTAAAGCTTAAAAAAGGTGCTATTTTTGCTGCTGACGGGGATAGTGCGCTCTTTTTTAGGAATTTAAGCGAATGATGACGCGACATATACAGTTATAATGCACCTTTTTATTTAAGGATAATAATTAGGTTATTTCTTTTTCTTGATGAAAGTACCTTTGTATATGCTAAAAAGATTACACTATCTCCTTGATTTTTATGAAAAAGATTAAGGAGATTTTTTTATGAGTAAAAATAATATACAAACAATGAACAATACAAAAATAGAAACAGTAGACAATACAATAGTAAAGGACACATGTAAGAAAATATCAAAAGCACGTGGGCAAATAAAAAAGCTATATTTGCTTGATGGAGTAGGGGCCATGATGATTGCGGGAGCATCCTGGGTGGCACTTCTAGCAGCAAGGGGATACTCCACGGTGGAAATAGGCTTTCTTGAAAGCATATTTCATGTTGCAAGCATGATTTTTGAGGTGCCATCGGGAGCACTGGCGGATGTTTTTGGAAGAAAGAAAATCATGGTGGCAAGCAGTGTGATGGCAATTATTTCTTCACTTATCATGGTGCTTTCAGATTCATTTTTTACAATTGCACTTGCAATGATTACAAGTGCTTTTAGCTATAATCTTGCATCGGGGACACGAGAAGCCCTGGCCTACGATAGCTTAAAAGATGCCGGCATTGAGAATGAGTATGATAAATTTGCCTCAAATGATATGGTGATTTACGAGGTAACAAGCTCAGTTGCTACACTTTTAGCAGGAGTAGCTTTAATGCTTGGATATAAAAAGGCCTATATTATAGACGTTTTAGTTGGACTGCTTGCAGTTATTGTTGCAAGCTCTCTTTCGGAGATAAAAACAGAATTACATAGCGAAACCAGCATAAGAAAACGCTTCAAGGAGGTAGCCGATAGCAGCATCGAATTCATAAGGGAGAATCGAAGAGCAAGACTTATAATTGTTTTTAATGCGCTGATTGGAACCGTTGATATTCTTATATTGTTTTTCCTGCAGGCGAAATTGCCTGAGATGGGGTTAGGCACAATCCTTCTTGGTCCTGCTCTTTTTGGCATGGGACTAGGCGCCGCGGTCGGGGCAAAGGCTATTGAATTTTTCCCTGATGTGCGCTATAGAAATATTTGTATTTTTAGCTTTGTCGGTGTGGTGATAGCTTTTTCATCGATGTTTACACATAATGTAGTTGCCATGATTATCGGAGGATTCATTGGCGCATTTGCGGATGATTTTTTAGAGGTTCGCACTGATGTTGTTTTAAACAATATGATTCCATCCAACCAGAGAGCGACTTTGATGTCGATTAATTCGTTTACATTTTCAGTGGTAATGATAATTTTGTCACCGATATTTGGCTGGTTGTTTTCATAGAAAATTATAATTAATAAATGGAGTTAAGAAATGATAGTACACCCAATACCGCCTTTATATGACGAGAATTCAACAATCCTAATACTGGGGAGTTTTCCTTCCGTAAAATCCAGAGAGACACAGTTTTTCTATGGCCATCCTCAGAACCGTTTTTGGAAGGTCATGGCTACAATTTTTGAGGAGAACTCGAAATAATAGAATGACAAATAAGACAGGGGGAGAAATCTCTGAAAATAAACGATTTTGCAATGACAAGCAACCAGAGACAGGGATGAAATCCTTGAGATGGAATAGACCTGAAGAGGTTTAGAGGTTGGTATAACAAATCTTGGAAGTCTCTTTTGAAGACGGGAACGAACGGGGTGGCCTCATCGAACTATGGAAGAAAAATAATACATGAAATGATGATGACCTATGATGGGGATCAAAAACGGTATGCAAAAATATCAGGTCATGGATTTCGAATATTGGCGGAGGCAATGGAGGCAAATTTGCCCTATGAAATTAAGTGCCCGGCCCTTTTGATCTGTGGAGAAAAGGACCATGCCGGCTCCTGTATCAGGTATAACAAGGCATGGCATAAAAATACCGGAATTCCTATAGAATGGATAAAAGACGCGGGACATAATTCTAATACAGATGCACCGGAAATTGTAAATCGGCTGATTGAAGAACTGGTCAAGAAATTATAGCTAAGAGAACAGTGAGTAGTATCACATTAGAAGAAGATGTGATACTATTTTATTTATGCGGAGAGAAATCTCCGCTTTTTTGTTATGTATAGTTGATAAAAACAAATATTATTGATACAACAAAAACACATAATGAGTGGTATATAGGAGACAATATGAAGTGACCTCACAATTGTAGATTCGTGGATTTACCTGTAAGATATTAATTGAAAAAAACAATATCAGGTAACAGGGATTACCGCATACAATAGGAGGTCACATATGAATAGTATAGTTTATGTTGGGATGGATGTCCATAAGGAACAGTACACACTTTGTTGTTACAGTTACGAAACAGATAAGGTTGAATATAAGCAGACAATACCATCAGATTATAAACTTGTTCTTAAATACATGGAGCAGGTTCGCTCCAGATATGATGGAGAAGTTACATTTGTTTGTGGATATGAAGCAGGATGTCTTGGATATTCCTTATATCATCAATTAAAAGAGCATGCTGTAGATTGTAAAATATTGGCTCCTAGTACAATGGGCATAACCAACACACATCATGTGAAAACAGATAAAAGAGATGCTGCCAATATAGCAAAATGCCTGGCTTTTCACACTTATAGTGAAGTATATGTTCCAGATAATGATGACAATGATATTAAGGAATATATTAGAATGCGCGATGACCAAAAGTTGTATCTCAAAAAGGTGAAACAACAGATTCTTGCGTTCGTTTTAAGACAGGGAAAACGCTTTGAATGTGGAAAAACTTATTGGACTATTGCACATTTAAAATGGTTAAGAACATTAGAATTGTCAGCTTTGCAGAGAGAAACTTTAGATGAGTATCTTTTAACCTATGAATACTTGACGGAAAAGATTAATAGGTTTGATGAAAGAATTGAAGAACTTGCGTCAACAGAAAGATATGAAAAGAAAGTAAAACATATGAGTTGTCTGCGTGGCATTAAAACGCATACAGCACTTTCGATGATTGTAGAAGTTGGCGATTTTGAAAGATTTGAAAAGGCACCAAAATTCGCATCATTTCTAGGTCTTGTACCAAGTGAAGACTCTAGTGATACAAGAGTTAATCGATACAGTATAACAAAGGCAGGAAATAGCCATTTACGAAGACTACTGGTTGAAGCCGCACAAAGTTATACAAGAGGAACCATAGGACATAAGTCTGTTGCGTTAAAACAAAGACAGCAAGGGAATCCACCGGAGATTGTGGCATATGCAGATAAAGCGAACGAAAGACTTAGAAGACGTTTCTATAAAATGACATTAAATAAAGGTGTTAATAGAAATGTAGCAACAACTGCGATAGCAAGAGAACTGGCATGTTTTATATGGGGAATGATGACAGAGCATGTAAGTTAGTAGAATATTCATCTGTTTTTGTCAAGGATGCTTCGCATCGCCATTGGCGACAAGCCCTTGACAGAATCATCTGAATATTCTTATGGGGAATCAAGCAGAAGAAACTGACTGTGTCAGATTTTATCTGCTAAAAATAACTAATCAACACTGGATACAGAGGTAGAGCCTTGGAGCATTCTAAGGTCCGAATTATTTGCGATTAACCTCTGTTGACATTATATTATATATATTTTGATTCACGCTAGGAGACGGCAAGATTCACGGCGGACCATTGACCTGTTGGTAACCAATCCACGTATAACAGAGTGGCCAAGGCCGGGGACTGTTAGTCTGAGGTTCTACCTCTGTACCCAGTGTTAAAATTTAAAAGAAAGGAAATGTGGTGATTTTTGCAATTTACACTTGACAAAGGTCACTTCATAACAGGTTATTATGGGAGATAAAAAGGAAGAATTAAAAAACCAGATAGAAACCTTGAAGAATATTAGAACGGATTTGGGGCTTAATCGTAAACAGTTTTCCGAATATATGGATATTCCGATTCGTACATTAGAGGAATGGGAAGCCGGAAGAAGAAAGAATTGATTCGAGAAAGCAATGTGCAAAAAATGCACATTGCAAAAGACAGTTGATATTCAAACCAGAATGCTGGCGAATGCGTTAAATGTTGAGGAGAAAGATGTACTTCGTGCGGTTAGTTTATATACAGACAGTTTAACTTTATTAGACCAGTACGATCATCAAGCGATAGTAAAGCCTACGGGGGACAAAATTTTAATATTGACAGCCATACTATATTGCATTACAATATAGTCACTAACTTGCAATGCAATATAGTGGGAAGGAGGTAATATATATGATTCCATCTCAAATGTTAAAAGGAACCTTAGAGGGTTGCATTTTAAAGGTAATCGATGAAAAAGAAACATATGGTTATGAAATATCTGAAAGACTAAAAGAGTACGGTTTTTTTGATATATCTGAAGGAACTATTTATCCTATGTTATTGAGACTTGAAAAAAACGGAATGATAACAGCGAGAAAAAAAGAGTCACCGGTTGGACCTAAGAGAAAGTATTTTTCATTGACATCTGATGGAAAAAAAGAGCTTCACAACTTTTTTGAAAGTTGGGAAGAGTTATGTGTAGCGGTTGATAACGTATTTAAGGAGAATAGCAATGAATAGAAAAACAAAAATATTAAACAAGCAGAATAATGAATTAGATAAATTAATCACTGATGAAAACCAGGAAGTTTTTACGGATATTATTTGTTATCTTAGAAACGCAGATATTTCTGATTACAATACTGAAGTGGTTAGAAATGATATTAGCAATATGATTCTTGACGCTCAAAAAAGAGGAGACAGTATTGAGCAGGTAATCGGAGGAGACTATAAGGAATTTTGCGATAATATTATTGCCACATTCCCCAAGAAAACGCTTTCCGAAAAAATATTTGGAATAATTGATTTGCTTTGCATATGTCTATCAAGTTTGATGGTGATTTTTTTATTCATATCAAAAAATACAATTGATATCATAAGAAATTTAGCAACTAATCAGGCTGTTGATTGGACATATACCGTTAAACTCGGAACGGTACTGTCATTTGCATTCATAATTTTATTTTCTGTTTTCTTAGTAAGGATGATATTAAATAATGTTTTTGAGGAGAAAGAGAAAAAAGTATCTTTGGCAGTTATTTGTTTAATTGGGGTTACAATTGTTTTAGCGATTGTATGTTTGTTTATTGAAATGCCGCTTTTTAATATAAACATCGGAATACTGCTTGCGATAATTATTTCATTATTTGCAGCTCATTTAATTATTGACAGGGTGGTGTGAAAGTATAAGCCGTGGGACTTTATAAAAAAGGGTTTCACGGCTTTTTTTTTTAAAGTACTAATGTGGAAAGGTGTTAGGGTTGGAGTTATAAAAACTCATGGTCAAATTGGTACGATTTTTCCGGATTCTAAACAACCAATAAAGAAAGGCGGTAAAAAATAATGGATATAAATAGTTTTCGAGAAGTAATAAAGCAGCGTGAAGAAACGGATAATGAATGGGATTATGGTATTGAGCAGTGCTGGAAAAAGGAAATTGAGATACTTTCTGAAGATATTCCTTCAACAATTGAGTTCCTAAAAAATGAATGTACAGCAGACGAGTATTCTTGGATAAGCGAAGTTATCGATGCTGTGGTGGATAAAGTGCCAAGTAAGGAGCTTGTACAATGTTATACAGAACTTATGGCAAAGTTCCCAGAAGAGTGCCAAAAGTATAACATTAAAGGAGTTATAGAGATTTGTGAGGGAATACTCAAATGGGAGGAAGAGAATGGCAAAAAATAAAGAAAACCTTGTTGATGAGGGATTTAGAGTATCTCTTGTTGAAACAGCCTTTTTTGATGGAAAATTTGAAATCCCACATATCGATGCTCCAGACAAAATTATTATTCCAAATGGTATGGTTCCTTTCTCAGTAAGAGAAAGGAGCCAGGATAAAAAAGATTTCGTGTGTTTTTATGAGCATGATATTAATTTCAGAGATATACTAACAAAAACAGAAGAATACGTTGATGAATTAAAACAATATCCAGGAATCATTACACCTGACTGCTCACTTTATATTGACGCACCGTTATGTGTCCAAATAGCAGATATCTATTTGAATAGAGCAGTAGGACATTATTTGCAGAAACAAGGGTTATATGTTATTCCAAATATTCGATGGGGAGATGAAAGGACATTTAAAGAAGAATTTCTTGGTGAGAAAGTTGCATTTCAAGGTGTTGACAAGCATAGTATTGTATCGGTAGGTACATATGGCCAAATACAATCAGCTGAATCAAAAAGATTCTTCAGGGAAGGCCTTTCGGAAATGATAAAAGAACTAGAACCTGAGGTTGTATTGGTGTACGGTTCAATGCCTGATACAATATTTGCTGATTTTAAAAAGACAACTAAATTTATTCCATATCCTGATTGGACTACACGGATGAAAAGTAAATAAGTTTGAAAAGCCAGCAACTCATGATATAGAGCCGCTGATGTATGTGCTAATTATATAATTACTTTTGGCAGGTATTCACTTGGATACCTGCTTTTTCGTACTTCATTTGATTGATTCCTGTTCAGACAAATTAGCAACATAGGTGGATAATCATAAAGGTTTCGGAGGGTTTGACCTTAGTCCTAGAATAAATTGGGACGTTAATCTTCAAAGGTTTAATTTGCTTCTTAGTAAGTTGGCAGATACTTTTTTGGCAACTAACGGTGTGAAATTAATGCCGAATTTTAGAACTGGTTGTTTAGATACATTTGAAGTACTTTCAATATATCCACCTAACACATGGTATTCATTAGGCGCACTTGGATGTGGCAGAGGAAGAATCAAGATAAATGAGATGTATCTCAGAACAAAACTGATTGTTACAAATCCTAATATGCTTATTTACTATGATAAATTAAAACCGGAATATGCTCATATTTTAGATGAATATGGAGTACAATATAAAGTCTTTACCGACTTTCAACGTCTTAGTCGTAGGAAGTCCAGCTAATAAATGTCAATAACTAAATAAAAAATATTTTTCTCCTAAAAAAGGGCGCACTTACCCCTTGGTGAAAATATTTTTTTTCATAAGCTATTGATTTGTTGGAACTACAGTATTTTACGCGGCTATGTCGCATTTAGTAGCGTTATATTGTTTGAGATGCTCTTGTGGAGTAATGATTTTAAAAGGTTCTTTATCCCTGAGTATTGCAAATATCATATTGCATACCTTGTGTGAAACTGCAACCATTGCCACGAGTTTTGGTTTTGATTCACATTTCTTGAGATAATAATCACGAAGAACCGGATTTTTGGCTTCACCTTTACTGGAGGTACTGATACTTTGTAAGGTTAATGTGTGAATCACACGTCTGGCTATAGCAGAGCCACGCTTAGACATTTGAATTTTGGTGCCGTCAAATTTACCGGATTGCTTTACCGCAGGATCAAGACCGAAGTAAGCAAAAAGTTGCTTTGGCTTTGAAAATGCAGAAAAGTCACCAATCTCTCCCATGAGAGATACAGCTGATAAGAAACCGGCCCCTTTGAATGTTTCAATTAAGTGAATCTGTTTTACAAAGTCGGTATCTTCATTGGCATTAACAAGCTCATGCATGGCATCAAGAATACTATTGATTTCTTCATCGTATTTATGGATAAAACTGATATAAAGGCGAATACGTTTGATGTTGCTGTCTATGATGTAACCGAATTCATTCGCTTCATGCGCAGCCTGAATAATGGCATTATACTTATTCTGAGCATATGTAAGTCCAAAACGTGCAGTTGATTTAATGGTGTCAATACTCTCTTGTTTGTCTGCTTCAAGAAAAGCGGATGGAGACGTATAGGTTTCCAATAATGCAAGAGATGTATTGATTGTAACCTTGGAAAAAATGCCAAGATACTGGGGAAAAGCCATACGTAATTCGCCCTGAAGCTTGTTCACATAAGAGCTGCGATGATCCATTAAGTCGTAGTATTCACGACACAGGTTACGGCAGTTTAGGGCAAGGTCAGATGGCATAAGAGAAACCTTTAAATCAGCTTTTAAACTAACCAAAGCAGCCTTTTTAGAATCAAAACGATCATTATGTACTTTTCTTATATTAATATTTGTGCTATTCTTTGTGATGATAGGATTTATAACCGAGCAGTTAAAACCCTTATCACGAAGATAGCAGAAGAGTGGGTAATGATAAATTCCCGTGGATTCGAGGAAAATGCGACTTTCCAAAGAATACAACTCTTCTGCTTCTTTTATTTTGGAAACAGCGTTTGTAAGGGAATTCATACTATTGTGTAGGATTTTATAAGGTTTTCCTACAAACTGTTGGTTAGGAAGTGCTATAGACATCCAAGAGAAGTCAGCACCGACATCAATACCAAC
>Ga0310695_10007313_pt1 | contig 17688 bp, 7 predicted proteins | sample RumenRJG_04DNA_FD_203882 | JGI IMG/M metagenome (GOLD analysis project Ga0310695, IMG submission 203882) | Bovine rumen microbial communities from Lethbridge, Alberta, Canada - RJG_04 (v2) (version 2) | ecosystem: Host-associated > Mammals > Digestive system > Stomach > Rumen | place: Canada...
GGGCAATACCACCATCCTGACCGGCAAGCGTCGGGAACACGTCTTCATTCACCGTCACAACCTGTCCACCGAAGGTCAGCGTGAAGCTCTGCAAGCTCTCCACCGTAGCGTGGTCGGCAGGAGTGATGGCAATCTTCTCGTAGTCGAACGGCTCAACGGCAGGTGTCAGCAGTTCGCTCAGGTCGTAGGTCTCACCTGCGATGAACTCCAGATCAGCGGTCTGGTTGCCATCTCCGGTCTGTCCATTGTTGAAGATGACGAACTGCGGAGCCTCCGCGGCCTCAATCTCATAGACGAATCCACTCTCACCATTAGCAAATTCATAGACACCCATTTGAGTGCCAGGCCACTCTGCCGTAGGTACGGGTTCGCCATCAACAACAGACCAAGTGTAAGCATACGGACGGCCAAAGCCCTCTGGAACGTTCTTCACGTAAATCTGATGAGTGGGTTGTGGAGCAACGACCTTCTCCAAAACGATGTCTACATTGTAGCCGTTGTCGAACGTTGCATCCGGATTGAACTTGAAGGTGATGTTATAGTTACCATCATCACGATTCCAATAGTTGGCATTGCTGTCGCCGAAGCCCCACTGGCCTTCATCGTAGCTATGGTTCTTCACGACCTTGTACTCAATGTAATTCATGGATAACAGATGGACATTCTCGAAGGTCTTGGTGTAGATACCATCGGCACCCTTCTCCATGTCATTGGCACTATACTCAGGTGCCCAGGCCTCTCCGAAGAACGAAGCTTCCTGCTCACCATAGTATTTGCTCTCCTTCACAGAACCCACCAGGGTGTAGACAGGAGCAGGCTCAGCAGTCGACTGCAAGTCACAAGTCACAGAGTTGTCCTCAGGATTGAACGTGAAGACGACGTTGTATGAACCGTCTGCAATAATGATTTGTCTGGCCTTAGAACCAATGTTTTGAGTACGATTCTTCACCACCTGATACATGACAAAGTGTGAAGCCTGCAGATAGACGTTCTCAAACGTCTTTGTGTAGAGTCCGTCTTCGCCCTTTACCAGGTCGTTGGCAGTAACAGTAGCATCCCATGCGGTACCGAAGAAGCTGGGCTCCTCTGTTCCATAATAAGGAGCGTCAGCCACAGCACCGGTGATGGTGTAGACATCATCCTCGACGACAGGAGGTGTCATCAGCTCGGTCAGGTCGTAGGTCTCCCTGTTCACAAACTCCAGATCAGCGGTCTGGTTGCCCTCGCCACTTTGTCCGTTGTTGAAGATGATGAACTGCGGAGCCTCAGCGGCTTCAATCTGGAAGATGTAGCCCATGTCGCCGTTGTCAAACTGCCACGGGCCCATGCGGGTGCCGGGCCAAGCGGTCACGGGAACATCCACTCCATCAACGACAGACCATACGTATGCATAGGGACGGCCGAATCCTTCGGGCACGTTAGCCACGTAGACCTCGTAGGTGTTCAGCTGCGGCTGAGGAGTGATCTTCTCCACGACCACGTCTACATTGTAACCATTGTCGAACGTTGCATCCGGATTGAACTTGAAGGTGATGTTGTACTCACCATCGTCCGTGACAATGTAGTTGGCATTGTTGGAACCAAAGCCCCACTCGCCATTGGCATAATCGTGGTTCTTCACGACCTTGTACTCGATGTAGTTCTGAGCCAACAGCTGTACATTGTTGAACGATTTGGTGTAGATGCCGTCGGCACCCTTCTCCATGTCGTTGCTGCTGAAGTTGGGAGCCCAGGCCTCTCCGAAGAACGAGGCTTCCTGCTCACCAAAGTATTTGCTCTCCTTCACAGAACCCACCAGGGTGTAGACAGGAGCAGGCTCAGCAGTAGAGTTCAAAGCAACACTCACGGAATTGTCCTCAGGATTGAATGTGAAGACAACGTTGTAAGTACCGTCGGAAGTAATCATTTCTCTCTTCTTGTTTCCGAGAGTCTCAGTACGATTCTTCACCACCTGATAGAAGATGAAGTGCGAGGCCAACAGATAGACGTTCTCATACGTCTTGGTGTAGAGTCCGTCCTCGCCCTTTACCAAGTCGTTGGCAGTAACGGTAGCATCCCATGCGGTACCGAAGAAGCTGGGCTCCTCTACTCCATAATAAGGAGCGTCAGCCACAGCACCCGTTATGGTGTAAACAGAAACAGGATCCTCTCCTGTATCTTCAGAGTAGAAGACAGAAACAGAGATGACATAAGTACGAGGCTTTCCACTCGTAGTCTTAATGTCTATCTCAGAAACCTCTGTCTCACCATCGTACTCGATGACGCAATCTTCGCCATCGCCAGCCGAGAGCGTAAATTCATTGTCATTGATGCTGATGTAGTTCTCACCCTTGTCGTTGTACTTTCTTGCCTTCACAACGATCTTGGAAGGCTTCACAACCTCAGCAAGGGTAAGCTTCAGCTCACCAATGGCACTACTACTCCCAAGCTTCACGCCTCTGCCCGCACGTGCATTAAAGACTTTTGTGGCAGAGATTTCGGAAACGTACTCGGCACCTTGGTCAATGATGTCATCAATCTCTGTCTTCGATTGATCGCTGTCACTTTCCGTTCCAGTTTCCTGGAAAGTGATCGTGTACGATTTCTCAACCATCGCCTTCTTACTTGGTTGCGCAGCGAATGCCGCTACTGCAAAGAAAGCAAGAAGGAATAAAGATAGTTTCCTTTTCATACGCTTTGAGTTTTTGGGTTAATAAAATAGGTTAATAAAAATGAGATTTGTTAAGTATCTTCGTTTGTAATTTTTCGCAAATATAGTCAAATATTTTGAATCCCCCAAACAATAATCTGTTTTTTATAATTTATTCAATATTTGTCAGTAATTGTTAACTCTCTGACTCGCGGCAAACCGTTTCCGTATTTGCCGCGAATCAGAGAGTCACAAAGTTTCATTAACAACGATCAGCGAACGACCACTTTACGTCCATTCACCATGTAAATGCCAGCGGGCAGGTTCTTCACCTGGCTACCTATGCGGCGGCCTTGCAGGTCATAGACCTCATCGACAGATGAATAGCTGACAGCATTCAAAGCGGTGGGGATGGGCGGAACCATTTCGATGGGTGTGAAATGAGCAGGCGTACGGTTGCCCACCTGTACGAAGTAGCTGCTGTAGAGCGCACCATCGCTGCACGAGAAGGTGATGTAGCCATCTTCCTTGAATTCGTCGACGGTCCATACAATACCCTCTTCACTCAGGTTAACATAGTTTTCAACGACTCCCATGAACTGGCTATTGGCCTTATTCAGCAGTCGATAGCCTTCGTCCGAAGGAATAAATGCCCACTCCAGTTTGTCGACATCGTCGATGCTCTCGGGTGTCACGCCTTCCAGCTTCGTGTAGATTGCTCCGTAGTCATACCATCCAAGATAATCGTTGCCACTCTGGAGCTGATACCAGATGGGGGTCTCCACGGTCGAGGGTTTGAAGAGGTGCTCCTCAGGAGGCAGTATCTCAGTCTGTTCGGCGTTGACAATCTCGCCGGTCTCGGTATTGAAGAGCAGCACGGCCACTTTCAGACGGCTCTTGTCCTGCACCAGTTCGTTGCTGTCCACATCGTAGGTGATGGTGTGACGCAAAGGAGTGCCTTCTTGGAAAACGGGCGAGAGCGAGCCTTCCAGACCGCTGCCAATACCCAAAGCAGCGATGGCCACATCGTCGTAGATGACACCGCTGACACTCGGACGTTTCTGTGTCCAGGGGATGAGCCAGTCAGAGGCGTCGAGCCATGTATTTCCTGAGTAGGTGTTCTCCTGATTCCACTCCTCGGTGTCGCCCTGCATACCGTCTTCAGTCACCACGTATGCCAATGCGTATGTACCCTCATCATCGCTGTAGAGGAAGTTTACATCGGTATTGATGGTGACTACAGCCTCGTCAGCATCCCATCTCGGCGTGAGTGTCAGTTGTGCAGGAGCCAGTTCCTTGACGGCTTCATTGAGATCGAGACGGATGGCATTGTTCTTCCCAGGAGTACTGCCGAAGTAAGAGTCCACCACTTTGACGCGGTTGATGGCTGTCTGCGGCACGAAGTCAGCGGCATTGGCACCGGGCATGGCCTGTTCAAAGTAGTAGTCGAGCGCCATCGGGTCGTTCTTCGTTGCACTGTTCATGTGGTTGGCTATGATAACGAGCTGGTCGGGGAAGTTCACCTTCATACGCTCGCGAGCCACGATGCCGCGGGGTCCCTTTCCACTCCATGTGGCTGTGAACTCCTCAACGGTGGGCTTGCGGGTAATACGTTCAGAGAGTGTGATGACATTGCCGGTGGCGATGTTCTTCTCCGACTCGTTGGGCTGTCCGTTCACCTGTGTCACGGTGATGGTTTTCACTTGACGGCCCACAACAGACTCAGCAGGCAGCGGCAGATTGACAACTGCACGCGCTCCGAAGGCGATGGATTGCGACAAATCGAGGTGAATAGGTTCCGACTCCGTACCGTCGGCTTCGGTCACCACGAAGTCGATGCTGCTGGCACCGGCAGAACCGAGGGCTGACAGGGTGACGGGCAGCTGCGGCTCTTCGTCCTTGACGTTATAGACCGTTCCGAAGCCCTCCACATTGACGGCATTCTCCCTGCCGGAACCGCTCATGAGAGCGCCCATCAGATACTGTGCGCTGTTTGCCTCGCCCCAATTGGACCAAGCGCCACGCGAGGAGGCGCGAAGGAAGAACGAATAGGGATTTACACCATTTTCGATATAGGCCAGAGGCATGCAGTCCCACATGTATTCCTGCTCCACGCCGCCGACAATCTTTGTGGAAATGTGGTCGACGGTGAACGAGAAGCCCACATAGATGCCTTCACCGCTGACGAACACATCCCCGTCGAAGGGGATATTATAGAAATAGGTGTCCATCACGCGTCCGTTGACTTCCCTCTGTTCGCGGTCGTCGTAAGTGAACGAAGTCTGGCACAGGTCGGGAGTCTGGCCGTCGTCGGGCAGGAAAGTAGATGCCCAGATGGACATGTTCGTTACGCTCAAAGCAGCCATCCAAAAGCGCAGGTTCTCAATCTTGGTGCCTTCGGGAATCACCTCTGTAGGAATGAACATGGCCACATGGTAGTCATCGGCTTGCATAGTACCGTATGCGCCGTTTTCTCCATTGTAGTCGTCAGGTACATAGGTGAACCACATTTGTCCTTCACCTGGCGTAGGCCACAGGTAGTCGTTTGCCATCACTCGCTGCGACATGAATAGCGTGCATGTCAGCAACAGCAGTGTCTGAAGTAATGTTTTTGTTTTCATAAGCTTTAAATGTTTATTGATTAGAGAAATATTTCTTCATTTTACCATCAGCACCCCGCTGGAGGTAGAGGCCGTTGGGGCGGGCGATGCGACGTCCCAGGACGTCGTAGATAGGTGATGGCTGTTGCTGCGACGAAACTGCATCCCGTGCATCGATGCCTGTCGGCGCATCGTATGGGAGAGCGACCTGTCGGGCATTGACCACATTTCCTGTCTGGGTATCGAACAGCAAGGCAGCCACCTTCAGCTTTCCTTTGTTCTGAACCAATTTGTTCTGGCTGATGTCGATGTAGTGCGTGTGCGTCTGCGGGACCTCTGCTTGCAAGGGAGCCTTCACAGAAGCCGACAATCCTCTCTGTGCACCCCATGATGCAATGGCCACATGGTTGAAATGCAGTCCGGTCACCCACGCGGGCAATTCTGCCCAGGGCAGCAGGTCAGGGTCAGTGATGCTGGTATTACCCGCATAACCGTTCTTCTGCCGCCAGCTCGCGTCATAGAGGTCGTCGGCCACCAGTACATAGCCTATCGCAAAGTTGGCCGAATTGCTGTCATAGAGGAAGGTTGTGGTGGTTACCACATCAATGCCGGTAAAGTCGCTATTCCAAGTGGCCTGCACATCAAGATCGGCAAGTGCCAGCGAATTCTGCAGCACGCTTTCCACGTCGTCTTTCACGTGATACGGTTCGTTGACAGTGGTGCCGTAATAGGGATCGAGTTCGAGTTCGCGGTTGATGAGCGACGAGGGATATCCCTTGATGAGCGACATGGTGAAGTCGTAATCTGTGAGAGCCAAGGGGTCGCCGTTATGGATGGCCATCCCCACGATGCGGTCGCCAAAGTCTTCTTGCAGTTTCTCCAGTCCCACCATACCACGCGGACAGTTCACACACCACATGCCCGTGTACTCCTCGAAGAGCAGACGGGGCTCTATGCGGCGGGTCAGTTCAAACAGTGCTCCTGTCGATTGAGAGGTAGCCTCATTGGGTTGCCCGTTGACCTTGGTGATGCGCAGCGTCTTCTTTACGTTGCCCGTGTAAGTGTCGGTGGTGAAAGGCAGTTCCACTTCAGCTCTTGCGCCAAGTCCCTGAAGCGGCTCTGGCAAGTCGAAGTGTACTTCCTGGCCTTTGCGGGTACGGGTGTCGATGGCATAGTCAATGCTGCTGACCGTTGCCGTACCAAAGTTTTTCAGGGTGATGGGCACGTTCACCGTCTCGCCATGCACGGCCTGGTGTGTGCCGAAGTCCATCGACATGACGGCGTTCTCAAAGAGAGTTCCGCCGATGAGAACCTGAAGTATCAGGCTCTTGCCGCTTACCCCGTAGTTCTCCCAGTAGGGGAACTTGTCGGATCGGATGTAGAAAGCATCCTTCGAGGGCACTTCCTCCTGCACATAGCAGAGGGGATTCTGGTCGTAGACAGCCTGACCAGAATTGGAGCTAATCTCAGGAACGGTGAAGCTGATGCCTATATAACAACCGTCCGCCGGAACACTGACGGGCTGGCTGAAGCGTTGCTCATACATTTTTATATCCTCGCTGTAGGAATCGGCTGGCACATCGCAAGTCAACAGGTCACCCTCGCTGCCTACAGGAAGATCTGTGGCCACCCACGCCTTGACGTCGCTGACGCGCTGGGTGGACAGTTTGAAACGGACTCCTAACAGTTGTCCGCCCTCTGGCATTACATAATTTGCAGGCAACCGTATGGCCGCATGATAGGTCTGCGCCACACCATCACCTGTTGCAAAGGCTGACGTGACGTCCTGAGGGTAATAGCTCCACCACACCTCTTCTTGTGCAGGTGCAAGGGCAGCCAACATCATACAAATCAAAAGCGTAAAAAATCTCATAAGTACCGTAAATTAGTTTTGACAGCACCAAATGTACTACGATTTGCAGCAACTGCCAAACGATTTAATGAATATTAATATTTTTTCAAGAAAACTCATTTAAATCATAGATTGCGATGTTCAAGCTTCCGAAAGTACCATGAGCCGATGGTATTCCTTTGGGCTGTTACATTTCCTTAATAATCGTTATAGAACTTGGTCTATTCGCAAAAACACTATACATTTGCATGTGAACAAACTATAACACCTACGGAATATGAAGAGAGAGATGGGAGGCGTGCTCCTTATGACCGCCATGAGTAGCTTCGCCCAGCAGGCGGAACGCCCCAACATTGTGTTTATCATGACCGACGACCACACCGCGCAGATGATGAGCTGCTATGACCGTCGCTATATTGAAACGCCTAACCTCGACCGCATCGCCAACGATGGGCTGCGGTTCACCAACAGCTATGTGGCCAACTCGCTGAGCGGTCCGTCGCGGGCTTGTCTGCTCACGGGCAAGCATAGCCATAAGAACGGCTTTACGGACAACACCACCTGCGTGTTCGATGCCTCGCAACAGACCTTCCCCGCCCTGCTGCAGCAAGCCGGCTACCAGACGGCCATCTTCGGGAAATGGCACTTGGAGAGCCTGCCACAGGGGTTCGACAAGTGGGAAATCGTTCCCGGACAGGGCGACTACTACAACCCTGACTTCATCGAGATGAACGGCGACACCATTCAGCAGAAAGGCTATCTCACCAACCTCATCACCGACAAGAGCATCCATTGGATGGAGCACGAGCGCGACAAGACCAAGCCCTTCTGCATCATGATCCACCACAAGGCCATTCACCGCAACTGGATGGCCAACACACCCGAACTGCAACTCTATGAAGACAAGGTATTCCCCCTGCCGGAGACCTTCTACGACGACTATGCCGGACGCGTGGCAGCGCAGCAGCAAGAGATGAGCATCATCAAGGATATGGACGTGCTCTACGACCTGAAGATGAACCGAGCCGACAAGACCAGCCGACTGAAGGAGCGCTACGAGTCGTACTACGGCCGCATGAACGCCGAGGAGAAAGCTGCCTGGGATGCCTTCTACGACCCCATCATCCGCGATTTCTACGACAAGAACCTCACGGGCAAGGAACTGGCCGAATGGAAATTCCAGCGCTACATGCGCGACTATGCAAAGGTGGTGAAGAGCCTCGACGACAATGTGGGCCGCGTGCTCGACTACCTGACTGAAAAGGGACTGGACAAGAACACCCTCGTGGTCTATACCTCCGACCAGGGATTCTACATGGGCGAACACGGATGGTTCGACAAGCGGTTCATGTATGAGGAGAGCTTCCGCACACCGCTCATCATGAGGCTGCCCGAGGGATTCGACCGCAAGGGCGACGTCAGCGAGATGGTGCAGAACATCGACTATGCGCCCACCTTCCTCGAGATGGCTGGCGTGAAGGTGCCTGCCGACATTCAGGGCGTGTCGCTCGTGCCGCTGCTCCGCGGCAAGCACCCCAAGAACTGGCGCAAGATCCTCTACTACCATTTCTACGAATACCCCGCCGAACACTCCGTGAAGCGCCACTACGGCGTGCGCAACGACCGCTACAAGCTCATCCATTTCTACAACGACATCGACCAATGGGAGCTCTACGACCTACAGAACGACCCGCAGGAGCTGCACAACATCTACGGCCAACCAGGCACGGAGAAGATTACCAAGAAAATGATGAAGGAGCTGCACAAGCTGCAAAAGCAATACGACGACCCGATAGAATCAAAACTTTAGCATCATGAGAAGGACTGCGCTCATCCTCTGTGTGCTGTTGCCTGCCCTCTGTCTGGCGCAACAGACGTACCACATCATCCCGCAACCGAAGCACATTTCCTATGCCGAGGGCGCCTACACGCTGCCCAAAGGCTGGACAACCTCCAAGGCCAAATGGCAGAAAGACGCATCGCTGCCCGAAGAGGCCTACACGCTGAGCATCACCGAGAAAGGCATCAGCATCCATGCCTCCACGCAGAAGGGACGCTTCTACGGCGAGCAGACGCTAAACCAGATAGTGAGCCAGGCCGACGGACAAGCGCTGCGATGCCTCACCATCAGCGATGAGCCGCGCTTTGCCTATCGCGGACTGATGCTCGATGTGGTCAGGTATTTCATCCCGAAAGACGAAGTGATGCGCATCATCGACATTGCCGCCCAACTCAAAATCAACAACCTGCACCTCCACCTGACCGACGACAACGGATGGCGCATGGAAATCAAGAAATACCCCAAGCTCACCCAGACAGGTGCTTGGCGCGTAGAGCGCAATACCTTTTTTCAGAACCGCGAGAACCCTCGTGAGGGAGAGCCAACGCCCGTAGGAGGATTTTACACGCAGAAGGAGCTTCGCGACATCGTGGCCTACGCCAAACGGCGGCACGTACGGGTGATTCCCGAGATAGAGATGCCTGCCCACAGCGTGGCGGCCATCGCCTCCTATCCCGAGATGACCTGCCCCGTCATGGGCGACAGGTTCATCGGGGTGCTGCCAGGCATCGGCGGCAAGGATGCCAGCATCATTTATTGCGCCGGCAACGAGCGGGTATACACCTTCCTGCAAGATATCCTCGACGAGGTCATGAGCATATTCCCCTCGGAATACATCCACCTGGGCGGCGACGAAGCGGAGAAGTCGCACTGGAAGGCATGCGACCGCTGCCAGAGCCTGATGCGGCAGGAAGGCATCGCCGACGAAGAGCAACTGCAAGGCTGGTTCATGGACCGCATGATACGCTATCTCAACAGCAAGGGACGCAAGGCCATGGGCTGGGACGAAGTGACCCTTGGCCATCCGAAGGAAGACATCACCGTCTTCGGCTGGCAGGGCTTCGGACAGGCCGCCGTGAAGGATGCACGCGAGAGCGGCAGGCAGTTCATTCTCACCCCCGCACGCAAGCTCTACCTCATCAGGTATCAAGGGCCGCAATGGTTCGAACCCTATACTTATTTCGGCAACAACACCCTGCAAGATGTCTATAGCTATGAACCCATCGGCAACGACTGGACACCGCAGATGGAACGCCAGCTGCAGGGCATTCAGGCTTCGCTGTGGACAGAGTTCTGCCTCAAGGAAGCCGACGTGGAGTATCTGCTGTTCCCACGGGTGATGGCATTGGCCGACAATGCCTGGCGGGCAAAAGACAGCGCCGACTGGCCCGCCTTCATCCAAGCCCTCGATGCCTTCCTGCCCCGCTTGGAAAAGCAAGGCATCGGTTATGCCCGTTCCATGTTCAACATCAGCCACACGGTGAAGCCCCACAACGGCCAACTCCAGATTGAGCTCACCTGCGAACGCCCCGACGTGGAGATACGCTACACTCTCTCCCCCTCCCCAACCGTGTGCTGCGGTTCCGCCGCAGCATCCCTCTTAGCCACGCCCGGCTCAACGCTCACGGCAGCCACGTTCAAGGATGGACAACAGGTAGGAAAGACGCTCACCCTGCCACTCGTCGACAACCAAGCCACGGGCTGTAGCATCGTCAAGGCATCGTGCACCAACGGCCTTGCCGACCGGCTGACCAATGGTGTGCGCGGCTCCGACCGCCATTCCGACTTCGAGTGGGCAGGATGGTACAACACCAACGCCGATTTCGTGGTGGACCTCGGCAGTCCCATTTCCATCAGCAGCGTCACCCTCGGTGCCATCGCCAATGCCAACATGACGGTAGCCCTGCCCTATGAAGTCTGTGTCTATGGCAGCATCGACGGGCAGCTCTTCACCCAGCTGGGTAGCACGACGCTCGACGCCGCCGACATCTTTGCCCGTGAAGCCAAGCGATATGACATCGTCGTTCCGCTCACCCCCCACCTCTTCGACCTCAGCGAAGTCCGTTACCTCCAGGTGCAAGCCATTCATCCCGGCCCCATACCCGAAGGCTACATCCGCGGCGGCCAGTCGCCCTGGATGTATTTCGATGAGATCATCGTGGAATGAGTTACAGGAACACCGCTTGGGTGAGTTTTCTTATTTCCACCAATTGTCTTTGGTCTTACAGATAGCCTGAGCCACACAGTTCATAGTCTTACACCACGGCACGTGGATGCCCTCGTTTTTCCCCCTGTACTGATAGCTCCACGGACTGAGGAGCAGCAATCGCCCTTCAGCACAATCGTCGGTATGGCTGGCATTTTCCCACTTTTAAGTGTAAATGTGTAACAGAAGATTTACTATAATACGTATATCCTTGAAAATCAACTATTTAACTGCCTCTTCTCCGTGTTACACATCCTGTTACAGATGTGATACACATCGCGAAATGAAAAGATGTGTCACAGCTTATTCACATGGCTGATCAAAGAATAATATTGGCACAATCTTTCTTTAATATTTTTAACTCAAACGATTGAAAATAAATGACTTAAAGTTTGGTGGTTAGAGAAATTTTTTGTATCTTTGTAACGTATTAGAAGAGCTCTTTGAACATGATGTGAACGACCCCGGGAGGCTATCTCCGAAACGCATGGAGAACGCTTCCGACACCCTCTCAAGACATCTGAGACACGCGCTCAGATCATTCAAACTAATGTTAACCCTAAATTCTTGAATTGTTTAATCCTAAATTCTTTAATTTTTTAATTGTTTAATTCTTTAATTTTTAATACTATGTCAGTACTTTACAGATTGTATCAGAACAACAACAAGAAGAACACGAAGGCCTATGGCAAGTGGTATGCCAAGGCTGTGCAGACCAATGTCTATGGCACCGATGAGCTGGCCCAGGAGGTGCAGCGCAACTGCTCCATGAAGAAATCGGACGTGAAGGCCGTGATTGAGGAGCTCTGCGAGGTGATGGCCCGCGAACTGGGCAACTCCCACACCATCAAGCTCTCAGGCTTGGGCACTTTCCGCGCTGGCCTGAAGTCTACGGGCACGGTGACCGTGCGTGAGTTCAACGCCTCGAAGAACATCACGGGGGTGAAGATCAACTTCCTGCCCTTCCGCACGCGTGATGCCAACTCGAAGGTGTACTCTTCGCCCATGACCTCTGCCTGGCACATCCAGGAGGCGCCCAAGAACACGGTGCTGCCTGAGCCTCAGGAGGATGAGGGCGAAGACGGAGAAGGCGGCGAGGGTGGCGAGCCCTAAGCCTTCGTCACTTCACGTGAATCGACAAGAAAGGCCGCAAGTTTTGCGGCCTTCCTTCTTTGGTTTCGGATTCATGAATCTTGTCAGAATCTATTCAGTTTTTAGAGGTCTTCCTCCTCCTCTTCGTCGCTCCAGACAGAGCTGTGCGTGTCGGATAAGATGGGCATGCCCTCTTCGTAGTCACCCTCATCGCCACCGCCGTAACGGTCGCCTTCGTCTCCTACCGGGGAACCGAAGCAAAGATTGTGCTCAGTGGAGATGCCATAGACAGTTGTTGCTGGCTTGAAATATGGTTTATTCATAATTGTTTTCTTGTTAAATTATTTTACCATGAATTTCTTTCCATTCACGATGTACAGACCTCTCTGACACTTGCCATCGGCCACGCGACGGCCCTGCAGGTCGTAGACCTCGCCGTTGGTGGCAAACGGGGTGATGTCTTCAATGCCTGTCGCAGCGTCGTCGAAGATCCATTCCACACGAGCATTCGAGCCAACCGTAGCCAGGGGAGCATCGGTATGCAGATAGGCCTTACCAGCGGGAATCTGTACGTTGCTCACGACCTTGTAGAAGCCGATCACGCCGTCTTTCGCAGAGAGTACGTAGTTGTTGCCTTCGCCGATGGTCGTGGCTTCCGTGACACCCACGAACTTGTTGCCACTGGGGGCGTTGCCCTCGGCATTGGTGATGACGGGGCGCAACACATCGCCGGCAGCGCCTCTCAGCAAGAGGCCTGTGCCCGCTGCGGCTTTACCGTTGAACTTCTTCAGCAACACCTTGTCGTTGTTGACGGTGGCATAGTAGACATCCATGCCTGTCCAGTCGAGGTCGTGCTTCGACGAAACGGTCGTGTATTCATTGGCGAGGGTTATCACCTTGTTGACAATCACCTGCAGGTCGCCGGTTTCCGGTGTCAGGATGAACGTGAAGTCGTAAGTGCCAGCCTCAAAGAGTTCGTACAAGGCATTGCCGTCGGCGTCCTTGGCGAATTGTCCTTCCAGACCGACGAACTGCGGATTGTCCCAACTATGATTCGTAACGATCTTAAACGGATAGGCTTTGGCTGTCAGGGAGAGGTTCGTCTTCGTGATAGAGAAGGTGCCATCTTCATTATCCGTCAGCTCGTTGTCTGTGTCGTTGACGTCCCAGCTTGAACCCACTAACTCTTCATCGCCGACAAGCGTATAGACGGCTGTGGGAACCGGAAGCACCTCGTCGGTAATCTTGTAGGCAGCCATCTGGAAACCGTTCTTGGCAGAGGCTTCGCCAGCCATCGAGGTCGACGTAACGGTCACCTGCTTGTTGGACTGGAGATAGCCCTGGATCTTCACCAGGGTAGCACCCAGAACCACAGGCGAGAAGGTAGGCTCGGAAACGAAGCCATCGCCATTGCCCACAGCGTAAGAGATGATCATGTTGTCGAGTCCCGTCACCGTCACATTGTCCAGGACACCGTTTCTGCCTGTCATGGAGACATAAAGCTCAAGCGTGTTCTTCTCTGCATTGGCGAAGGTGAGCGTCAGGAGAGAGTGAGCGTCGCCGGGACCCGGGTCGCATGTGGCCAGGTTGGTGCCTGCAGCGAAGTCGGCATCGACGAAAGCGGTACCGAGCGCCTCGTTGAGGGCATCGATGGCAGCGCTGTTAGTCCATTCGCCGGCAATACTGGCATTCCAGAACTTACCATTTGGATTACCTTCCGAGTTGTGGCTGAGCAGCAGATGAGTGCCATCCTTGAGGTCGGCTTCGAAGTTGATCACATTACTGACCACGAAGGGATCGGTGATGTAGTCTCTGCCTGGGTTGGCGTTACCAAAGGTGACGACGGTTTCACCTGTTTTGACAGGTGTCATCAGCTCGGTCAGGTCGTAGGTCTGCCTGTTCACAAACTCCAGATCAGCGGTCTGGTTGCCATCGCCACCCTGGCCGTTGTTGAAGATGATGAACTGCGGAGCCTCTGCAGCCTGAACCTGGAAGATGTAGCCCATGTCGCCGTTGTCAAACTGCCACGGGCTCATGCGGGTGCCAGGCCAAGCGGTCACGGGAACATCCACTCCATCAACGACAGACCATACGTATGCATACGGACGGCCGAAGTCTGACGGAACGTTGGCCACGTAGACCTCGTAGGTGTTCAGCACGGGCTGAATCTTCTCCACAACCACGTCTACGTTGAAGCCATTGCTGAAGGTTGCATTGGGATTGAACTTGAAGGTGATGTTGTACTCACCATCGTCCTGAATGCCGTAATCAGCATTTTCTGTACCGAATCCCCAAGTCTCACTCCAAGCGTGGTTCTTTGCCACCTTGTAGAGAATCTGGTCGCCATAGCTCAGAGCCACCTTCTCGAACGACTTGGTGTAGATGCCGTCGGCACCCTTCTCCATGTCGTTAGCCTCGAGAGTGGGATCCCAAGACGTACCGAAGAGCACGTCTTCCTGACCGCCTTCCGTGGTATTGACACCACCGACAAGCGTGTAGACGGGTTCGGGAGCAGCAGCTGCCTCTATGGCACACGTCACGGCATTGGTCTCAGGATTGAACGTGAATGTAACGTTATAGAAACCGTCGGAAGTAATCATTTCTCTCTTCTTGTTTCCGAGAGTCTCAGTACGATTCTTCACCACCTGATAGAAGATGAAGTGCGAGGCCAACAGATAGACGTTTTCATACGTCTTGGTGTAGAGTCCGTCCTCGCCCTTCACCAGGTCGTTGGCAGTAACGGTAGCATCCCAAGCGGTACCGAAGAAGCTGGGCTCCTCTACTCCATAATAAGGAGCGTCAGCCACAGCACCGGTGATGGTGTAGATATCATCTTCTTGTTGCGGAACGAGCACGGGCAGGACGGCCAGCGTATGGTTCTCGGTGTCGGCAGTAAACGTCAGGTTGTAGATGCCTGCAGGATACTCATCGGTTCCAAACGTGAAGGTCGCGTTATCACCGGAAGGAAGCACATAGTCGTCCCAATTGCCGTTGGCAGCCACCTTGTACTCGTACGTCTGTGCCGCCAGCTCGACATTCTCCATTGTTACCGTCCAGATGGCGGGATTCTCGGCATCCTGCGTCATTGCGACGCCCTGGGTAGGATCCCAAGTCATGCCCGGGAATGTTCCCACCACGGCCATGCTGTTGATAGCCAGCTGAGGAGCTTCCACCTTATAGGCAGCTATCTGGAAACCGACCTTTGTCTTTGAGCCGTCTAATGCCATTGTAGGAGATGTGACGGTGACGAGCTTGGCAGCAGTCAGCTTACCTGTAATCACGATAAGATTCAGACCCTGATTCGTTTGAGTGAACACAGGGAAATCGTAGAAGCCGCCGCCATCGCCTGGAGCATACTTGATGACGCAATCGTTAAGACCGGTCACTGTAATCTCATCGAGCGGACAGTTCCAGCCTGATACAGTTGTGTAGAGTGTCACCAAATCGCCCTCGCTCTGTGCGTCGAGGATAAGATTGAGAATAGCATTCACACCACCGTTGGAGTTGGCTGCTACCTTGAGACTTGTGCCTTCTGACATGTCCGCAGCGGTGAATGTGATGCCTGTGAACTCGTTCAAGGCCGCAAGCGCTGTCTCGTTTTCCCAAGTTCCCGCTACAGCCTGAGCGCCCCAGAACTTACCCATTCCCGCAGGGTCCTGGGTGATAGCCACCCTGTTCCCGTCTGGGAGTACTTCGGACTCCCATCCGTTCACACTGGAAAGGATAGTCTGCGCTGTAAAGGCACGCCCATCATTGTTGGTGCCGAATGCCACGACGGCATCGGCCATTGCAATTGCCGAACAAGCGACAAAAGCCAACAAAGTTAATAAAAATTTCTTCATAAATGATTTATTTAGTAATTAGTAAAAAAATCGCAATCGCAATCATAGATGGTTATAGATGGCTGAGCCTCATTAGATTATCCTTCGGTGAGCATCTCGACGACACTCACCGAAGGATGTTTAGAGTGAAACACTCATGCGCTTGAATGCACACAAGAGCTACTTCACAACAATCTTTTTACCGTTCATGATGTAGATACCCTTCTTGGGATTCTCAACACGGACACCCTGGAGGTTGTAGACCCGTTCGTCGTTGTCGCTACGATTGACGTTGCTGATGCCAGTGGCGGTCAGACACTCTGCGATACAAGTGACGCTGAGGTCGTTCTCGGCGAGGGTTCCCTCGGGCACGAACTTGAAGGTCAGGTTGTAGACGCCTGCCTTTTCAATCACGTAGTCGGCGTTCTCACCATTGAAAGTGAAGCCCCAGTTCTCGTCCCAGCTGTGGTTCTTCACCACCTTGTATTCAATCTTGTACTGGTCGTCGAAGGAGACGTTCTCGTAAGTCTTGGTATAGACACCGTCGGCGCCCTTCACCATATCGTTGTCAGCATTGTCGACGTCCCACTCAGTACCGAAGAAGGGTGCGTTGCCCGCCAGGGTATAGACGTTGACAACGGGGAGCACCTCGTCGGTGATGGTGTAGGCAGCCATCTGGAAGCCGTTCTTGGCAGAGGCTTCGCCTGCCATCGAGGTCGACGTAATGGTCACCTGCTTGTCTTCGCCAAGATAGCCCTGAATCTTCACCAGGGTGACGCCAAGAGCATCGGGCGAGAAGGTGGGCTGTTCGACAAAGCCATCGCCGCTACCCACAGCGTAGGAGATGATGACGTTGGTGAGGCCGGTAACGGTGATGTTGTCCAGAGCACCGTTTCTGCCTGTCACGGAGGCGTAGAGCTCAAGCGTATTCTTCTCTGCATTGGCGAATGTGAGCGTCAGGAAAGAGTGAGCGTCGCCGGGACCCGGGTCGCATGTGGCCAGGTTGGTGCCTGCAGCGAAGTCGGCATCGACGAAAGCGGTACCGAGAGACTCGTTGACGGCATTGACGGCAGCGCTGTTAGTCCATTCGCCGACAATATTGCCATTCCAGAACTTACCACCCGGATTACCTTCCGAGTTATGGTTGAGCAGCAGATGAGTGCCGTCCTTGAGGTCGGCCTCGAAGTTGGTCACACCACTGACCACGAAGGGATCGGTGACGTAGTCTCTGTTAGGATTGTTGTTACCGAAGGTGATGACGGTAGCCCCTGTTTCGGCTGATGTTTGGAGCAGTTCGGTCAGATCGTAGGTCTGCTTGTTCACAAACTCCAGGTCGGCGGTCTGGTTGCCCTCGCCACCCTGGCCATTGTTGAAGATGATGAACTGCGGAGCCTCAGCAGCCTCAATCTGGAAGATGTAGCCCATGTCGCCGTTGCCAAACTGCCACATACCCATACTGGTGCCAGGCCAATCTTTCACAGGCACTGCCTCTCCATCGACCATAGACCATACGTATGCATACGGACGGCCGAAGTCTTCGGGCACGTTAGCCACGTAGACCTCGTAGGAGTTCAGCACGGGCTGAATCTTCTCAACCACCACGTCTACGTTGAAGCCATTATCAAACGCAGCATCGGGATTGAACTTG
>Ga0310695_10007314_pt1 | contig 17688 bp, 8 predicted proteins | sample RumenRJG_04DNA_FD_203882 | JGI IMG/M metagenome (GOLD analysis project Ga0310695, IMG submission 203882) | Bovine rumen microbial communities from Lethbridge, Alberta, Canada - RJG_04 (v2) (version 2) | ecosystem: Host-associated > Mammals > Digestive system > Stomach > Rumen | place: Canada...
TCCAGTATTCACATGAAGATCCGTCTTTGTGCCGCGAACTTTTCATCAGACACGCGCTGGTTGAAGGCGATTTCGACTGCAGAGAGCGCTTCTTCATTCACAACCGCGATCTGATCGACGAGGTGCTGGATGAGGAGGACAAGGCTCGCCGCAAGGATATTCTGGTCAGCGACGATGATCTGTATGAATTCTACGATCGGAAGATTCCGCAGAATGTAAATTCCGCGGTTACCTTTAAGAAATGGTGGCAGAAACAGGTCAGACTCGAACCTGATTTTCTTGATTTCGACAAAAACTTCCTGATCAGCGACCAGAGCAAACTGGCAAGCGCCAATGATTTTCCGGACCACATTACCATCGGACGCTACCGGCTGGCTCTGTCGTATGTATTTGATCCGACGCAGCCGAATGACGGTGTAACGGTTAAAATACCGCTGTCAATTCTGAATCAGTTTGAGCTGAAGGATTTTGATTTTATTGTTCCCGGACTGCGCAATGAATTTTTCATCGCGGTTATAAAATCACTGCCGAAAAATTTGAGAAAGCTTTTCATTCCCGCTCCGGTCTTCGCCAGAAGTCTGCAGGAATCCATCGCCGGAGATACCAAGACTCTCTGGCACGACATTGAAAGCAACCTTACCCGCATCGGAGGAACACCCATCGAGCGGGAGGATTTCAACATGGATGCAATTCCGCCCCATCTCAAATACAATTTCGATATTCTGAACGATCAGGGAAAGGTGATTAAATCCGGAAGAGATCTGATTGAAATCAGAAATTCACTGCAGAACCAGGTGCAGAAGAGTTTTGAAAAAATATCCAGGAATGCCGAACAGAGCAGCGCCGCCAGCAGAACATGGAATTTCGGCACCATACCGGAAAAATGCATCGAAAAGAAAGGGGATCTTCAGATTGTCTACTATCAGGCGCTGAAGGATCTCGGAGACGGTGTCAGAATCGTAAATGTTGAAGATCCGGTAATGCAGAATATCATCCACAGGGAAGGTCTGCGCAGACTTGTCTATCTCAACATTCAGAGTCCTGTGGGCTATCTGAGGGAAAAACTGCCGAATAAAACCAAGCTGACCATGTATTACCACGGTTTCGGCAATATTGATGAACTTGTAACTGATTTTGTCAACTGCGCAATCGACTGTTTCATCAGCCGCAACGGGGGTCCGGTATGGAACGAAAATGATTTCAGCAGTCTGATTAAAACCGTCAGAGGCGAACTGAACACGACGGTGGGTGAAATTGCCGTAACGGTGGAGACGGCTCTGACAGAATACATAGCAATATCAAAAATGCTCAAGGGCAGAATGGATATCCGTTCGTCACTGTGTTATGCCAGCGCCAAAGCACAGCTGCAGGAATATATATTCAAGGGTTTTGTAACACATTTCGGTTACGAAAGACTAAGAGATCTGACCCGCTATCTGCAGGCTCTTCATAAAAGGGTGGAGAAAATCAGCCAGGATCCGGTCAGAGATCAGCAGCAGATGCGCATTATCAGCAATGTGGACGAGGAGTGGAGAAAACTTTTCGGCTATTTCAAATCCCCGATGTATATAAGCGACGAAGTGAAAAATATCGGCTGGATGATTGAGGAACTGAAAATATCGTTATTCGCCCAGTCAATCGGCACCAGATTCCCGATTTCAGAAAAACGCATACTCAATGAAATTCAGCGGGTGAAGGCGACTCTCTAGGTTGCGGCAAAATCTCCGGCTTTTCCGCCGGTTCCTGAGGTCGGCGGAAGGGTCGTCTTTATTCCTGCCGCGGTTCCCGGTCGGTTTGCGCGTCAGGTTCGGCGCCGAAGATTTCCTGCTCGGCATCAATGAAGCTTCGCAGCAGATTTCCAAGTTCGAAAAGATTACTGTGCCGGTCCGAAGGCAGATTCTCCAGGGCGATACGGTAAGGACTGCCGTCCAGGACAAATCTGCAGACATAGTCGCCGCCGGTCGGAAATCCGTAATGACGATCCCTGTAGGATGCAAGATCCGTTTCACGGATCCTTTTCATGATCTCATCAAAGGCCCGGCGATCGCTCCTGTAGCCGTGATGAATTTCCGGCGGCCTGTACTCAAGCCGGTAGGTGTGGATCTGATATTCACCTGTTTTCTCGTCAAGATAGAGTACAACCTCGTCATGACTGTCGCCGTAGGGAGTGGCAACGACTTTACGGCAGCAGTCGGCAATCAGAGTCAGACCGCGATCATCCGGAGGCGGTTTCACGCCGTCCCTCGGCTCGGGAACGGTTCCGGGAGCGGCTCCCCGGATCTGCAAAGATGCGGTGTCGGCCGTGTTATTATTCTGCTGCAGATGTTCAGGTTTTTCAATCAGTTCGCCGGCACTGTACCGGCGCAGATCCGCACCGCAGACATGGCAGAAGCCGGCACCGTAATGAAATTCAGAACCGCAGACAGGACAGAAAAGCAGTCTGCCACTGTCCTTATCAGGATTTGCGCTGTTTTCCGTCTCCCCCGTATTTTCCATAATCATCTCCATATGTTCATTCTGCATGACGGAACCTGAGCCGCCTTCGGCATGCGGCACCCCTGTGACAGCAAGCACAGCAAGAGCAGACAGATAAATCCGGGAAATATTCACAGCCAGACAGTTCCTCTTTCAGTATGCATGGTTAAAATCATTGACAACCTCACATCCCGGACTGCCGGAAGCCGGGTTGTCAGTCTCCACTGCAGTATTCTAACAGCAGAACCTGCACATCCGGTAGATAACTGAAGACAAATAAAGGTCTTAATCACAAAACCGGAGCCGCCGGAGATTTTTCTGCTGTTTTATCCGCTGCCGGGCATAATCTTCCAATCAGATATCACTCAAAAAATCAAAAAATCAAAAATTTGACTTGCATCAAATTTTTCAAGTAGTATTATTCATACGTTTTTTCATTAATTATAATTATTGAGTAAAAAATGAGTAAATTTAAACTTACAAGGCATAATGTACTGCATTTATTCAGCGCTGTGTCAGATTCCTGTGTAACAGAGCCGTACACCAAATCACGTTTCATAGCGGATTTGCTTGCCGGTATCACAGTCGGCATTATCGCCATTCCTCTGGCCATGGCACTGGCCATCAATTCCGGTGTTGATCCGCAATACGGTCTTTATACTTCAATCATTACCGGTATTGTCATCGCTCTTACCGGCGGTTCCCGCTACAGCATTTCAGGTCCGACGGCGGCGTTTGTGGTTATTCTGCTGCCAATCGCCCAAAAGTACGGTCTGGCCGGTCTGCTTACAGCATCGGTAATGTCCGGATTCTTCCTGCTGTTCTTCTCAGCCATGCGCATGGGAAAACTGATAATCTATATTCCGATTGAGGTAACCCAGGGTTTCACCCTCGGAATAGGAATTCTGATTGCGACACTGCAGCTTAAGGATTTCTTCGGCATGCAGATTGACAGTATGCCGGGCGAGTTCTACAAAAAAGTGGTTGTTCTTGCTGAAAATCTGCCGAAAGCCAACTGGGCCGATACCGTGGTCGGTGTAATATCCCTGGTGGTGGTGTTCGGCTGGCCTAAACTGAGACATCTGTTCAAAGGCAGAATGTCCCTGCTGTTCAGCAAGGTTCCAAGTCATCTTCCGGCAATTATTTTCGGTATGATCGCCGCAACCGTAATTGTAAGGATTACCGGCGACAGCAATATCATCCAGACCATCGGCAGCAAGTTCCATTACACAAATCCTGACGGAACAATCGGAAGCGGCATACCTCCTTTCCTGCCGACCTTTGCTCTGCCATGGAATCTGCCCGGGGCAAACGGCGAACAGATGGTGTGGAACATGGAAGTATTCCAGCATCTTCTGATGGCTTCGTTCTCCATGGCGGTGCTGGGTGCAATTGAATCTCTGCTCTGTGCGGTTATTCTTGACGGCATGACCGGTACCAAGCATCATTCCAACAGCGAACTTCTTGGTCAGGGTATCGGCAATATCATTGCTCCTTTCTTCGGCGGTATTACCGCGACAGCAGCGATTGCCCGTTCTGCAGCCAATGTAAGGGCAGGCGGTACATCTCCGGTTTCATCGGTAATACATGCGCTCGTTGTGCTGCTGGCTATTCTGGCGCTTGCACCGTTCCTGTCGATGCTTCCTCTGTCTTCGATGGCTGCTCTGCTGCTGATGGTGGCATATAACATGAGCGATCTGAAGGGTGTTGCAAAAACCGTCAGAACTGTTCCTGCCGGAGATGTTCTGATTCTGATTATCTGCGTATCGCTGACTGTATTCTTCGATATGGTGGTGGCTATCGCCTTCGGATGCATCATGGCGGCAATGCTGTTCATGCGTTCCATGGCAAAGCTTACCGTATGGGTTGATCATCTGAAGCTTCATACCGGCCTCAAATCCCAGGTTCCTGAAGGATGGAATGTCTACAAGATTAACGGTCCGCTGTTCTTTGCAGCTGCAGATCGCGTATTCAACGATATGATAGTGCATCTTAACAACACCAGAGGACTGATCCTCGACGTAAGCAGCGTGAATGTACTGGATGCAGGAGGATTAAGCAGCTTCCAGCATTTCTCCGAGGATCTGCGCCGGGCAGGTGTAAAGCTGCTGGTATGCGAACTTCAGTATCAGCCTCTTAAAACCCTGGTACGCGCCAAATTCGAACCTGTTCCGGGTACGGTTGAACTGAGCAGATCTCTTGAAGACGCTCTGGTTCGCTCCCGCGAGATGTAGCATCATTTTCCGGCCGGCAGTCTGAATCCGGTCCGGTTGTAAATCATGATCCGCAGTCGTAAATGCACCGGCTGCGGTCTTTTTTTATGTCTGAAGGCAATCATGCCGCACAATGATCACAATGCAATTTATATCAGCCGATCACAGATTGAACTTTCATGATGTTCTATACTCTAAGTGTTTGTAATGCTTAACCAATATGATAAGGAACACCAATGAACAGATTTAAATACTTTATTGCGGTTATTTCCGTGTTTTTCGCCTCTGCTGTTTTTGCCGAAACCGACAGGACCGTCGAGCCTGCCGATACCGCAGCGGTAAAGGACACAGTTCCGTCTCCCGATACCGATAAACTGACACCTGTTAAAAAGGTAAAGGCAAATCATCTTGATCTGGTGCTGGTGCTGGATCAGAGCGGTTCAATGAACGGTCTCGAAGGTGATACCATCGGCGGTTTTAATTCAATGATCAAAAAACAGAAGGAAAACAAGGTCGATACACGTGTAACCACCGTGCTTTTCAATGACAGATACAGTGTTCTTTATGACGGAATCAAACTGGACGATGTGCCTGAAATGACCAAAAAGGATTATGTTACCTCAGGCATGACGGCACTTCTGGACGCCATCGGTCTCACCATAACCAGAATTGATGCGGTGAAGGATGTGAATGCCGCCGATCACAAGGTTATCTTTGTAATCATTACCGACGGCATGGAAAATTACAGCAAGGAATACAAAAAGAGCCAGATTAAGGAAATGATTTCCACCCGTCAGGAAAAATTCGGCTGGGACTTTTTATTCCTGGGCGCCAACATTGATGCCGTGGGCGAGGCTGAATCCCTCGGAATCAGCGGCAGCAATGCGGTTAAATACAAGAATACCGCCAAGGGTGTTCATGCAAACTATGAAGCGGTTGCAGATTTTGCCGGAGAAGCTCTTGCCGAACCTGATGCGGCGGCCCGTTCCAACAGCTGGAAGGACAAGGTGGAACAGGATAAATAGACCGGATTGATTTCATATCCGTTTTAATATTCACTCTTCCTGCCGAATACCCGGGTTTATGCGGTGTGCGCATTCCCGGGTTTTCTGATCATTCATGCACCTGAAGCGGAAAACATGCTGACGCCAGGCGTGGCAGACCATGTTATGCCGTCCTCGAGACACCGGACCTGCACAGCATGCAGGTTCCGAATCAGCTTTCATTTATTCCGTATATTTTCCTTATGTGATCAATGAACTTTACAGCAAGGGCATTCGGATGTCTTTCGTTATCCCAGGTGAGCAGATAGTCGACATTAATCTCGGGCACTATTTTTTTGATGGCAACTCTGGTGCTGGCGGAGATATTCTTGGCAACGGAAGCAGGGAAAAGTGCAATGCCGAGATCTCTGTTTACAAGCTTGGCGGCATTTGAGGAGTGAGCTGTTTTAACCACAAAACGAGGTTCCTTTTTAAATTTTCTGAACCAGTTTCTGATTTCCTCCTCACGAGAGCGTCTTGATGAAATTATAAGATCATGGTCGATAAGCTCCTCCAGCGTTATGTACGGTTTCTCCGATTTGCCCAGCTGACAGTTTGCAGGAATGATTGCAACCCAGTTTTCTGAAAACACCTTGAAGCCATCAAGCAATTCACTGTTGGTCGGCGTCATTGTAATTGCAAGATCTAAAAGTCCGGCCTTCAGGCGATCCGTCAAATCGTCCACATTTCCGCACCACAGGTTATACCTTGCATTGGGATAGATCTTTCTGAATGATTCTATCCATTCGGCGACCAGTGTAGGGCCGTTGCTGTCAACATGGCCGATATACAGAGTTCCGCTGATTCCGTTCTGCATTTCTGATATTTCCGATCTGGTTATGTCAACAAGGGTGGCAAGCTGTTCCGCTCTTCTTTTGAAGGCCAGCCCTTCGGCAGTCAGCGTCAGATGACGCTTGCCTCTGATAAACAGAGAGCAGCCCAGTTCATCCTCCAGTTCCTTGATTGCTCTGCTTAACGGCGGCTGCGATATATGCAGTTTTTCTGAAGCTCTGGTTATATTGAGCTCTTCGGTTACCGTTATGAAATATCTGATCTGTCTTAAATCCATCTGAAACTCCGTCCTTCTGATTCTTATCATACCTAAAAGGTATCATTATGTTGTTATTATAGTATTTTATTCATAATTTATAAAGTTCTATAATTTCTGCAAATGATTGAACTGAACAGGGATTTCAAAGAATTTCATGGCTGAATACATCGTTAAAAACAGTTTCGGTAATGTTCTGCCGCCGGTTCATTCAATCCGGGTAGATTATCAGGTGACAGGTAACTTAATTGCAAATGGAGTTGACAACATGTCTGTTTACGAAGGCGATTATAACAAAACCAGGCACGAAGCATCAGAAACTGAACATGATGCATGCGGTATCGGTATGGTCGTAAATATAGATGGCAGAAGAGAATACAGAACACTCGACGATGCGCTGTCTATTGTGGAAAAGCTTGAACACAGAGCCGGCAAGGATGCTGCCGGCGAGGTCGGTGACGGTGTAGGAATTTTACTGCAGATATCACACGGTTTCTTTAAAAAGGCCGCCGCCGGTTCCGGATTCGATATCGGAGATGCCGGAGATTACGGCATAGGAATGTTTTTCCTGCCGCGCGAACTTAAAAAAAGGACCTTCGCAAAAAGACTTTTTCAGGTGAACTGCGAAAAGAACGGATTAAGAATACTTGGATGGAGAGAGGTTCCGACCAATCCTGAAATTCTCGGTAAAAAGGCTCTGGACTGCATGCCGTGCATTGAACAGTGTTTTATTGAAAGACCGCAGGATTGCGCAAGGGGCATTGATTTCGACCGCAGGCTTTATGTATGCAGACGTGAATTTGAGCAAAGCGCGGAGGATACCTATATAAATTCTCTGTCCTCAAGAACAATAGTTTATAAAGGCATGTTTCTTGTAGGTCAGCTGCGCCGTTTCTATACAGATCTGCAGAGCAGGGATTATGAAACATCAATTGCCATGGTGCATTCACGTTTCTCAACCAACACTACACCTTCATGGGAACGCGCACATCCGTACCGTCTTATCGCGCACAACGGAGAAATCAACACCATTCGCGGAAACCATGACCGAATGCTGGCCCGTGAGGAGACTCTTCATACTCCGTGGCTGGACGAAAATGCTGACAAGACCTTCCCGGTTATCCATGCATCCGGTTCCGATTCGGCCATGCTGGACAACACTCTTGAATTCTTTATGATGAACGGCGTGCCTCTTCCTCTGGCTGTGATGATGATGATCCCGGAACCATGGAAAAACGATCCGTATATGGAACATGAGAAAAAGGATTTCTATCACTACTACGCAACCATGATGGAGCCATGGGACGGACCTGCGGCAATTCTGTTCACCGACGGTGAAATCGCAGGCGCCACACTGGATCGCAACGGTCTTCGTCCATCAAGATACTACATTACCGATGATCACCGTCTGATTTTATCGTCCGAGGTCGGCGTGCTTGATATCGATCCTGCGCACATTGTAAAGAAATCACGCCTTCAGCCTGGCAAAATCCTGCTGATTGATACAAAGCAGGGACGTCTGGTTCTGGATGAGGAATGCAAGCAGCAGTACTCGGGAAAATACCCGTACGGCGAATGGCTTTCACTCAATCTGCTTCAGCTGTCGGGAATCAAAATTCCGAACAAGAAGATCCCGACACACAGTCAGGAAATGCGTGACCGTTTATACAGAGTGTTCGGCTATACCTATGAGGATGTAAAGGAGCAGATCATGCCGATGGCATCCGGAGGAACAGAAGCGACTGCCTCCATGGGTCATGACATTCCTCTGGCAGTACTGTCTGAAAAGCATCAGCTCCTGTTTTCATATTTCAAGCAGTTGTTTGCTCAGGTAACCAATCCGCCGATCGATTCGATCCGCGAGGAAATTGTTACCGACACGTCGGTTTATGTAGGCTCGGACGGAAATCTTCTGCAGCCGTGCGGAGAAAACTGCCGTGTTCTTCAGATCAACAATCCTATTCTGACCGGTGTCGATCTGCTTAAAATCAAATCTCTGGATCAGGAAGGCTTCAGAAGCGGAGTGGTGTCAATTCTCTACTACAAGAATACACCTCTGGAAAAGGCGATTTCACGTCTTATAGTCAATGTCGACCGTCTCTGCAGCAAAGGTGTAAATATCGTGATCCTTTCAGACAGAGGAGTAGACGAGAACCATGTTCCTATTCCTTCTCTGCTGGCTGTTGCGGCAGTGGAACAGCATCTGGTTGAAACAAAGAAACGCACGGCCGTATCCCTGATACTGGAGAGCGGAGAACCGAGAGATGTGCATCAGATGGCAACACTTCTGGGTTTCGGCGCCCGTGCAATCAATCCGTATCTTGCTCATGAATGCATTGCGGAACTTATCGACAAGGGAATTCTGGACAAGGATTACCATACCGCCATTGATGATTACAACTCGGCAATACTGCACGGCATTGTAAAGACGGCGGCCAAGATGGGTATTTCAACACTGCAGTCATATCAGTCAGCGAAAATTTTTGAAGCTGTCGGAATATCAAGAAATGTTATCGACAGATACTTTACCGGCATAACAAGCAGAGTAGGCGGCATCGATCTGGAGGAAATTTCCGAGGGCATTCTGTTCCGTCATGATCGCGCATTTGATCCTATGGGTCTTGCCGTTGATACCAGTCTTGACAGCACAGGTTTCCACGGTCTGAGAAGCGGTCCGGACAAGGAGGATCACCTTTACAATCCGCAGACCATCATAGCGCTGCAGAGTGCGGTCAAGACCGGAAGCTATGCAATGTTCAAGGACTATTCGGCAATTGTGGACAATGAAAAGCCGCACACACTGAGAGGACTTCTTGATTTTGTCAGGGCTGAACATCCGATACCGCTGGATGAGGTTGAACCTGTATCCGAGATAGTAAAACGTTTCAAGACCGGCGCCATGTCATACGGTTCAATTTCAAAGGAGGCGCACGAAACCCTGGCAATCGCCATGAACAGGCTCGGAGGAAAATCAAATACCGGTGAAGGCGGCGAGGATCCTGTTCGTTTCGGAACCGAAAAGAACAGCAAGATTAAACAGGTTGCCTCCGGCAGATTCGGCGTAACAAGCGAATATTTAAACAATGCCGAGGAAATTCAAATCAAGATGGCCCAGGGAGCCAAGCCGGGCGAGGGCGGACATCTTCCTGGAAAGAAGGTTTACCCCTGGATTGCAGAAAGAAGGTATTCAACACCAGGTGTTGCGTTAATATCTCCTCCTCCTCACCATGATATTTACTCGATTGAGGATCTGGCACAGCTGATTTACGACCTGAAGAATGCCAACCGCAAGGCCAGAATTTCAGTGAAGCTGGTGTCAGAATCAGGAGTGGGAACAATTGCCTGCGGCGTGGCAAAAGCAGGAGCACAGGTAATTCTCATATCAGGCTATGACGGCGGTACGGGTGCAGCTCCTGCAAGTTCCATTCATAATGCCGGTCTGCCGTGGGAACTCGGTCTGGTGGAGGCTCACCGTTCTCTTATCGAAAACGGACTCAGAGGCAGAGTTTCCATAGAGGCCGACGGCAAGCTGATGAGCGGACGCGATGTGGCCATAGCGGCTCTTCTCGGTGCGGAGGAATTCGGATTCGCCACAGCTCCTCTTGTATCAATGGGCTGCATGATGATGAGAGTCTGCAACAAGGACACATGTCCTGTCGGCATTGCATGCCAGAATGAGGAATTAAGAAAACGTTTCAGCGGCAAACCTGAATTTGTAATGAACTTTATGCTTTTCATTGCACAGGAACTGCGTGAAATCATGGCTTCTCTCGGTATCAGAACCGTGGAGGAAATGGTGGGAAGAAGCGATCTGCTCAAGGTCAAGGACAGGCAAATCACCAGACGTGCGGAAACAGTCGATATGAATCTGATTCTGGATCAGACCTTCGCCCACGCAAAGGAAAACCATTTTACAGCGGAGGAAACCTATGACTTCAAACTTGAGAACACCATCGATGAGAAGATCTTCCTGCCGAAATTCAGTAAATGGAACGGTCAGGGGACCCTGGTTCTTGATGACATCCGGATCTCAAGCACGGACAGAAGTCTGGGAACCATTCTCGGATCCTGCATAACCGAGAAATACGGCTCATCGCTTGGTGACGACAGCATTCAAATCTCACTGAACGGCGGCGGCGGCCAGAGTTTCGGTGCATTTATTCCGAAGGGACTTACCCTGAAGCTCACAGGTGATGCAAACGACGGTTTCGGCAAGGGACTGTCGGGCGGAAAACTGGTGGTGGTTCCTTCCGAAAATGCCGCATATGAGGCATCGGAGAATGTAATCATCGGAAATGTTGCCCTGTACGGAGCAACGTCAGGATGCGCCTATATCAACGGTATTGCCGGCGAAAGATTCATGGTGAGAAATTCAGGTGCAACCGCGGTATGTGAAGGCTGCGGAGATCACGGACTTGAGTATATGACCGGAGGCAAGGCTGTAATCCTGGGCGATGTGGGTAAAAACTTTGCCGCAGGAATGAGCGGAGGAATCGCCTACGTTCTGGATCGCAATCACAGTCTTTACCTGAAGACAAACAAATCGCTGATTGAGATGACAGAACTGAATGATGCTGACAGAAAGGAACTCAGGGAAATTCTTGAGGATTACGAAAAATGTACAAAATCCAAAAAAGCGGCTGAAATTTTAAGCGATTTTGAATCCGCGGCTTCTCTGTTCAAAAAGATTATTCCTGTTGATTACAGAAACATGCTTGCCTTGATCAGCAGGTATGAAGAGCAGGGAATACGCCATGAACAGGCGGTTTATGAAGCTTTCAGGGATGTTGTGTCAGGTTCTGCAGGAGCTGCGTCACGTCAGCTCAAAAATGCGTAGATTAAGGATAAAGAGGAAAAGTAAATGGGTAAGGCTACAGGTTTTCTCGAATTTGAACGTTGCGAGGACGGATGGATCCCTGCAAAAACCAGAATCAGGGACTTTAACGAGTTTCATGTGCATCTGAACGAAGAGGCAAGAAAGTGTCAGGCAGGCAGATGCATGGCATGCGGCGTGCCGATGTGCCAGTCGGCTCTGCGTTTAAAGGGAATGGTAACAGGATGTCCGCTTCACAACCTGATCCCGGAATGGAACGACGAGATCTACAGCGGACACTATGAGCACGCGCTTTCCAGACTTTTAAAAACCAGCAATTTTCCGGAATTTACAGGACGTGTATGTCCGGCTCTGTGTGAAAAAGCCTGCATCAACGGCATGCACGGCGCTCCGGTTACGATACACGACAATGAACTTTTTCTGATTGAAAAGGGATTTGAGGAAGGATGGATGAAACCGCGCATTCCGGCCCTCAGAAGCGGAAAGAAAGTTGCGGTCGTAGGCTCCGGTCCGGCCGGTCTTGCAGTGGCGGATCAGCTCAATCACCGCGGTCACAGTGTTACCGTGTATGAAAGGGAGGATCAGATCGGAGGACTTCTGATGTACGGCATTCCCAACATGAAGCTTGACAAGAAAGTGATAGAACGCCGTCGCAGACTTATGGAGGCCGAAGGTGTGGTTTTTAAAACAGGATGCGATATAGGCAGGGATATTTCCTTTGCGGATTTAAAGGAACGCTATGATGCGGTTGCTCTCTGCTGCGGCGCCAAAAAGCCGAGAGATCTGAATCTGGAAAACCGCGACAGCTGCAGCGAAATTCATTTTGCAGTTGATTTTCTGAAGTCTGCCACATGTGACCTGATGAAAGGAACAGGACAATGGACAATCAGCGCAAAGGATTTGAATGTAGTGATTGTGGGAGGCGGAGACACCGGCAATGACTGTCTCGGCACCTGCATCAGACAGGGAGCAAGGAGTGTTGTTCAGCTGGAAATGATGCCGAAGCCTCCGGTTGAAAGAACTGCAGACAACCCGTGGCCGGAGTGGCCGAAGGTTCTGAAAACCGATTACGGTCAGCAGGAGGCCATAGAGGTGTTCGGCGGAGATCCCCGCGTGTACGAAACAACTGTAAAGGAACTTCTGCTTGATTCTGGAAAACTGAAAGCCGTTAAAACGGTTCAGGTTAAATTTGAAAACCGCAGCCTTGTTGAAGTTCCGGATACCGTGAAGGAAATTCCATGCGATCTGCTGATTATCGCCGCGGGTTTTCTCGGATGCGAGGATTACATTGCAAAAGACAGCGGAGTTCAGACCACAAAGCGCAATACTGTTGATACCGACGAGGGCTCCTATGAGACTTCGGAGGCGGGAGTGTTCACAGCAGGTGACATGCACCGCGGACAGTCGCTGGTCGTATGGGCGATTGCGGAAGGCCGTCACTGTGCGGCACAGATTGATGAATATTTAATGGGGTATACCTCATTAACATAAATAAATTTCTGATGTTTTTGTTTTAAATTTTTATAAGTAGGTAAATAAGGGGTTAATTATGGCAACAGGTACTGTTCCAGAATATTTCGGATGTAATGTTTTCGATGATCGGGTTATGCGATCTGTTCTTTCAAGCGATGTTTACTCATCACTGAGAAAAACCATTGAAGTAGGTGCAAAACTGGAAATCGGTCTTGCCGATTCAGTTGCAAAGGCAATGCGCGACTGGGCTATCGAAAAGGGTGCCACACACTTTACACACTGGTTTCAGCCGCTTACCGGTGTAACTGCGGAAAAACATGATTCATTTATTGAGCCTTCACCGGACGGCGGTGTAATCATGGAATTTTCCGGAAAGGAATTAATCCAGGGTGAACCTGATGCATCATCTTTTCCGACCGGCGGAATAAGAGCGACATTTGAAGCCAGGGGCTATACCACATGGGATCCTACCTCCTATGCATTCATCAAGGATCAGACTCTCTGCATTCCGACAGCATTCTGCTCCTACGGCGGCGAAGCTCTGGATAAAAAGACACCTCTTTTGCGTTCCATGGAGGCTCTCAACCGCCAGGCTTTGAGAATCCTGAGATTATTCGGCAATGATCAGGTGAAGCACGTCCATACATCTGTTGGTCCTGAGCAGGAATATTTCCTGATTTCAAAGGAAATGTATGATAGAAGACCTGATCTGCAGTACACCGGAAGAACTCTTTTCGGCGCAAAACCTCCAAAAGGACAGGAGATGGATGATCACTATTTCGGTGTAATCAAACCAAAGGTTAAGGAGTTTATGTCAGAGCTCAACCAGGAACTCTGGAAACTTGGAATACTTGCCAAAACCGAACATAACGAAGTGTCTCCTGCACAGCACGAGCTTGCTCCGATATATTCAACCACCAATCTTGCATCAGATCAGAACCAGCTGATGATGGAGATTATGCAGAAAGTGGCGGCCCGTCACGGCATGGTATGTCTGCTCCATGAAAAGCCTTTTGCAGGTGTGAACGGAAGCGGCAAGCATAACAACTGGTCTCTGTCCACCGATACCGGCACCAATCTGCTGTCTCCGGGGGATACTCCGGCCGAAAACGCGCAGTTCCTGCTGTTTCTCTGTGCTGTAATCAAAGCTGTTGATGATTATCAGGATCTGCTCAGACTGTCAGTTGCAACAGCCGGCAATGACCACAGACTGGGAGCCAACGAAGCGCCTCCTGCAATTATTTCCATCTTCCTTGGCGATGAACTTACCGCCATACTGGAGGCAATTGAGTCCGATACTCCGTACCGCGACAAGGAAAAGAAGCTTATCAAGCTCGGTGTTGATGTACTTCCTAGATTTGCCCGTGACACAACCGACAGAAACCGTACATCGCCGTTTGCGTTTACCGGCAACAAGTTCGAGTTCAGAAGCCTGGGTTCCTCAAACAGCATAGCATGCGCCAACATGATGCTTAACTCCGCCGTGGCCGAATCTCTCAGGATCTATGCCGACAGACTGGAAAAAGCCGAAGACTTTGAAACCGCGCTTCATGAAATGATTAAAAAGACCATCCATGATCACAAGAGAATCATATTCAACGGCAACGGTTACGACGCATCATGGGTAAAGGAGGCAACCGAGGTAAGAAAACTTTTGAATTATGCAACAACACCTGACTGCATGCCTCATCTGCTTGATGAAAAGAACGTGAAGATGCTTACTTCTCACAAGGTGTTCAATGAAGCCGAACTTCACTCAAGATGCGAAATCATGCTGGATAACTACTGCAAGCAGATCTGGATTGAGGTGAATACCGAGCTGCTGATTGCACGCCGCATGATACTGCCTGCAATCGTGGACTATACCGACAAGCTGTCAGGAACCGTGGTGAAAAAGAAAACAGTAAATGAAACTCTGCAGTGCAGCTATGAGAAATCCATTGTTGAGACTCTGTCATCCCTGGCGGATCAGATTTATCAGAAGGCAGGCGAACTGGAGCAGGCTGCTGAAAGAATCAACGGAACAGAGGATATCATCAGAGAAAGCCAGCTGATCCGTGACGAAATTCTTCCGAAAATGCAGGATTTGCGCAGTCTGGCGGATAAAGCCGAGGTGCACGTTTCAAGAGAATACTGGCCTCTGCCTTCCTATGGTGAACTTCTGTTCTCTGTAAAATAAATTCTGATTTTTTTGAGAAAAAAAGCGGGGATCTGCCCCAAGCCGGTTCTGATTCCCGCATATTGAGGATTGAATATGTGTTGTATATTTTCAGTTTGTGGTCCGTCGGCTGATCTTGAAACCTTAAAAAAGGCAATGCTTAAAACCGTTTCAAGAGGTCCTGATGATTCCAGGGCGGTGAAGGCAGGTGACGGTTTAATGGGATTCCAGCGTCTTTCCATAATGGGGTTGACTCCTGACGGAATGCAGCCGTTTGAACTGAATGGAAATTACTGTATATGTAACGGCGAAATCTATCAGTTTGAAAAAATCAGAAACGATCTGAGACAGCGCGGTTACAAATTTGCAAGCGGCAGCGACTGTGAAGTGCTATTACCCATGTATAAAGAGTACGGCACAAAAATGTTTGAAAGGCTTGATGCCGAGTTTGCCTGTGTGATTTATGACAGCAGCGAAAACAAATGGATCGCCGCCCGAGATCCTGTCGGCATCAGACCTTTGTATTACGGATACACCAGGGCGCACGATATAGTATTTGCCAGTGAGCCGAAGTGTCTGACGGATCTTGTTGAAGGAAAAATCACTCCGTTTCCTCCGGGACACTATTATGAAAACGGAGAATTCATCTGCTACTGCGATATTGCAAAACCTGATGAAAAACTGCGGGACAGTCAGCTGGAAACAGTATGCGCAAGAATCAGAGAACTGCTTGTTGCCGGTGTTGAAAAGCGCCTTGTTTCAGATGCAAAAGTAGGATTTCTGCTTTCAGGCGGTCTGGATTCCTCCCTGGTCTGCAGCATAGCGGCAAGAAAAAGCGAACATCCGATCAGGACTTTTGCCATCGGCATGAGAGAGGATGCAATCGATCTCAAATACGCAAAACAGACAGCTGAATATCTGGCTGCCGATCATACGGAAATCATTATCACCAGAGATGATGTAATAAATTCACTTGAACATGTTATTTATACTCTCGGCACCTACGATATAACAACCGTCCGCGCCAGCATGGGCATGTATCTTCTCTGCAAGGCGATTCATGAGACAACAGATCTGAGAGTAATCCTGACAGGCGAGGTTTCAGACGAACTTTTCGGTTACAAATACACCGATTTTGCTCCGTCAGCCGCTGAATTTCAGAAAGAGGCGGAAAAAAGAGTCCGTGAACTGCACATGTACGATGTTCTCCGCGCCGACAGATGCATTTCATCAAATTCACTGGAAGCACGCGTTCCTTTCGGAGATCTTGATTTCGTGCATTATGTGATGTCCATTGATCCGGAAATGAAACTTAACCGCTACAACAAGGGTAAATATCTGCTGAGACATGCGTTTGAAGGACTGGATTATCTGCCTCCGGAAATTCTGTGGAGAGAAAAGGCTGCATTTTCCGATGCTGTAGGTCACTCGATGGTCGACCATTTAAAGGCTTATGCGGAGGAACAGTACAGCGACGCCGAGTTTGAGGAAAAGCGCAGCAGATACACTCATGCAGTGCCTTTCACCAAGGAATCGCTGCTTTACAGGGATATTTTTGAAAAGTATTACCCTGGTCAGTCGCAGATGATCAAAGACTTCTGGATGCCTAACAGGGAATGGGAAGGATGCAATGTAAACGATCCTTCTGCCCGCGTGCTGTCAAACTACGGAAACAGCGGCAAATAATAATCCGAGAGCATTCTCCGGACAGAAAAGGTGTGCAGGTGTCTGATAAGTCTGCAGTACACAGAAGCAGATGCATGCACATGGTTGTTTAATGCCGGAAGGTTCATTTTATACTAAAACATATTTCTGATACTGTTGAAAAAGAGAAAACGAATATGAAATTTACAAAAATGCAGGGTTGCGGAAACGATTATATTTATATAAACGGAGCCGAGGTGAACTTTTCCCGGGAAAAAAAAGAGGAAATTGCCAAAAAACTTTCTGATCGTCATTTTGGAATCGGCGGAGACGGGGTGATTTTCATCAATCCCTCCGACGAGGCGGATTTTGAAATGGAAATGTACAATGCAGACGGAAGCAGAGGCGAAATGTGCGGCAACGGCATACGCTGCGTTGCTGTATATGTCTACTGCAAGGGATTGACCGATAAAAAGGAATTCCGCATTGTCTCCGCGGGAAAAATCAAAAAAATAAAACTGGATGTTGATGAACACAGTGAGACAAGAAAAGTGAACAGCGTATGCGTTGACATGGGCCTGCCGGTTCTGGAATCCGTGAACATCCCGGTAATCAGCGGCAAACAGACTGTTGTCAATGAACCCATTGAAGTGGAGGGCAAGGTTTATTACCATACCTGCGTGTCAATGGGAAATCCTCATGCCGTGATTTATGTCGACGACGTTGATAATTTTCCGGTGGAGGGATTAGGCAGATATTTTGAAAACCATCCGACCTTTCCTAAACGCATCAATACTGAA